>JGI10211J34971_10001202_pt1 | contig 21618 bp, 37 predicted proteins | sample Etolagsediment_FD_34971 | JGI IMG/M metagenome (IMG submission 34971)
GTCTGGAGCATAAATTCAGAATATGCTGCCCAGTTGGAGCGGGGGCGACGACCGCGACCTTCCAATGCAGTTAAAACAATTGCTGTTTCATTGCGTGGAATGACGATAATATCTTCATCTTTTTGCGGTGCTTTAGGCATCTTGAAAGTAAGAATGGGATTCCTGTCTATAAGTCGAATGTCTTCACTGGATGCCCAGCGATACAGGCTCTTGATGTACATTGACACGCGCCTTGCTGATTTGATTGGTTTTTCCCCTAACACCCATGTCATGATTTGCCTCCCTTGTTCCAGGTCTTGGATGGGGCAGCGTGCCAGCCATTTTGTTGTTTGCTTGTAATCGCTTTCAAGACTAGTGGGATGGAGCGCAATAGAGCGTTCCGCTTTGAATTGTTCCCAGGCTTGTATTAGAGTGATCATGGACTACTGGTTCAGACGCTTTATCTTGAAGCAGCGGTCACGGTTTTGTCAAATTAGCATTTCTAATCAATGCCAAAGAAAAGCCTTTCAGGCAATGTTCACATTGAGAGCAAGCCCAAAAAAACAAAACAAGGGAACGGTCGCAATTCGCGGCCTTCTCATGGTCGTAAACTAAAGAGAGGGCAAGGGTAAGTTTAATGATTGAACCTGCAAACTACGACATCAGAATTCACCAAGGCGCCACTTTTGAACTGCCTTTGCATTTCAAGGACAGTTCTGGCAATAGCGTGGACATGACTGGTTATACGGTTGCAGGGCAGGTGTGGGACAGGCTAGGTCAAAACAAACTGGCCGATTTCACTAACACTTGGACAGCTCAAGCGTCAGGTCAATTCACGCTTTCCATTTCAGCGGCCACTACTGCGACAATGAGTGGTTTTGGTCAGTACGATGTATTAGTAACTGAACCTACCAACGAAAAGTTTTATCTTTTGCAAGGTAATGCTGTCGTTGATAATGGTCTTACTGGCTGATCTATGGAATTACAAATCACCCCTGGATCACCGTCTCGCATTGCTGTAACTGAATCAACCAGTGAGGTTGTTGTTCAGAAGCAGGAATTGCGAGTCACTCTTGTTACTGCAAGAGGACCACAAGGCCCGTCATTTGCTGGATCAAACTTCTTTGATACCACTGCAATTGATGCACTGACATCTAGTGATGAAGGCAAAATCTTGGTTTGGGACGGAACTAGATACGCTCCGCAGGACCATCTTGACGCACATCTCACTATTGTTGGAGGCGCATTCTGATGTCTGATGCTGTAACTATCAAGATAAAACGCAGGGCCAGTAGTGGCGCTGCGGGAAGCCCAAGCTCACTCAAGAGCGGCGAGCTTGCATTTAACGAAAATGCAAGCGACAAAAAACTTTATTACGGTTATGGCGATGATGGCAATGGTAATGCCACATCTGTCATCTCCATTGCTGGTGAAGCCATTCCTAACAGCGGACTGGCGAATAGCAGTGTCACGATCAACGGCAGTTCGCTCGCCCTAGGCGGCACGCTGACGCTTGACACTGATGACATTGGTGAAGGCAGCACCAATCTGTACTACACCGACGCTCGTGCGCGTGCAGCAGTTTCTGTTACAGATGCTGGCGGTGATGGTTCACTTGCTTACAACAGCTCTACTGGTGTAATTACATACACTGGACCGTCTGCTGCTGAGACTAGAGCCCATTTTTCTGCAACTGGCGGTGTTTCATACGACAACTCCAGTGGTGCGTTCACGCTATCTGGTATTGCCAATAGCGAGTTAGCAAATAGCGCAATCACCATCAACAGCACTGCTGTTTCTCTTGGTGGTTCTATCACCCTGGACTCAGGGGATATTGGTGAAGGTTCCAACCTTTACTACACGGATGCAAGGGCACGCGCCGCCATTTCTGGCGATGCTTCTACGGGCTTCAGCTACAACAATTCCACTGGTGTGGGATCGCTGGCCAGCATCCCGAACAGCAGTCTGTCCAACAGCGCAATCAGCGTCAACGGAACGTCTGTTTCACTTGGTGGATCTGTCAGCACAAGCTTTGACGTAAGCGACGGCACTACTTCCAGCACTGTTTCTGATGGCGGCACCCTGACCGTCCAGGGCACTGCTAATGAAGTGGAAGTGAGTAACAGCAGCAGCACGCTGACTGTTGGCTTGCCTGACAACGTGAGCATTGCCAATGACCTGACGGTCGGCGGTGATTTGACAGTGAATGGCACTGTCACCAGCGTCAACAGCACTACAGTCACAATCGATGACAAGAACATCGAACTTGGCTCCACTGCATCGCCTACAGACGCTGGGGCTGACGGTGGCGGTATCACGCTGAAAGGCACCACTGATAAGACTATCACCTGGGTGGATGCCACTGATTGTTGGACATTCAATCAGCCGATCAATGTTACTAGTGGTGGCGTGAAAATTGCTGGCACGGAAGTTATTACTTCTGATCGCAAGCTGATCAATGTCACCCTTAGTGGCTTGACCATCGACGGCGGCACCTTCTGAGCATGAGCGAAACCATCCAGTTCAAAAGAACTAGCGTCCTGCAGAAGCGGCCTACTGCCGCACAACTGGCGCTGGGCGAACCTGCGGTGGTTTTGCATCAGTCCAGCTTTGGCGTTTTCCTTGAAGATGCCAATGGCGACATCAGAAAGGTTGGTCCTATTCATGTTGGAAGCAGCGCTCCTAATGCGAGCGCTGCTGGTTCTTCTGGGCATGCTTTAGGCGAGGGCTGGTTAGACACATCCACCAATGCATTGAAAGTTTGGGACGGCAGTCAATGGGTGAGCATTTCAGGGGATGGTGGAGGTGGCGGCGCTAGCCATTTAGAGGACTTTGGTTTTGAAACTGGCAGTGTAGACTATGGTTTAGTTACACAATCTGCAGCTTCCAGTGAAGACTGGGGCAGCTCTTTAAGTCTTCTGAGTAACTGATATGGCTAAGCAGGTTCAATTCCGTCGCGGCACCTCCACTGAGCACGGTTCATTTACTGGTGCAGTTGGAGAAATCACTTTTGACACCACATTGAACACGCTTCGTGCTCATGATGGTTCAACAGTTGGCGGCAATCGTCTGGCCCGTTATTCAGAAATTGTTCCTTCTTCTCGGCAAGTCATTGCAGGCAGTGGCCTTAGTGGTGGAGGGAGCTTAAATGCTGATGTGACGCTCAATGTTGACAGTAGTGTTGCCAGGACAAATGCCACGCAAAATTTTACGGCTGCACAAAGAGGAGACATCGTTACATTGAGCGATAGCGCAACAATCGCTCCCGATTTTGATGGCGGCAACAATTTTGCCGTGACAATTTCTGGCAATCGAACACTTTCTAATCCGACCAATATCGGAGCAGGCCAAAGTGGTGTGATTGTTATTACCAATGCAGGAGCAAATACATTAGCTTTTGGCTCCTATTGGAAGTTTCCAGGCGGGACTGCTCCAACTATCACCGCTTCTGGAACGGACGTTTTAGTTTATTATTGTGACAGCACAACGCGAATTTCCGCTAACTTGCTGGCCAATATGAGCTAAGGCTCAGCATCAATTAAACTATTCAAAGACTGTCTGTAAATCCCATGCTTGTCCTCAACGGCAAAACACTTGCCTATGATCGTGCTTTTGAGCATGATGGCGTGCAATATCCCGCAAATTGGCTGCGCCTTGCATCGCCTGAAGAGCGAGCAGCAATTGGCATTGAAGAGCGTCCCAATCCTCCCTCCTGGGATCAGCGTTTCTACTGGGGATATGATGAAAATGGCCAGCTTATTTCCAAGCGCTTGAATGACGAGCCAGCGTTTGATGAAGATGGCAATGTTCTGCTGGATGGCAATGGAGAGCAGATTAAGCAAACTGGTTTGAAGACACAGTGGATTGCCACGCAAAAACAGATTGCCGCTTCATTGCTAGCCCCTACCGACTGGTATATCACTCGTCGTGCTGAAACAGGCGCTGAAATCCCTGGAGAAGTGCTTGTTTATCGAGATCAGGTGAGGGTGATTTCTGGAGAGCGTGAAGCTCAAATTGCAGCATGCGTTACGACTGAAGAGCTGAAAGAGTTGCTATTCGGTTCTGCTGAAACTGTTTCGTTTGAAGAAGATCCTGATACTGGAGAGATGATTGAGCAGAGGCAAGTCAATCCGAATGTTGCCACTGCATGGCCTGAACTTGCCCCTGCTCCCAAGGAACCTGTCGCAATTGCTGAACCCACCGTTAAAACCGCTGAGCCTGCTACAGAGGATACAATCGCGTTCAACGCAGGCACTACTTCTGGTGGCATTGACTTTGCCACCTCTTCTGGCGGCATTGTCGACCCTGGATTTATTACTGGCTCCTTCGGTGAAGACACACTCGTTCTGGAGTGAGGCTGAGTAATGGGACAAGTAGTTAGAGGCGGCGAGCAATTTGAAACTGCTATCGCCGCTGATTTTCGCGGGGCCATTCTGAAGCGTGGTCCTGATAGTGGCGAAGTTGACGCTTTTGGGCGTCAACGAGTGAGTGAACCATTCACATTATTTGACTCCACATTGCGTTATACCAAGCGCACGGATTTATGGTTTGAAAAGGCAACTGGCAGTGCCACGTTCACTTATGTTGCCGATGAAAGCGCTCTTGATATTGGCATTGGCACGGCTTCTGGCAATGTGGGACTGCGCCGCACTAAGCGGCGCTTTCCCTACCAGCCAGGCAAGAGCTTGATGGTGCTACAAAGTTTCGTGCCTTCCACTCCTGCGGCTGGCGTCAAACAAGATATTGGCCTGTTTGATGACGACAACGGCGTAATGTTCCGCATTGACGGAACCACTGCACAATTTGTCATTCGCTCAAAAGCTTCTGGCAGTGTAGTGGAGAACGTAGTCGATCAAGATTCTTGGAACATCGACACGTTTGAAGGGCTTGATCTGACGAAGGTGCAGATTTTCATTGCCGACATGGAATGGCTCGGCAGTGGAAGAGTGCGATGCGGGTTTGTAATTGATGGCGAAATTAAATATTGCCATGAATTTAATCATGCAAATAATGGTGCCACTGTTTATTCAACCACTGCAATTCTTCCGCTTTCTTATCGCATTGAAAGCACTGCCATCCTCGCTTCTGGCGCATCGTTAAAGCAAATCTGTAGCAGTGTTATGAGTGAAGGCGGCTATGAGCCGTCCGGTCCGGTTTATGTGGTGAGTCGTAGTGCCACTGGTGTTGCGGCCATTTCTTCCGAACAAGTCGTGGCAGGCATTCGCATGGTCAGTGGTCGCACTGGCAATATTATTATGCCTTCACAAGTGGATGCCACAATTGAAGGCAATACCACTGCTCAATGGCGCCTACGTCTCAATCCAACCATTACAAGCGGCACATGGACTGCCGCTGCAAATGGAAGGGGCAATGTAGAAACGCTCACGGCAGCCACGTTTAGTGGTGGCACTGTTATTGCTGCTGGATTGGTCGGCACTCGTGGGAGCGCCTCCCTTTCTGCCGCATCGGCTCTTGCATTGAGTCTCGGAGTTGATGCAGATGGCAATTCAGACGTGCTGGTGCTGACAATGGAAGCTGACAGTTCAACGAAAGGACTAGGTCTTCTTGGCTGGCGGGAGCTGATTTAAGCGTCGAGCTTCCAGGTGATCCTCATCGGACCTCCGAGGGCGGTTTCGCCGCCCTCTTCTTCGATGATCACTGAAGGCACAATTGCGTCTGGCACTGGCGTAACCTTGGCCTTAGGGAACATTTCTTTCGCTTTTTTCGCAAGTTTATTTGACATTGCATTGCGGTGGTCTTCCACCCATTCTTCAACCAGCTTTTGACTTTGACTGTCAATTGCTTTCATGGTTTTAGCAGTTTTCCAATCAGCCCAGTCTGTGCGGCAATAATTCATCATCCGCCTGAACCAGGGATTGGTGGCTAGGGATGGCCAGCGCTCCAGGAAAAGCACTCCCACCTCGTAGCACAATGCTCGAAATAGCGCTTGAGTGGTCATCGTGAAACAAACACTGCCCAGCCGCCAGAGCCACCAACCCGCCAACGTGGCATCCAAACACGTTTGCCATAGTGCACTCCCTTGCCGCCAGAAGCGCTCAGATAGGATCCGTTGACAATATCGGCTTTGCCATAGGGGTCGTGGTGAATAAAGTCTTCGTCGGAATAGCCAATAATTACAGACCAATGACCACCTCCTGAAGGGGCGTTGTATGGACCGTAATGCAACCAACCAACAGCAACTGGCCTTCCTGCATTGATTTCATCAACAATCATCTTTTCGGTGACGATGGTGCTGAACCTGGCGGTCAGGCCAAGAGAACGCAATGCTTGAATTTGTGCATTTGCGTCAGTGGAATCGCCATACTTGCTGCGAATTTGATTGTATTGATCATCTGTTGTCACCTTGCCATGAAATGCTGCGAGCATGGCGCAAGAACTACTGAAACATTCGCGATAACCAGTGCCTGAGGCATTGTCACGTTGACTGAAATAAGTGACATTCAGAGGGTTGCTAGGCATTGACGGCTTCTTCGGACCAGACCGATAAAGCAGGGCGAATTCGCCGAGTTCTTCGGGCGTTAGACGCTCTTCTAGGTAATTCCAAGCTGCAATCTGATGACTCTCTTCGTTGTAATATTTTGCAGCGTTTGTAAGACGGATGGTGCGATTTGACATTTTGTTTTCCTTCATAATGCGAATAAGTTTTGCTGCATAACCAGGATCAGTGGCATAACCTTCCTGTTGAAGCATTTGTGCAGCTTTTTCTGGCGAAGTTGCATTATTAACGCCTTTATATTCTGGCTTATGTGCAGGAAAGTCTTTATACCAAAGCCTGACAAGGTAATCAATGCAATCCTCGCGGGAATCGAAATTAATAAACCCGTCCCTAATGGTCATCCATCGACCATCGATGAATTCTTTAGTGATGCAACCAGTGCCGCCCTTGACGCTCTTCAAGCCGAAATAGTTATGGGTGCCAGAAGTGTGCTTTCCATAGCCACTTTCTAACGCCCATTGAGCGGCTACAAGTTGAGGGAATTTAGCGCCTGCGCTTGCGGCGTAGGCGCTAATGCCTTCCCATGTATTGGGGATCATCGGCTATGCCTGTGAATCAGGACTTGTGAGCCGGAAATACGCGCTTGAGAATCGACAGCACCAATTGAACGGTGGAGTTCTCTTTGATGGGAGTCACGGCAATGATGTGCTCCAGGGCGCCAACGACAACAGCACCGATGACAAACCATTCAGCAGCAGTCATGACAGGAAAAATAAATGTCGCCTATACGCTAGCGGCGAATTTCGAGGGAGCGCACACGCTTCTCTAATTCTGCAACATTGTCTGTGAGCGTCTCTAATTTTTCGGCAATGTTTTCCACTTGTGTGGTGACCTTCATTTGCTGGCCACTCACTGCAATGAGCATGGCTCCTGTAGAAAGAAGCATGCCGGCAGTTACGGTAGCAACGAAGTTAGCCAGTCCTTCTTTCCAGGGCTGCATAGGAAACTCCTCATCAGTTTTCATTCTATCTCTTCTCCATGGGCATCAAAAAAGCAATAGATTAAAGGCAACAACTGAAGTGAGGGCTTCATGTTTGTTGCTTATGAGCCTGAAGATTATCTCACCAGCCTCATCGAAGTACGCAAATCTGATGCCCGAAGATTATTTAGACGTGCGATATACAATGACTATCCGCTGCGTGGCCCCAGAGGCCAAGCAGCTTGTGCCTATTGTGGCCAGTGGCACGGCAAGCTGACTATTGACCACATCATCCCTAAGAGCAGGGGCGGCCCTCATTTTGCTCGATGGAATATGGCGCCAGCTTGTGAGCGTTGCAATCTTTCTAAAACCAATGCGCCAGTTTTTGAATGGTGGAGGCCACAGAAATTCTGGAGTGCAGAAAAAGAAGAAATTCTTACGGCATGGATTTATTGCAATAGTTTTGTCGATGCATGCATGGATGAGGCAGAATATTGGCAATTCCTTGCGACCAAGCGTCTGGTGCAGCAAGCAATTAACTACACTCCCAAGAAGAAAGGACCATCTAGTGGTCCTTTTTCTTTAGAGGATCTTAAGCATGTTGAATGGCAAACTGCCTAGGTGATAGGCGGGAAAACAATGTAATCAGGACTATTACCGCCGGACAGGGGCTCGTCATAACGGATGTCTGGCATTGGACAAAAGCCATCCTTACACTCAGTAATGTCCACTCCCGTTGTGGTTTCGCTCGCTTTATCAAGCTTGATCAATGCATCGAGATACCAACGAGCCTTCTCCAAACTCTGAGTGGCCCCTTTCAGTTTTTCTCTCCACAAATATTTGGCGACGTTACCTTTTAGGAACCCTCTATATTCTTCTGGCGTTAATTGCGCTTCGATGGCTTCAATACATTCGATGGCTCCAGAGGCATAGTGCTCGGGCCTTTCCACGGGATCAAAAGGATTTGCCATTGGCATAAAAAGCGTCAAAAGCTTCAGGAACTATAGGCTCTGCAATGCGAGCCATGGTGTCAGCGTAAGCACGGATTTCCCATTGAGCATCAGCGGGAAGCCGCAAGCTCAAGAAATGGAGCAGGGCTTGCAAGCTGCAAGTCCAGACAAACGATGTGTAGTGGCAAACAGGGAGGATGCCACGAGCCTGCTCTTTACTCACGCCCGCCTCGATAAGCGTCTTGTAGGCGTCCTTACAGGCCGCCAGGGCGTCTGTATAGGCGGCCTCAGCAATGGCATGGCCACGGCCCAGCAGGGGGCCGCTAGAGGCTTGTTTGTTGTTCTTGCTCTGCTCCCTGAATTGATTTGGCACATAAAACTCCTCGTCATCCGCCACGCAGTAACGGAAGCTTTTCTCGTTCCAGCCAAGTTGATCGTTGGCGTAGGTGCCGCCAATCACATGCTTCCACCATTGTCTCGCGACAAACAGAGGGGCCTTCACTTGCCATTTGAACACTACGCCGCGAAACGGGCTGGTGTGCTTATGGGCAACCAAGTAATTGAGAAGCTTCTGGTCCCTTGCCGTGAAGTCGTCACTTTCAGCGTCAAAGCTCTGCCGCGCATCGTTAACGATGTCAATTGAACTTCCCATGTAGTCAAGGAGCCGCAGAGAGCTAATACCATCACCGAGGGGATCATGAATGGCAAATTGTGTCATGGCAGATAGTCCACAAGAGTGGTGCAATCGTCTAGGACTTTGCCGTGATAAGTGCTGATGTCAAGGCAAATCTTTTTCAGATCGCGGATGAGATGGTCGATGCCCATTTCCGGGCCATCGCCTCCCAGATATTCATCAATGCTTTCCATGAGCCGCTCGTAACGTAGCTGCTCATAGCTCTTGGTTTGCGGAGAAAAATCAATCACGGTTCGGGGCGGAGTCTTGAAACTGCATGGACACCAATGTGGGAAGGATGTGAGAGCCCCCCATCCCAAACCACTTCTGCCCTTGGGCAGGATCGCCCATTGCGATCCTTGACAGATGATAGTGACAGTATTGTCCCTCGGAAGCCTGAGTATATCCATCCTTCTGCTGTGAATGAAAGGAGCACCACACGATCCCCTGCTTGATATTCATGGCGTTTTGGTGTGCTACGAGGCTTTTGAAACCGAGATGATGGGAGAACCGTATGTTTATATTCGGGATTTTCGCCAGGATCCACGGCACTGCAAAAGGACTTCTCGTGGTCGCGCTTGCTTACGCTAGAGGAAAACGAAAGAGCCATGCAGTACAGCATCCCCGTAATTCTTACTTACGATGGTGGAAAGCGTTTGGTCAACATGGGACCGTTTGAAAGAAGCCTGGAACGAGACTTCTCGTTGGCCATGAACAAAAAAGCCATTGAGGAGTGCGATGACATGGCGAAGCTAAAAGAAGTGGCAACCAATCTGATGCAAGGTTGGAGCAATATGCAAGATGCCGTTCAAACGCTTGTCATGGAAAACATTCAGCTTCGTCAGGCAATGTCCCTCAGGGACGATGAACTTAGGGCTGCTGAGGCTCTAATGGAGGAAGCGGCTGAGATGATTGAGAAGCAACATAAGTCGCAATCATCTCAATCCAAGCGGAGTCTTTGGCCGTGGCAGAGGTGAGTAGGAACACNTTCCAACCACTCATCATTGCNAGGTTGTATTTCCNCGCATCACGCTCATAGCCGGATCCACTGACATGACGACCGCGCATATAAGTGCCTCCTTGAATTTCAATGAGANATCGGCTTTCTGGATGAGCGAAATCAGCGCGATAACGCTTTGAGCGTTTGCTTTTTGCATAGCGCTCTTGGAAGTCACGTTCCCATTCCTCGACAGCACTAAACTCTCGTTCTAGCGAAATAGAGGGGAACTTGGCCTGCCACAGNCCTAGGAATTGATCTTCAAGAGCGCTCACAATGACAACGCAAGGTGACTACACCTTAGCGATTGTCGCCATCGCCTTTAATCTTGCCGCGCTTCGCTCGATCCGCCAATTTGTCCAGATTCTGCTGAGCAACATTAGAAAGATCAAGGCCAAGCTCAGACGCGATTTGAGCAACATACCAAAGCACATCGCCAAGCTCTTTGCTGATCGCTGCGCGGGCATCATCGTCAAACACTCCGTCCTTGTCACGAATGACTTTTTTAACCTTCTCCGCCACTTCGCCAGCTTCACCAGCTAGACCGAGCGTGGGATAGGTCATATTCTGACCGGCATTGGGATAGATGGCGGTTCGACGAGCAACTTGCTGATACTCGTTGATGTCCATGGAGGAACAATGTGTCATTGTTTTTTGGGAATGCGAGGAGTGCGCTTGACGGGGGCAACCTTCGGGGAGGATGACGAAGGACTGGACTGTTGCATCGGCAGCTCAGGAGCTTGGACGGGCTCCTTCGCTTGGCCTTGACCACACCAGTCCTCAGACAAAGTGCGAGGCCAGTCGGCGTAGCAGTTGTCGCCTACAGCGATAGCGAACATGTGGCGAGGCCGAGGAGCGTAAAAGCGACATTCGCCTTCACTTCCTTTCACATCGCCAAACCAAAATTTGCAGTCAGAACATTTCATGCGGGAAAGGGGCGCCAATGGGCGCCCCGATTACATCAGAACAAATCGTCGTTGGCAGCTTTCTTGGTGCTACCACCAGCATTGCCAGAGTTGTCCCACATCGAGGCATACCCTTTAGCACCATCGATCTTGCCCTTCACTTGCACTTGGCCAGTGAAACTGGGCTGAGAGTCGGTGGTCTTGCGGTCGTTGGTCCACAGTGATGCAGCGAGGCTATACATGCCACGGTCATTGGGGCCAGCTTCCTTAGCCTCGCGGAACACGTCTGCGGGGATGTCGATTGCGATTTTGTAAATGGGCTGAGTGGCCATGGTTGAAGAAGAAGAATGGAACAAGAGTAGCGACGATGGACTGGGGATCAAGCCCCCTTGTCCATCGAAATGGTGAATGGCTCATTGCCCGGATAGTGTTCAAAAAAGAATTTCTCCGTTTTAGAAGCCATCACACCACCTTGAGCCAGAAGCTCGCCGCCATCAAGGCTCACAATTTGAGCCTCTTTCCCTTTTTTTGTGTCGGGATCGTAGATGGCGATTGCACAATGTGCCTGATCGATTTCGATGTCATACATCTGCTCGATAGCTTGTGCATAGGCTCCCAACTGCATCCGATAGTCNGCTAGTTGAGAGTCGGGNTTTTGTTTGTAGCTGGTTTTCCANTCAAGCAGAGCATAACTTCCGTCTTTCATGGTTGCCAGCATGTCAAACGTGCCTGCATAGCCAATCTGCCGTGATGGGCAGAACCATGCAATCGCGCTTTCGACGAGCTGAGGCTCGTCAATGCGCTCAAGAAAGCCCTGGATGGAGTCGTAATAGGGAGTGTATTGAGGGAAAGCATCAAAATGCGTCTCAATATCCTCTCCATTGAATTGGTCTTCCAGGACGCCATGCAGCCAATTGCCACGTTCCACAGCATTGCGGGTGCGACGATTGGCCTCAGCATCTCCGACACGCTCACGCCATTTGATCAGCGCCATGGTCTTGCCAATGGGAGCCGTTGCGGAAGCAATGGTGGTCACAGATGGCAGGACGACCCCAGGAGGAACATTAGGCAAATCATCGGAAACGTAGTAACGCTTTTTGTTGATCTGCAGCCGGTTGGGTTCGTAGCGCGTAAATTTCATGAGGCGTTCAAGTTGGAGATCGAGACAGGCCAAGAATCACCTTCCATGCGATGTAGGAGAAAAGCCAAATAGCAAATCCACCTGAGCTAACAACCAGGAATAAACCAAGAGGGTCATTGGAGAATCGCGTCGGGAGGGCAATCAACAGGTCCATTTTGAGGGTCAAAACAAACAGTGCCGGCGAAAGCCCGCGCTAAGCGGGCTGCCGCCAGATCTACTTTTTTGCCTCGTAGAACGCTGCCACTGCTGCGTTCACCGCATCGACACCGTTGGCACATTCGGCACGGATGGTGTCCAATTCTTTCCCCATTGCCACTTTTGTGATTTTGATCCCTTGATCTTTGGTCCATGTGGAAACAAGCGTAGTGATGACATTGCCAAAATCCGAAACAGTTTTCAGATCGGTGCCGCGCTCCAAGCCGAGGCTTTCCAGTGATCCCTTGACAGCCATTTGACATGCCTTGGCATCGCCATATCCGAGCGGATTGGCAGTGCAGAAACTCAACAGAGCGGCCTTGCCGTCGAAGCTTTCAGAAGTGCCACCAGTAGCCTCCTTCGGGGAAGGTGCAGCCTTCCTGGCCGCAGGTGCAGGCTTTGACGATTCGCGCTGATCCTCTTCCTTGGGAATGTCTTCGCCTGCATAGAGGCGCAGACCAAGGCCAGTGAATGTGGCAATGCATTTCACTGCCGCACGTTGGCAGTTGTCGCTGATAGCACGACCATCTAATTCCTTGATGGCATTGTGCTTCCTATCCATGATGGGAAACACCAGAGCGACAGTACGCCGACAACCATCCGTCAAATAAGGACGGAGATAGTAGGCGCCAGGAACGCCGAACACCACTTCTCCCAAGGTTTTCTCCTCGAATGAAACGAAGAATGTGGGGAAGTGCTGTTTGAGATAGCGATAGGCGAATGGCCAGGACAGATAGGACAGTCCCTTGTAATCCTTTTCAATGTGAGGACCAATGTCGGGGGTGTCGTATGCGGCCTGGAACGCCTCTGCGCTGATCTCAAGCGGCGCGAAGATTCCGTTGTAACGATCTGCCAAGGTCTGCTGGGCAATTTCGGAAGTCATTGATGCGTTACCGAGGGTGAATGTGTTGGTCATGGAGTGGCAGAACCAATGCGTTGAGGGCGATTCGGGGAGGGCCGGTCAGAGTCGTAAAAGATGACCAGATACTTACCAGGCTCTTCTGAATTGCCGATGATCAAGCTTTCTCCTGGCAGCGGCCAGTCATTGACCATTCGTATGTCAGTGATCACTTCGCAACTGCTGGAGTCAAAAACATCGTCATAAACGACGCTTTCGCAATACAGCTTCACATCGCAATCAGGATGCTGCTGGAGATAGTCCCGCAAATGGAGAGAGAGTTCAGAGACCTTCATCTGAAATTGAATCAGGGGAAACGGTGGACTGAGTGTGATCCATGCATTCTTCCCAGGCATTGTTCGCCAAAGTCGCGCTTCCTTCCCAGACGGGGGTGGAACGTACAAGGCGTTCCAGAGTTTCGCTGTTGGAAAGTCTTGCGTCGTGAGCGATGTCGCCGAGGTGGTTGAACGCTGTGTCTGTGAGCGTGATATGACGGCGTTTTTTAGGTTCGCCGTGAACATTTGCATTCATGAGCGAGAGGTGCAAGCTGCATCAGGAGTGGCAACTGGGCACAACATACACACCACGCACATGGTGTGCAACCCCACGATATTGAAGAAATAGTTAAGGGCTGACGGTGCGGTTAAAAATGCATTAAAACAGCCGCTTCGCCGTTGCAGGCACTGCCAATCCTGCTACAACTGCCTCATCTCTCCTCTGCACATGGCATTCGACATTCGAGACCACATTGCGAAGCTTGAGCCTGCAGGCAAGCCCAATAAATATATATGTCCTGCTTGTGGTGGAAACGATTTCTCCTTCAATGAAAACGATGGCTCTTACAACTGCTGGAACGATCCTTCCGACAAGCACCGCGCTGAAATCCGTAATGCAGTGGCGCCAATGAAGCGCTGGGAGCGCCCAGCGCGTCCTCCTCAGTCTTATCAATTCCCCTACAAAAACCGAAACGGCGACAGCGTTCTCGTCGTTTCAAGGGACGACACAAGTGGCAAGAAAGTCGTCCGCCAAGATTATCCCTCCGTTCCGCAGAGCGCACCACAACGCAAAGCTCAAATTGCGGAGATTCGGGGCACCATCATGCCCTATCGATATGACGAGGCCATCGAAGCATCTGACGCCACTAAAAGTCCCATCTTCATCGCGGAAGGTGAGCTTTGCTGCGACAAGCTGTGGAGCATCGGCCTACCATCAGTCACCTTCCTGGGAGGTAGCGGGCAATACAGAGCTAATGGTGACTACACCACATTGTTTCGTGGCCGTCGCATCGTTCTGTGTCCAGATCGTGACGAACCCGGCATCACCCTGATGAAAGAAGTGGCGGCAGATAACCCTGGCGCCCAATTCCTCTATGCAGAGCCCGATTCATTTGAATGGGAAAACCTGCCGCAAAACGGTGGTTACGACGTTGGCGATTGGATAGACGATGGTGCTGATGCCAACCTCATCCTTAAGAGCATCGTCAGCAAGGACCGTCACGAAGGCAACGATGGCAAACCTTCGTACGAAGAGATCATCGCCACTCTTGAGCGCATGGTTGGGCTTTATGGCAACGATGCTCGCATTGCTTACGAGTCTCAAGAATGGCTCAGTATGCATGGCATCAAAATGCCAGCTAACGTCATTCAAAAGCTTCTCGAAGAAGCTCAGTCTCGGATTGTTGGTAAGGAGGAACTAGAAGTGCTCGACGCAAAACGTATTGCTTTGTCTGAAGATTCCAGAAAGTGGACCATTGCAGGCATTCTTCCTGAAAGTAGTGTCATGCTGCTAGCTGCAGCTCCTGGCACTGGTAAGTCGACTCTGCTTTACAACTGGGCATTAAGCGTTGCAACTGGCCGCACATGGAGTAATCGTCGCTGCAAAAAAGGCAAGAGCTTAATCATTCAATGCGACGAGCCTGTAGTCGATGCAGCCGAAAAGCTTCAAATTATTGGCTACGGCGAGGATAATGTTGGTTTCAATGACATTGGTTTCATTGAACGCTGGCGATTCACAAACATTCCGCAGCTTGTTGAAATCATTAAGCGCGACCGACCACAACTGGTGATGATCGACAGCCTCACTGCATGCTTGGCTGGCACTGAAGTTGATCTTGTCCGCTCAGACGCCGGTAATTGCATCTATGAATTGCGCGACATCGCCAATCAATACAATTGCAGCATTGTCATCCTGCACCACTTGAACAAAAGTGGTGGCATTCGCGACAGCAGCAGTTTCGAGGCCAATGTCTCGGAAGTCGTCAAGCTTTACAAGCCCGACAACAATCCCGATCCTGAGCAATACATTCTCGAATGGTCAAAAAGCCGTTCAGGACTAGCTGGAAAGCATTTCATTATCCGTGATCGACTGACATACGGCTGGACCTATTCCGGCCCTGTTAACGGCGATGGCCAGGAATTGGATCGCGTTGTCAATGCACTAGACAATCGCCCTTATGAGCGTTTCACCCGCAGTGAAGCCTGTCGTGCCATTGGTAGTTTCGACACCGCCTCTGTTGGCCGCTCGCTTGAGCAAGCTCGCCGCCAAGGATTAATCGCTAGTTCCCTGGAGATCAGTGAAGACGGTACACGTCGTTCTCGACTGTATTTCTCTTGGAATTACGAAGAGCCAGATATTGCTAATCCGTCTAAAGAGAAGTCCGAAGCTGTCAGTGCAGAGGAAGACTTCGACTTGTTTTGAATTCCAGGGGGATCATCGGCACCAATCCCCCCGCCCACCCCTTCGCTGCATGGTGGGTTTCTTAATTGTATTGGCAATGCGATTAAAATGCATATATTGATGTTGTTAATGTCATGGCTTTTGAACACCATCCCGGTTTGCATGCACTTTGGCTTGCCTTAGAAGGCAACAAGCAGAAGACCGAAGAAGAAGCCATCGTTGACGAAATCCAGGAAGAAGCAAAAACTAAGCGAGTTAGAAGGTCTCGTAAAACGTCTGGATTTGGCGAATGAAAAAGGGGCCTTAGCCCCTTTTTTCCGTATTGCGACGTTTCATTTGACGCCAGGAATAGCGCTTCTTTCGCTCTTCCCATCGTCCGTCCGCTATCGATTTNCCTCTGGCCCACTGCTCATAGGACTGTCCCANNTTGGGACCATTGCGAGGCAAGCGAGTNATTTTGGGCGTNNGGGAGGGTTCCATGCGAGNGAAAAATGGACCTCCCCATAGTCGCTGCAACGGATTACAGCGTCTGCTGGNCTTAGTGCAGTCTCAGCATTGTCATNAGGGTTGACAAAAGTGAGTCTCCCCTTTACCCTCAAAACCGGGACGGCTAGCCCTCGCTTGCTCGTTACTCGACGATCTTGACGAGGAGCGGCTGTTCCTTCCCATCGCTGTCTGGGCGAGGGAGCCGCCCCAAAGGCGGCGTACGAGCATGCCCAAGCAGAAATTATCTGCCATCATGTGCCAGTCATAAGTATTGGCCATGCTCAAGCCGCCCAAGCCCGTAGAAGCGCTGCCTTCCATTGATCACAATGGCGTAGAAATTATCTGTCGCATTCATCACGGATTCTCTAGGCCTTCCCGTGGTCCTCAGCCCTCACCGCGCTATCTGTACGGTGCCGTGAGCCCACAAGGCGAACGGCATTGGCGAAATAGTCTGCAAGCAATTCAAGATCTTATAGATAATGAATTTAATGCAAACATTAAAACTGAAAAGTAATGCCTCGTCCTGACATCGAATTTAAGGATTCCGAGCAGGAATTGGCCTATGGAACGAAAGTCCTGCTCGAGGCAGGACTTTCTCCCGAGGACATCGAAAAGATTCGAGCAAAATGCAAACCAGGCATTGCCTTGTCTAAGGATATGCTTGGCTTGCGGCGATATATGGTGCAAGAGCTATTAGCCGCAAGAATGAGCAATCGACAGATTGCGAATGTCCTGAAGCTTTCAAAAGAAACTGTCAATGCTGACAGGAATCACAATCGTGAGCTGTACACGGAAAAACTGCTTGCCTCCGCAGACGTGCATAGGGCACGTCTGCTGAAAGAGCAAATGGACTTGAAAGAAGAAGCGATGAAGGGGTTTGAGGAGAGTAAGCGCAAGAAAACGACCACCATTCAAGATGGCGATGCAGATAAATCAAGCACCATCATTCGCATTGAAGAAAGCGCTGGCGATCATGGTTTCTTGAATGTCGCAAAGAATTCTCTTGTTGAGCAAGCAAAACTCTTGGGACTGCATGAATTGAAGCGTGAGGAAAATCAAGATAAGAGCTACCGCCAGTTTCTGCAGGATCTTTCCAAAACTATTGACAAGGAGAAAGAATTAAAAAAAGCTGAAGACTTGCGAGATGGAGCATTTCCCGTGCAAGCCGAAGACGTGTCGCAGGATACTGACGGTGTAAGTTTCGATGTGAAGGAAGAACCAGAGCTTGGCCCTGAAGGCCAAGCTTTACCAAATCTTCAACAAGACAACTATTGACGAGATTGACTATCGTCGGCAGCATGGGTTTGTCGCAATTTTCTTTTGTCTTCTTCTTTTGACAGCGTCAATGAATTCTTGCGTAAGGCGCGGGAAGCCAAGACTTCCCAGCGCCCCAACGTCGAGCAATTCATCACCGAACATTTCGAGGATCCCCATCTCGTTGCAGTGCCACCTGAGCTTGGAGATCAAATTGGCGATCTCGTCGAACAATACGGCGACGAAGCCCTGAGACAGATTGCCTTGTTTTGCATGGGGAAATGGTTCGCCATACACACCACCTACATTGAAGAGCTTGTAGCCCACGAAAACACCCACGCAGCATTGTCCACCACAATGGACGCCACTCGNATTAGTCAATGCATGACTAATTTTGAAGTGGTGGCAAGTTTCAGTGGTCATGAATCCTGGCGTGACATGGTTTGTGAGCTGGCCATTGGTTGTGTGAACGATGCATACAATCAGCGTGGAGATGCTGACAATGACTAAGGTCCGGTTGACTTTGTATTGGGTCCGGCTAGCTTTGTATTGGCTTTATNGCCTATTGCCTTGCNTTGATATCACTTCCAGTGGTGGCCAGTTCCAATGGCGACGGCTGAAGGTGAGCTGGTTGAACACACTGCCGCCCGGCTGCCAGCTTCTGGGGCCGCCGTACTGGGGCAGGACAACAATTGCCTGGGTGCATCCATCCATGGCATCCAATTGCCCTCCGTCTTGGACTTGGTTCAAATGAACTACACATCCGCTGCACGAAGAGTGGACATCTGCATCCCTCCGGTGTTAGCCGATGAGGCCATGCGAATGGCCGAAGAGAATCTCCACCCCGCATGGACAAAATTCCGCAAACGCGGCAAGCATTTTGTAGTCAGCACAGACAGTCTTGAAGATTTGTCTGAGCTGGCCGACTTCGCTCGCGTGGAACTAGAGGAGCCAGCAGCCCCACTATCTAAGCTGCGCCGTGCCGCTTGTCAAGCATTGTTGGATCGCACGAACCGCCACGCTGTTCTGGAACCCTTAGGCGACATTCATTGTCTGGCTGTTGCATGGCGTGACAAGCCATTGCCAGGGGGGAAGCATGCCGCTCGCCTGGTGCGGCAATTGCGGGAACAAAACAGCACCAAACATTTCCTGCTGAGCCGTGGCTCACGCACCACGGCCCTCACTGCCGGCAGGGAAGGAAACGGCAGGTAAAGCTTCACAAAAATATTGTGAAGCCATCATCTTAACTCGCTCAGGAAGCCAGGCCTCCCCGTCTCTAAGCCATCGAGCCAGACGTTCTTTCTCTTCTTCTGGCGTGAGCGGCTGCATATATCAATCATAAAGAAAGGGGGGCCTGAGCCCCCCCTTTTTGATTGTTTGTGAGCCTCCGATAAGCCCTTTGTCCATCCAATCTCAAGATGGGGAGAGCAGTCTCTCAGGGGAACCATTTAACCCCTCGTCAGTCCTTGCGATGCGCTTGGCACTGACCTCCTCTCCAGACCCGTCCATCCTCGCGGCACCTTGCGGTGGGCAGCAATTAAGCGGCCAGGACCGACTCACTCGATCACTGTATCACGGGAAACCATGCAGTGATCACAAATTCAAGGCACAATGGAGAATCGCGCCTGGAGACAGGCCGATTCTCTCTAGTTGTTTCCCCCCCTTTTCAATGCTCACTCTGTTTTCCCTTCTGTCTGTTTTGTTCTCCCCTGCTGCCCTGGCAGCAACCCCCACATGCAGCCAGGCTTCGCACTACGGCATCGGCGATGGTTATCACGGTCGAACCACCGCCAGTGGCGAACGATTCAATGCCTACGGCTTGTCTGCTGCACATCGACACCTCCCCATGGGCACCAAGCTCAAGGTGGTAAACCAGGCCAACGGCCGGTCAGTGGTTGTGCGTGTCAACGATCGCGGACCATTCATCCCTGGACGTTCTCTGGATTTGTCCTACGGTGCGTTCGCCAGCATCGCACCTCCCTCTCAGGGCATTGCTGACATTTGTTTCTCTCGCGCTTAGATCATGCACCGCCCCTCCGCTGTTCCCACCTGGATGCTCCTGGCCCTAGCCTCAGCATCCTTGTCTGCCATCTTCTTCTTCACCCCTGAGCAGAAGCCCGATCACTCGGGCTTCTTGCGCTGCATCAAGCTTCATCCTGAACGCTATTGCCGCATTGCCAACGGCTTTCACGTTGAACCGCTTGACAAGGCGGCAGCCCGTCCTCAATAATTGATGGCATGCCCGCGAGGGCAGTCGTTTCTCTTTCAAGCCATGACCACCACTGCTATCCCCTCCGCACCCTCCTCTCCCTCCGTCCCCTCCATCCATTTGAATGGCACGGGTGTTGCAACGCTCTGGCGTGAATACCACGCCGCCTACAAGGCCATTGATACTGCCGTCGATGCATTGGTAGAAACCACCTGCAATGAACGGGACTTCTACCCACAAGGCCCTGCTGCTTTTGAGAAGGCTCGCAAAGAGCGCGACGAAGCCTTGACGAAGCTTCGCGATACGAAAGCTTATGTTGAGCACATCCTGATGGGCATCATGGCTCAGTCTGCCGATTGTGACCAACCCTGAATTCCGTTCCATCGTCGAGGCTTATGACGGTTATTTCATGAGCCTCTATCAAGACCTGCAAAATCCTTCACCTCCGAACCATGGCTCTCTCTTCTGCTCAAAAAACCGACATCATCAAGCGCTTTATTGTCAATTGCGGCAGCAACATCGTGAGTGTTAATTTCATTAAAAAAGATGGCACCAAGCGTTGCATCACCTTCAACCCCCGTGATTCCCGCGAGGTTAAGGGGGCTGGCATTCACTACGCCACCCCCTCCATCATTCGCGTGAGGGACTTCAGGCTTGCCAAGAAAGGCCCTGGCGCATGGCGTTCATTTGATTGCGACCGCGTATTGAAGATCAAATCGATGGGAGAAGAAGTGAGCTTCGTGTGACGCTTTGTGACAGGCCCCGTTCTCGGGGCCTTCATGCTGTATTGTTTTGGGGCGGAGGCGACTCCGTTCCCCTTTCTCTAAGCACCATGAACCACCTCCAAGCCATCGAGCAGGATCGCAAAAACCAGCGCTACGGCTGGGGCATCCGTCAAATGGGTCAGCAATGGGAAGTGTACGAATGGGAGAAGGTCACTGATCTTCACATTCACACTCAAGGTCTCATCGCCTTTGATAAGGAGTGGCAGGCTGAGCAATATATCTACAACATCGTCAACGGTTGAAATGCCGCTTGACGGCTGTCGTCAAAGTCTGTACCATTCCGTTCATGAGGCAGCGATGCCTCTTCTCTCCGCCTTAAAGCCATGCCTACTACTCCCCTTTCCATTCGCAAACCCCAGTTCTGCTTGGGTGAAGAAACTGGCCTCGATGGTGCCCGTGAAGCCATCCGCGAAGCTGTTCGGGCTGGTCGCGTTATCTGCCGCATGGCCCCCCGTGAATTTTGGGTGGACATCTGCGAACGCAAGTGTGATGAATGGGCGGACTACGCTAAAGCTCGTGGCACCATTGTCTGGAGTCTGGCTCGCATCAATGACATCCTCGCTCATGCAGACGTGAAGGATAGTTTTGGTCGCACTTGGGAAATCCGCTCTCCCGAGAGCATTGCTTGGCTGATTGGCGCCGAACTAGGCGAAGAGATCATCCGCAAGGCCGCTGCTACTGAGGAGATTGACATCAATGGTTGCTGGCGGCATTTCGCTGATTCCAGCAGCGAAACCAGTGTCACCATCACCTGGCACCACATCACCACTGAAAGCCGATTCGGCATTGGCAACTGATTGTCAAGCAAAAGCAGGGCCATCAAGGCCCTGCTTCGTGATGCTGTATGATTCTCCCAAGAGCGGCGACGCTCACCTCTCACATCAAAACCATGACCAAGTTCATTCCCGTCAACGCAGCACTCAAGGCACTGGTCGCTAACGGTCATGAGGTTGCCAAGCTCTCAGCCAAGCATCAGCGCGTTGCTGGTTTTGGCGGACCTCGCTATCTCGTTGATGGCCAAACCTACGATCTGA
>JGI10211J34971_10001205_pt1 | contig 21568 bp, 9 predicted proteins | sample Etolagsediment_FD_34971 | JGI IMG/M metagenome (IMG submission 34971)
TTATCCAAAAAAGGAACTGCTGAAAGAATTATCTTATATTCTCCTGGATCATCAAATGATATTTCAAATAAACCATCAGTCACTTCGTATTCTTCTATATGTTTATAATGAATGTCTATTAATTCTTTAATAACTATTTTTGTCGAATTAAATAAATTCAAAATTATAATCTCATCAACTCCATTCGCTTCAACAGTTTCTGTATTTATAACTGATGGCATTTCTACTTTATTACAAATCTCCATAGAATTCATATCAACATAAATGTCATTAGAAAAGATTTCATTATCAATTAATATATAGTATCCTAATTCAAGTTGATTTAATTCTTGCCCATCAGGACATGAACCTTGTCCTAATACATTTCCATCTAATTCAAATATAATAAAATAAGCCATTTTAAATCCCTATGTGTTAGCGCCAATGAAACAACTTAATCCAATTACACTTCCTGGTGAATTTAATTGACTCCCATAGACATAAGCCAATACATACACGCTTGTATTAGGAGAAACATTATTTAAAGAGTACTGAACAGCACTGCCATATGTTTGTGCTCTCTGTGATCCTCCTGTGAATAATCTAAATAAATTTTCATTTCCATCTGACAATGAATCATTAGTCGCAACAATCAATACATCAGAATTTCTAACTCCATCCGGAGTTGTTATTGTCATGTGAGCATATTTATTCACTCCATCAGTATATGTGACATTAGTTGTTGATAGAATTAATAGATTATTTGCCTGTATATTTCCATTTACAATTAAATCACCATGAATCTTAGTGACTACATTATTATATGTTATTCCAGATGAACTAGTTCCTATTCCAACTAAAGTGTTTGAGCCTTGTGAATAAAAATAAAATCCACTAGAAGCAGAATTATAAGTTGATTTATTGGCACTTCTAAGAAGCCCAGCTCCACTACCACCAGCTTCACCAATAGTTAATGTCTGAGTTACTGAAGCATCTTGAGTTAATAATAATCCAGTTGCAATACTGCTAAATGATGCACCAAATGAATCCCAATGAGAACTAACCCATGAGGAGGCATAATGTGTTGTATTGCAGATATAATAAGCATCACCATATTTAACTACATCTCTACGTACTCCTACAGTATAATAATAGTTTGTTCTAGTAGTAAAGTTTCCTCTATATACAACTCCAGGGCCAACACCTCCATCGTCTCCGCTAGAACCACTAGAACCGCTAGAACCAGAACTTCCTGAAACACCATCGTCTCCCTTAAATTTACTCCATACATATTGTCCACAATCTGATGATTCAGTGGGGACTGTTTTATTGACAGCAATACCAATATATTCTACACTTGGATCTGATGAATTATCATGACACGCATAGCCATTTGAATACGCAGAATATTTAATCCATGTATATGTAGTTTGACCATCTTCTCCAGGATCACCTGGAACACCATCTGTTCCTTTTATAAGACTCCATGTATAATCTCCAGGAATATCTGATTCTAACGGAGTTGTTTTATTATATGCAAACCCTATATATTCTTTTCCTGTAGGTGAATTGCTAATTCCATTACCAGAGGCATCATCAGCATACTTAATCCATGTATAATATGTTACAGCAGGAGTTCCTTCCTTACTTTTAGTATAAGTTATTTTCTTTGTTATTACTTCTGAAGTATCATTCATTCTTATATTAATGGTGACAATCCCTGTATCTACTGATGGAAAAATAGTAGATACATCATAATACATCTGACTACCAGATGTTGTTAATGTTCCGCCAACCATAAAGGGAGAAGAATTTAATGTTTGCGGTAATGATCCTGATGAAACATAATATTGGTTGCTTCCGGTTCCACATGTTAATTGTGTTGATCCCTTATATACGATAACTTGGCAATCTCCGTATGGATAATTAGAACTAGATACAGTCCCATCATTATCGGCAGGAAAAGTATGGGACTCATTAGTTAATACAACTGTATATGCATCCGAACCTTGTTTGACTCTGACTAATGTGACACTATCAGTAAATGTAACAGGACTTCCATCTACTGTATCTGTAATACTTGCTGTAATTTTAGCCCAATCGTTAGTATTAAAATTAGCAGAAGTCATAGTTGTTGATCTAGTGTTATTAACAGGAGTAGTTAAACTAGGCTGTGTTCCTCCTGAATATGAGGTTACACTCCATGATACACTTATAGATGTTGAAATATTTTGTGTATTTGCATCTAATGTTATTGTCTGTGGATTAGGATCATAAGCATTTAATTGATCAACAGTGAATACAAGAGCTGATGCCTCTATTTTTATTGTCTTAGAATCATCTCCTGCCTCACCTTGTATTCCTTCTAAACTTTTAGTGTACGTTATATATTTATTAATGACAGCACCAGATTGAACAATTGTAATTGGAAGTTTAACTGTCCATCCTAGATATGTTAATGTATCATCTATATCTGTAACCCTATATCTTGCCTGTGTAGTTCCATCTCCAGCAGTAAAGCTTTCAACTACACCTTCAATTGCAGCAGCAGGATCCTCAACTCTAGTCCCTACTGTATAACCTACTCCGTAAACTAATCTTGTTGTACTTTTATATACAATTATTTCACTATTTCCATCTGAATAATCACCAGAATCTACAGCTCCAGTAGAACTTGCAGGAAATGAATGCGCTTCATTTGTCAATATTACAGTATATGCGTTTGATCCTTCTTTTACTTTTGCAACAGATACCTGATCTGATAAAGTCTGCCCATCTTCTGTTACAGTTATTTTCACTACTGCAACATTATTATCATAAAAGTTAGAAGCAGTTAGTGTTCTGCATCCGTCTAAATAACATGTTCCGCCTCCTGTTAGAACTGGTTTTGTAGACCCATCATAATCTATTACATCCCATGTCACATCAGTTGCTATATTTTGCGAAGATATAGTAAAATCTATTTCTTGTGATGATGGATCAATATCTCCAAATTCATCAGCAGTAAATATAAATCCAGAAGATTCTATCCTTACAACCTGTGCATCATCTCCAGGATCTCCTTTTGAAGAGTATAGATCCCAGTATTGGGTTGCAGCAGCAGGAGAAGTATCATTTCCGCTTATCCCAAAAGAAGGAATTGTGGTTGTTCCCAAATAAGCATTTCCATCTACAGAATAAGTAACTAAATCAGCAGTATAATATGTCTCAGATGCACTCCCATACTCCTCTATAAGAAGGGATCGGAAAACTAGATCCGCTTGGAGACTGAACGATTGCTCCCTTTATATGGAGTGTGTTTGCTTCATAATTATTCCAATCAATATATGAAGCATCTGGGTCTCCACTCCCACCAGTTCCCATATGAAAGGAGCCATCATCTAAATCAAACCAGTTTTGCTCGTTGTGAGATTGTAGTCTGCCTGTCGTAATTTTTATTGCGCTTAAATCATTAATATGAGCATTGGTGACTGCCAGATCTTGTATATGGGCTGTTCCTATCGCTGCTTGCATTATATATGCCGATCCAATTACAGCATTGGCAAAAGCAAACCAACAAGGATAAATTTCCCCATTTTCATAAGTTGCAATCAAAAAATCTTCTTTTGGAGTCAATACAGGTCCAGTCCATGTTCCAGGTCCAGTCCAATCTCCTCCGGCAGCAGTACAGGCAGATTCTGTTGTATGTCCCTCTATAGAGCATGTTCCGACTAAGCACTCTGCCTCGCTTGTTCTATTAGATACAGAGCAGCTTCCATCTCCTGGATGAGAATCAGATGTTGAATATGATGTTGCTCCATTCATCCAATAAATATAAGTTTGAGTAGTGCTTCCTGCAGATATAACGTATTCAGTCCCTCCATACCATAAACTATGTTCATTCCAAGATCCTCCACTCCATGTAACTCCTTCTAAAACTGGAACATCGAACATCGTAGATGCTATTCTTCCAAAATCCCTTATATCAGTAGGATCGACATACAAAGAAGTGGGACTACCACATACAGTCTGTTCTTCAGATACTGTTCCAAAGTCATCTACTGCAACAACCTTGATGCACATTTCTACATCAATTCTAGCCCCTGCTTCTGTAACATATGTTTCTGTTTTCTCCTCTAATGTTAATGATCTTAATACAGATGTCCCGCCTGTTGTATTCCATTCATCAGACCATGTAGAAGATTCTCCGTCAGCATGAACATCTAATTTATATCTATAGTGGTTTATGTCAGAATCATCATTGGGAATCCAATGAAACATCACTGCATCCATATATTCTGTAGCATATAATTCAAATACGGCATGAGGAGCTGGATTACTTACTGCCAATGATGCCCAATCACTTGTTGCACCAGATCTACCTACTGCTCTAACTCTGAATGTCAGTGAAGATTCCACACAGCCATTTTGAGTATTAACACAAGAAGAATCTAATCTAATGCCATCTTGGAAATTTTGACTATAATCATATGTGAAATTATTTACATCTGTTTGTGATACATCTGTTGACGTAGTTGGGAATCTAAGTGTAAAAGGACTTGTATTATATAATTGAACTTCATAATAATCTAGATCACTATAGATGTTTCCGGAAGAATCTCTTAGTATATCCCAACACATACTTAGATCAGGGCCGCTCCATTCATCTTCAGAACCAGCCTTAGAACCACATACTTTAAGATTTGTAATATTTGGGATTCCTTCTCTTTCAAAAGTCTCTATAGCAGGAACTTCTGATCTAGTTCCATATGTGCTGAATCCCCAAACCTTAACAACAACTACAGAAGCCGCCCCATCGACTCCTCCATCTGTTTTATTTTGTGTTTCTCCATATGTAAAGAATTCATTTCCACTCCAATACTCCGGACCTCTCGCAGTACCTAAATTATTTTCTGCAGTAGCATCGTAATTGTATATTTGTATCTTATATCCATATAATGCTTCATAATCATCTATTGCATCCCATGTTAAATGCAAATCTCTATGTTGCCATACATTATCATCATGATTTACTCTTAAATTCTCAGGAGTAGGAGGATATGTTACATTTAAATTTAACTGATCACTTAAAGCAGAATAATTTCCAAAAGTATCTTTTACACGACCTTTGATGATTAAGCTATTGGCGGCAGTCTTAGGAGACTCATCTGAGTCTCCCTTATTCAGGCTTTCACTATAGGTCCAATTAGTATTGGTTATTCCAGTTTGCGTCCTTCTAGGATCACTAAAATCTTCATCATCTGGATTATATATAAATAGTTCATAAGAATCAATATCCACTTCAGGTGCTGGATCCCATGTAAACTCTAGGTCAGAAGCCACACTATTAGTGCAAGCTAAATTCTGCATAGTTTGTGGAGTTATATTTGAAACAGATAATTTATCAGGTCTATCAGAATATAAATTTGCCTGACTAACAGCCCATACTCCTATTGTAAAAGAAGATACCGGAGGATTAGTTGTTGTTGTATTATTACTATTTTGAGGATCTATACTATTTGAATCTGTTTGATTTTTATTCCATGTGTAGTTATAGGTTGCTTCAGTTGTAGTTTCTTCTCTTCTCAATACTGCCATCGATTCATCTGTGAATATTCGGACTAGATAATGCTTGAACCAAGTGGGAGGAACGTATTCACCAGCACCAAAGGCTTCTTGTCCTGCTCCATATATATCTGTATTATCAGTCGCCGTACCTATTTGATTCCAAACAAATTCGCAATCAGGATTTACGAACTCTAAACTCCCTGGTCTATTTTTAATCATAAGACCAGTTACGTCAGGGATGACCCCTGTATTTCCAGATGATATTGTTATAAATTCAGTCGGAGAATTCTCACCAGATGTAGCTCCGTTTGTATATACAGACATTACGCCAACTTCATACGTGGTCTGTCTTAAAACATTCGGTATATTATATTCATCAATTAAGGCTGTTTCTGTCTCCCCAACCATTCTCCAATTACTATAATCTTCTGTAGATCCTTCTGCTGCTGATTTATGTCTTTCCCATATTCTACAATTCTTAAATACATATTCACCACTACTTTCAGAAGATGGATTATCCCAATACACTCCTATGTCAATAATTACATTTCCAGAATCATCGGCTCTCTTTAATTCAGCTAAAGATAAATTAGTAACTGGAGAACCTGGATCAACAGGCACATAGGGAGGAGTCGGGATGACTGGATCTTCATTGTCTACATTGTAGATAGATTCATTATATTCTATAGCAGTTATCTTACAGTTCTGATCAGAAGATCTAGCTACAGACATTACTCTGAATTCTTTAACACTTAATGACCTATACCCTATCCCATATAAATCATATTTTGCAGGAATTATCGAAAACGACCCATCTAATGTGACTTCTGCACCACTTATAGAGCTTATATTTACTGTCTCGATATGGTCTACATAGCCATCTCCAGAAGCTGTAGTTGCACTTGCAACTCTAACCATTATAAGCAAACTGCCAGAAGCAGTTACCGGCTTGTCTAGCGTTACAGTCCCAGAAGTGGCACTCACAATTCTACCACCATACAACCAATCAGGTGTATCATGCTGAACGCTTATGACATCTCCGACAGTACATGCTATGGAATCTACATCTGCTTCAAATTCTATTGTTTTTGTTAAATATTGATTTTGATAAAGACGATACATTGCATATCGCCATATTTCTTGTGGATATATTATTCCAGTCAAATCTAATGAAATCACATATTTACCAGAACTATCTTCTGCATCTGTATTGAATACTGTAAATCTATCCTTGTTATAATCTGAATCTTGATTCATGAAATCACATTCTATTTCAGAAGCTCTTTCAGATATACTGACAAATGTTTCCTTAAATGTCCCTTTTATTATATTACCAACACTAAATAACTGCATTGAGTCTTGGGCTTTATCAATTGAAACGGTCAAACTTGTTCCATTCCATATAAGCATTGCTCTTGCCAGATTACATACTCTGAGAGCAGCCTCCCACATTGTTATTTGTGAATCAAAGCCACCATTAAATGTGCTTCTTTTAGTTGGTATATAAGAATCGTCACCATCATCAGGCATTACACCGTTTTTATCTATAACTAGTTCATCACAATGATCTGCCCATATTTTAAAATCTGAATAGTTTAATCTTGATGGATTAACGCCGTCGAATCTTATTACTGCAAGAGTGCCTGATGTGCCGCTTCCAGGGCTAGCCTTTTCGTATGTTGGAGCACCTGAATATACAGGCTGTGTAAGTATATCCCAACACACCCATGCCGGATTCGTACTATACGCTATAGTGCCAGCATATAATCCACCTCCAGAATAAGAATTTTCATCTGGAATGCACACATAAGAGCCATACACTAAACAGGAATATTTCAGTGATCCAGATAATTGATCTGTAGCTAATGCCTTAATAGCCGATAATGCTAATCTTGGATAACTAAAATCATCTTGATAAATTTCTTTTATAGATGTTAGATATACTAAATCGCCATAATGTTGATAATCATCATAATCTTCTGTAAATTTAGAAACTCTTATTTTATATTGACCATGAACTAAATTTTCACTTCTAAATGAAAGTTTTATAGATTTCATAGAAGCATAATAAACAGTAGAATAACAATCAGGATATTCATGCTGAGATGGTTCATCTCCATCGCAACCCTTTGCAATTACTGTTGATAAATCTTCTTCACTTATCCATTTCCAAGTAGTATCCATGGTGTATTCCATGGGCTCACCAGGGATGTAATTACTAACCACTACATTTCCGCAAGTAGATCCCTGAGATGCTGGAGTCTCATATGATTCCCATCCATCAGAATAATGACAACTTGCTTCATACCATATATCTGCATCTGGATGTATGAATGTTTCTGGATAATAAATGGCATAATAATCTATCCTACTAAAGCCACAACTCCAATAACCAATTCCTGTTCCTGGAGGCTCCCATATAAATCCTGGATCACCTATTACATCTCGAGTGGTCAGACAAGTCCACTCTTCAGTTTCTTCGCCTTCAGGGACCTTAGAAATCATTACAGATATTGCTATTCCATGTGTATGGACAGCCCCCTTAGAATCCATCCACCAAACACCATTAGGAAATGTTAATTCTACTTCTAACTGATCAAATGAATCTCCAGCAGTGGTCTGAACCATATCAGCCCAATAATCAGTATTTCCAGGAGCATTTTCTGAACTAGAAGTATTGGCTTGAATACATATATATCTTCCATTACCATATGTAACTGCATCATTTAAAATATAATTCTTGCCAGCAATCCAATCTGTATTACATTTAATTCTGATATATCTATTATATTGCGTTATTGTATCATTAAAACTATCTATATACGTTTGATCCATTGATCCTAATCTGTGATACGTTTCAACTCCATAATAAGTATCATAATCCTGATCATTAATCTTCTCATCATCAATTCCCTTAATCGGACCTAACCCTAAACATAATAAAACATTTAAATATTGGGCGGAACCAAGGGCTTTGCTTACAGTGTGGGCAGCAATTACATTCCCATAAACCTTATTTATTCCATACCATCTAGGAATAACTAACCCTTGCTCTTGAGTAGTTGATGGATTCCAAGAATAAGTTGGGCCAGAATCATAGTCATGGATCGGACCTGTATCTGGAGGCAAAAAGGCATTTACCAGCATTCCACCAATCATTGTTACAGCGGTCGCAGCAAAAGCCCCAACCACTCCAGCAGCAGTTGATGACATATATGCTCCGGCGGCGGCAGCAGCAGCTCCACCAGTATATGCAGCAGCGACAGCCACAACAATCATCAATAACATTCTTAATGGATTCTTATTGCCACCAGAAGCTCCCGTTATTTCAGGGATAAACAAAATATTGTCTTTATCATTTAGATAAGTTAATGATAATTCTTCATTTTTAATTATCTTTCCATTGACAGAAACAACAACCTCAACATCTAATGGAAAGTGAGCATTCCTGATATCTAATAAAGAAGCGCCATCAGGAAGATCGACCATGGAGATATCTTTCTGACTTCTATCAAACTGGCTATAGACTTTTATCAGTTTAAGTTGTGGTTTTTCTTCAGTCATTACTAATTCTTTTTCCATCGATAGAATCCAGTGATTTTATTTTTCCACAATAAATTATCTAATCGTTCAATACATACTCTTGTTTTATCTGAAATATGAATGAATCTTATTAAGTCTTCAAGAACTATTCCTATATGAGACATATATGGGGGCTTAAACATAAAGCCCACAAAACATAATGGCTCAGGCTTCTCTATTTGCTCTATGATGCCTTTGATATTTTCCATTATTCCTTCATGTATAGTGGAGCATGTCCTAGGCGAAACCACTTCTGGTAAATCAATGTTATTTCTATCATATATCTCTTTAGCAAGGCCATAGCAGTCATAAGTATTAGGCCCACGACCACCCCATTCAAATTCTTTGCCAACTAAATCTATATAACTAGGCAACTCTCATTCCTCCAGCCATAAGACCTAAAAAACCACCATATCTTTCTGAATTTTCTTTTGTCTGACAATCATCTAAAGTTCGCGAACATGAAGTGTCTTCTCCTGTATATCCGCACTCCAAACTTGTTCCAGCAGGATAATTAAATTGCCAATTACAATGGCCTGATATATATCTATACTTTGGAAATCTTTGTCTCAATGGATTAGGTGCTCCCAATGTGAATGAAACCCATTCTTCAGTGACTTCAGTGGCTAATACATCATATGTTATCTCTAATTCAGCATAACTTTCTGATAACAATTCCGAATTAACTACAGTCAATGTTACTTCTGCCCCAACCCCACCGTCATATAACTCCAACACATTAGCGAATATTCTAGTGACATTAGATACATTTAAATTAACAGTAGGTATTTTACCCTTAGATTCTTGTTTTGTTGTATCTAACTCAAAAGCAAATGGATCATATTGTTGACCGCTATATGTGATACTTTCATTATTTCTTACAAGATAAAAGTGATTACTTTCTATATTGATATGCAAGAGAATAAGCCATGCGCTATTTTGTGCTAATTTATTCTTTTCAAGAACTATATTTGCTGGTAATTTTTTCATATCACACTTCCTCTACTACTATTGTTCCAGAATAATATCCGCCATCTCCAGCTCCTTCAGATGATTCTGGACCAGGAACTGCTAAATCAAACTTCAATACATCATCCTTAAATCTTACAGTATATTCTGTAGAAGTTAGTTGATGGGTATATACCCATGAACCAGCAGCACCGCCAACAGCTTCGAAAAACGCCTGTATTTCGGCGACATCACTTCCTGGTAAATGACTCCATTTCATTGTGAATCTATGTATTGATCTAGTGTACTTCCTTCTAGTGATCACATATCCAGCGTCAATATCAGATTTGAGAGTAGAGGTGATTAATTCTTCTGTTAACGGATAATCAGGATTTTCTATTGTTCCTGCCGATCTAACTCCTGTTGCTGGCAATATCATTGTTTATCTCCCGCCCTTAAATGCTTGATATAATGGACCAAATGAATCGACATCATCCAAAATAACATTAACAACATATTGCTTAGGATCTATTTGTGTGACTGTTGCTTGTTTTGTTTCTATATTGGACATCCCTTGGTTTTCAAGTTTAACACTTATATTAGTAGAAAAGTCAGAAGAACTACTTCCGCTATAATCCATCCCACCACCAACTAAACCACCCTCTGACATTCTTTCTAATTCTCTATTCTGAAGTTTACGCATTAACTCAATACCATAATAATCAACAGAATCTTTAGGAATCATAAATTCTCCAGGCATTCCTAATATAGGAATAGAATCTTTTCCTGGAGTGCCTCCCATTAAATATCCGCCTTCTGCATATGGAGAAGGGGAATAACCATATACAGATTGATCAACACTATATGTAGCAGACCCTGTTGGATATGCGCTAGTTGGAGATAACCACTGACCCAATGAATCGGCAAGCCTTTTCATTATTAATTGTTCAATAACTATTTTTTGAATTTCTTTAATCACAGATTCTGCAAATTGTTCAAAATATTGAGCTGCTCTTTTTAAGGGATCTTGTAAATCATCTATTTCATCTCTAACTCTACCAATTTCATTCTGGATGGCAGCCACCTGATCTAATCTATCTTGCCCTAATGCATCATTGTATTGTTGTTCAAGCTCTCCTAATCGCTGTCTAAGACCATCGACTTCACCACTCACTTCAGGAAAGCCCATTGCTAATGCACTTGTAAAATCCACCAGTGTACTGGATAAGCCATCCATTATACTGGTAATAGAGCTAGAAATTGCCTTAGAGGTATTTTCTATTTGAGTATAATAATTTTGAACTCCAGCTCCTATAGATTGTAAAACTGCATCAAAAGTTTCTTTATCTGTTTCTGCTCTCCTCATAGCCAATGAAGCTTCTGCTTGATATAATTCATTTGCTCTTGCTATCAATGTATCATAATATATATCAGCCATTATTATTCTATCGGCATATTGTTTCTTTTCAAAAGCAGTTTCGGCGGCAGCCAATGATTTTAAGTCAGCTCCAGCAGCCATTCTCTGTTCTGCAAGTATTTTATAAAAATCTGTTCTTTCTGCTTCCTGTTTTTTATCTATAAATTTATTTAAATATTCAATATTAGAAGCTATATCTTCATTCAATGAACCTCTAAATAATGGAAAATTAGAAGAATTAGTATAGATATCTTTATACATTGTAGCTAAAGTTTCTGAATCAGCAATTTTTCTATTTATTTCTGCCATTTTAAGCTTCCATGCCATTTCTTTCTTCATTGTCTCTAAAAGTTTTTCTTTTAATTCAATAGATAAGTTCATTTTTTCAATTTCATTTTGCATTTCTTTATTTAACTTAACCTCACCTTCAAGCACTCCCAATAAAAGCAATTTCTTAGATTCTACTAATTTATTTTCTTTCTTAATTTCATTTTGTAATCCAAGTATAGTAGATTTATATTGTGCTGTTATATCATTCAATTCAGCCGTTTTAGTTTGAGCGATCGCCATTCCGTAATTCATTTCTCTAATTTTATCAGCATTGTTTCTTGCCATTTCTGATAAATCGAAGTTTTGATTTGCATCCATTGTATCTAATTCTGATTGATATTTAGTTTTTGTTCTTATTACTGTAAGGATTTTTAATGCCTGTTCTGTCTTTATTCTTTCTTTATCTGTTTCAATTATTCCTTTTAAAATTTCTCTTTCTAATTTTAAGAATTTAATTCTTTCAAAATCCTTATTGGTTTTTTTATTCTCATCTTTAAATGCCTTCTCAACATATTCTAGATTTAATTTTTGTAATAATAATTTTTCTTCTAAAATCTCTACATCATAAGAGCCCTGTGCTTCTGCTTTTGCCATCATTACTGAAAGTTCATCAAGTCTACCAAGTTTTAACTGAGATTCAATTAACGCCATAGAAGCATCTTTAGTTCTAGTAAAGGCATCTATCATATATTCAATTGGAAATTTATCAATTTTATATTGTTTTTCAAACTTAATTATTAATTCGTTTAATGATTTATCTTTTTCGATATATGCAGCGTAAAGGGAGTCTAATTCATCTTCTCTTAATCCAGACGAACTGACTTTAGCTGTCATTGGTTGTTTATCCCACCAAATCTGCTTTTCTCTTAAATCTTTTGTTTTGAATGTATCAATTAATTTCGTTGCTTTTGAAATTTGATTATCTAATTTAAGTTCAGTTTCCTTATCTAATGTAAAGATATTACTAAGAATTGAATTACCAAATGTAGAACCAGTGGTTTTATTTGCAAAATTTTGAGTAACTAATTGCATTCGTTCAATGGCTCTTACTTGCTCAACTGCTCTTGCTGTTATTTTCTCTTCTAGTAATTCTAATTTAGTTCTAAATTGTAATATTTTTTCTACAATATCCTTAACTTCTTTTAATGTTTTTACATGTTTTATATCTAAAATATTTGCAGCACCTATATCTTCTAATTGTTCTTTCGTCAATTTAGTTATATCATTTAAAGCCCTTCTTTGACTTTCCGTTAAATCTTCTGTCTTTGTAAGTTGAAGATTTAATTTTTCTTGTTCTTCTTCTAATTTCTCTTGAAGAGTATAAAATTCTCCAGCTTTAGCCGCAGCCATTCTTTTGGCTGCAAGTTCATCATAAGCTCCAGCAGATAATATAAGTGTCTTTATCATATCTGCTCTATCTTTTGTGCTGTTTCCTAATTCTCGGGTCTTCTTCCCTAATCCTACTGATTCATAATAATCTTTAACGACTTTTTTACTTTTTTCTAGCATTGTATTAAAGTCATCAGTGTATTTAGTAGCTTTTTCAAGCTCAGCCACTAATTGAGTATATAGTTTAGGATTAGTTTCTTTTATTTTCTCCATCTCAGCTCGTGTCTGAGTCATATTTTTTAATTGTTTATCAAGTAATTCAATTGTTTCTTTCAATTTTTTATCAGCATTTAATCCAATAGAAGCAGCTTCTGGATCTGTTTCCATTTGAATATTCATCATTTTACGATATTCTTGTAGATTCTTTACTGTATTTATTATTTGTTCATATCCCTCTACATATTTCTCCATCTGGCCTTTAAATTTAGTTACAGTAGAACGTTCTTCTATTTCTTTTTGTTCTTTTAATAATTTAACAAAATCTTGAACAGCCTTTCCTTGACCTTCGTAACTTTTGATTTTTTGATCAATAGATTGTATTTCTGCAAATGATTGGGAAACAACCCCACTTATATTATTGGATAATTCTACATACTCCTTATTTGTGGTCACAAGCCTATCTACTATTTTAACAGCCACATATACTGCTGCAATAGCTAGGAGAGCCTTGAAAGCAACAGCACTGCCCATCAATGACATTCCTAGTTTATCAACCATTCTACTTAAAGAACCTATTCTGGATTTTAGTTTATCTATCTCACCTATACTTTTTACTCCCCACAATGCATTCACTTGATCTGTTCTTGAACTTACTAATTGTTTTCCTCTTCCAAAAGCACCGCTGAAATCACTTTTAATGCCCTTCCATGCCTTTCCTGATCTTTCTGATAAATCGTCAAAATACCTTCTCATATAATGACCATCAAAAGTATCTTTACCAAAAACTTTTTTACCTATAGTCTTAAAAGCCCATAGAGATGTACCTACTAATGTCATTGATGATATGAATTTAAATATAAAAGATAAAAGACCGCCCATGTCTTTATTAATGGTATGGACTTCATTACCTATTTTTGCAATATTTTTTGAAAGCTGAAATGCTCCCTCAACAACAGGACCGAATCCTATTCTCACTAAGGCTCCCAATGCTTCTCTCATTTTTGCGAAAGCAACATCAGGTATATTCAACATTATATCAGATAAAGCATCATTAGCCCCTTCTGATTTATGTTTTAAATCATCAATATTTGTCTTTAATTCATCAACATATTTGACTAATGTAATGAAAGTTTTCGCACCTCTAAGTCCCAATCTATCAAATACATTACCAACTTCTATCGTAGACATTGCTCCTTTAGACATCTTTTCATTAACTTGTGTTAAAATGTCTAATAAATCAAGAGGCATTAATGGATTTATTCTTATATCAAATGCCTTTGCAAAAGCTAAAGGAGACTTAGATATTTTACTTAACATTGTTTGGACTGATCTACCTGCAATACCTGATTTGATTAAATGGTCATTCAATGTGGCTAAAACACCGACTTGCTCTGTGAACGTTAAATTTGATTCCTTACCCATTGCAGATAAGTGCTTTAAGCCATCCCTTAGTTCTTTAATCTCAACCTGATGATCTCTAAATGTTGCAACAATTACATCATTTATATATTCAAACTTCCCCATAACTCCAGAAGTGGATAATATCTGTTGAGAAAAGTTATTATATATACCAGCAATCATCTTTGTTGTTTCGCCTACATCTGCTTCTGTTCCTATAATTAATCTCAATGTTGAATTTAAAGCACCAAGTGATTCATGGGCATATAGGCCAGCACTACCTAGATGATAAAGTACCTCTCCTATCATCTCGCTACTCTGACCAAATTTAATCATTGAAGAAACACCTTTTTGCATGTATTCATTGAGTAAATCACTTGTCTTAGTTGTTTCTGATCTAGCTGTTCTCAATGCTCTTGCAAAATCATGCTGGACTGTTATAACAGACATCAAGCTTGTTTTAAAGAAATTCATTGCTCCGAACATCAAACCATATCCAGCAACCCAAGCCATTTGAGATTTCATCATATCTCTAAAACCTCTTATGGTTGTTCTAACCGTTGCTCTAAAATGCTCGGCTGTCTTTCCTTCATTACGCCTTTGGATTTCAACAAGAGAAGCCCGCTGTTCTGAGTATTCCTTTTGAGCTGCCTTTATTCTATTAAATTTATCATTCTGTAATTTTAAAGACTCATTTGTTTCCTTTATTTCATTTTGATATTTCTTTTCATCTTTAGATAATTGTTCAAGCATATTTTCATGCGCATCAATAGCCTGAGCAACCTTCAAATGTTTGGTAGAAAGAACATCTAGCAATTTATTTCTTGCTCTTATTTGTGTACTTATTTCGGCATCAGAAAGACTGAAATCCCTAGATGCAGCCTTTAAAGCCGCTTCTGTATCTTTGCCTTCATATTTTTCTGGAAGAGAAAAGGAAGCTCTTTTTCTCATAGATTCTAAATCTTTTTCTAAAGCAGGCATGTCGCCGAAAGATTTAGTTTGCATATCTAATCTTTTACCAGACAACATAAAAGCTTCTAATCCATCTTCAAACCTTTCTACTTTTTGTATATCTATTTCAAATTGTTTGTCAAGACTTCTTAATTTATTTATAAGACCTTCAATGCCTTCTGTAGCATTTCGTGAAATATTCCTCATACCAGCAATTGTATCTCTAAAATGAGTATAACCTTCATCTGTACTATTTATCTGCTGTTTCAATTTCATCATCTCTTCAGCAGTCTTTGCTGCGCTCTTAGCTATCCTGTCTTGACCTTCAAGAGTTGTTTTCCCTGTAACCTTTCTTGTTCCGGTATCTTCGATAGCATTTTGTAATTTTACAATTTGTTTTAAAAACTCATCATCACCTAGTCCCTTAAAACTCATACGACCCAATGCAGATGTATCAGTATATGCAGCGGTATCTCTTTCAAATTTTGATGCAAATTCACTCTTAACTTTATTAAGTCTTTCCTTAGCCTTAGCTGCTCTGTTAGATTCTGATGTGTATTTAGATAATTCATCGCTAGTTTTCTCAAGAACAATTGCTATCTGATCATATGTTGAATCTCCTTTTGCAACCAATGAGACATGTTGGCTCATAGAACTAGATAATTCAGTGACGACCCTTCTAACTTCACCAAATTTTACTTTAGTTAAATCAACTCTCTGATTTAACATATCTTGAGTTAAGGCGGCCTTTGTGATATTATCAGTATATCTACTTATACTATCACCACCATATAATTTATTTCTATTAACTAAACCTCCAGAAAGAGTAGATCCGCCACCTCCATCTGGAGGAACTGCGCCAGGGGGAACTGCACCAGAAGATTCTCTTGCTTTATTTAATGCTTTTGTTTTTTTATCTAACTCGGCAATTCCTACTCCTAATTCTTTAGCTTCTCTTTGTAAATTTTTAACATTTTTATCAAGATTATCACTATTCTGCTTCACTGCTTCTGTGTTTTTCTTTACTTCGTCTGTCTCCTTTCTTACTTCTTTTGCTTCTCTTGTTTCTTTAGGTTTAGATCTTTCTAATAACTTTCTTTGCATCTCGGCTTCTTCAAGTTGTTTTTTCTCTGCACTTGCTCCTATTTTTGCAATAAGATCAGGATCACGTTCGACCATAGTAAGTGCAGAACCATATCTTTTTCTAGCTTTATCTCCAGGAGAATATACATATCCATCAATTTTTTCTCCAGAGATTTTTCTTTGCATTGCTTCTCTCTCAGCATATTCGCCTATTTGATATGCAGGGGAAGCAGATTTTGGATCATACTTTTCACCTGATTTTACATCTATTGATTTAACAAAATCATCACCGATACTCATAACAATATCAGCAGTTCCAGACATCCAAAGCCCATGTTTTTTTAAATCCTTATTAAACCTATCAAGACCTTCTTTATCTTTTTTAAATGAGGCCCTTATCCTTTCTATTTTAGCGTTCATTAACTTTCGTAATCCAGGTGTTACACCTTTTGCAAATTTACGAGCCTCGCCTTTAGCCTGTGGTTCAACTATTCTCATTGGCTCATAATATTTTTCTGTTGTGACATCTAAATTTTTTATTTTCTCAAAAAATTGTCCAGATTCTTTTGAATATTTTTGTTCAACAAGATTTCCAAAATGTTGGAAAATACTTTGTGGCCCCTTACCCATGATTCCAATTGAGCTTCTAAGACTTGTCATCTCATCGGCTAAATGCCTAGATTCCTTACCTCCAAGATAAGTACCTTTATTTGGATTATCTGCTTCTGCTCTAAATTTTCTCTCTAATTCAGCAGGGATATCTCTAGCTGCATTATTTATATAGTCAATCCATTCTTTAGAATCAAACATCTTTTGTTCTACAAAATTACCAATAGTTCCACCCATTTCTTTAGCTTTCCTGATCATTTCTTCAGAAACAGCATGTAGGGTGTTTCCACGCAATATAGCAATATCTGTATTTCCTCTGCCACTTATTTCTGTAAAAGCTTCATCTGTGAAAGTCGATGAAGGAGAAATCATTGGTGCAACGCCTTTGGCGTCCTTAATTGCTTTTGCTGAGGCAATTTGTCTTGGATCACCACTTGCCTCTAATCTTCTTATCACCTTATTTATTTCTAAATTAGCTCTATTCCAAGAGCCAATTATGGCATCTCCACTTTGTTCTATCTTAACAGCAACTCCCCTTCCAGGTTCACCTATTGCCATATTATCAACAGCTTTAAGTATTCCTCTTTCCGTTTTATCAATATAATTTTTTCCTAAAGCACCTTCTCCAAACCTCATCCTCTCTAAACTAGCAAATCCTCCACCACCACCTCTTCCCATCATAGCTAGGCTCTTTGCAACTTCGCCTACTTTTGCATTAGATAATGAATCTACTATACCTCTTAGACTCCTTCTAACCAATGCTATCTTAGTTGCATTATCTGCAATTCTCTGGATTTGGTCTGCCAATGGCGTAAGATTAATGGTGGCTCCAGCAGTTTCATCTGTTTGATTTATGAAATCTATTATTGTTTCTAGTTGTGTTGTTGATATTGCCTTAGATAACGCTTGGAATGGAGCAGCCATTTTAGCTGCCTGTGTTGACATTTTATTAAATGCGCCTTCATTTTTACCGATATCTTGAGCAAGTCTAATCATCCCTTGCATATTTGCTTTATAGTCTTCAAATTTATCAACAGTCAAGTCAACAGCCGTTCCAATTTTACGCATTGCTACAGCTATTCTTATGAAACCATTCGATGCAGTCTTATCTTGACCTATCTTATTAAGTACAGATATATATTCTCTTATTCCCTGGACGGATTCTTTAAGTTTAGCAATTCCAGTTTGATTCATAGCAGACTGGATTGTTTTTACTTGATCCATCATCTTAGACAATTCAGTATTAAAAGCAGTGGCTCCAGATCTAACACCACTGGTGTCCATACTGACTGTGAATTTTATACCTTTACTTTGCATTTTCTGATTCCTTCATCTCTTTTCTCAAGATAGCATCTCTCTCAGACATAACAGCTGATCTTATTTCATAAAAATAATTTGTCTGTTCTAGAGCTCCTCCTGGTACAGGAAGTGAATTTAAATCATTCATATAGTTTATTATGTTTGTAAGTTTAATGGCACGAATAGTTAGTAAAGAAACCGGACATTGCGTTACATGGTCGCCTATTTCTTTACTGAACATGAACTTAAATTTAGGTCTTGTTTTCGCCCTACACTTAGGACATATAGTTTCAAGTGTTTTATTTCCACACCTGTTACATTCATTAGGGATATCACCATTACAATTTCTTGATTCACTTAATTTTTTATCAGCACAAAACTCACAATCCCATTGTTCTGGGTGTTCTAATTTAGATAATGCACTTGACCATTTAGCAACGAATTTTATTTCATTAAGTAATTCTTGTTCTGGTTCAGTTAATTCTAGAATTTGTCCATATAACTCTAATTGCTCATCGCTTGGTATGGCACTAAAATTTTTATAACTAAACTCTATGGGCTCCTGAGTATCATCGAACTTAAAATTTTCCCATCCAATTAGGCCATACCTTAATACAGCAATAGCCATAGAACCGGCCTTATTCATTCCATTAGTATAACTAGTCTCACTACATTCACGATATTGTAAAATAGTTAATGGTCTTAAAAGAAAAGTAGTAAAGTCAGTATTTCCCCTATCTGATTTACAGACATAAGGAAATACTGACTTAGAGTCAAATCTTGGGGTAACAGGAAACATTATTCCTCTTCTTCTATGCCCCTAATGTGATTTGCAATTTCATCACGTTCTGCAGGAGGAATTGCGGAAAAGTTTTCTTTAGAAAAAGGAATATCTTCTCCATCTTCGTATTTAAAATTAGTCCATCCCTGCAATCCAATTTCCAATGCTTTATTTGCTACAGTTCCAGTTAGAAATTTCTCAGATCTATTTGCACCCATACCACTTACTGAATACATAGTATCTCTGAGTTCAGCCTGTTCTTCGGCAGTTAGAAACCTCACTTTAAATACTGCTTGTTCTGGCTTAGGAAGTTTCTTGTCACATTCACAAACAAAGTCATGCGGTTTATCAAATCTTACACCTTTCATAATTTTTACTACCTCCTTAGTAGAATATAGGCTCCTAAGAGCCTTTGTACAGAATTTATATGAATACCCAAACCTCATACTATCTACCCTATGGTTAGCATACCTACTTATTACAAAGATTAACTGTAATAAAATACCTACATATAGAATAAATGGTGTCCAGAATGTGATATTTATAAATCCTGCAGCCCTCCCGCTGGATTGAAGAATTAATGAAATAAAAAATAAATTAATTATAAATAAACCAATCCAGTTGGTCTCCATAACAACTTGCTCCTACCATAAGAAACTGTAAAATTATCACTAAATGATGTTCTCAGCGAAATTACAGTTTTCTTTAAACTTCTAATTGAACCAATGAATGATTTATTTCCCCTCATTGATTTGATTATATCATAATGCCTAAATCCATTTTTCTCAACACAAGTCTTTGTTGGATTATTTTCCCAAACCTTAGTTCTTCTTGGTTTAATTAAAAAATGATTACATTTATATTTATTTGCTCCAATCATAGCCGATGCATCATGATAATGATCTTTTTCTAAATTCAATTCTCTTCTCGCTTTTGCAGTCATCCAACCAAAACAGATTTTAACTTCTTCGAATCTATTTCTCAATTCACCAAATAGATACCACTTCCCTTGTTGTACATGTGCTGGATACCTAAAGATTTTATTTCTTTTTAGTTTTAACTCATACTCTCCATCATGTAATCTTTTATGACAATAAGCACATAGAGTAAGACCATTTTTAACTATATTTGTTCCTCCTTTAGATATCGGAATTATATGATGAGCTTGCAGATTTAAATTACTATTACATCCTGGTCTTTGGCAAGTATATTTGTCTCTCCATAACACCTTTTGTCTCCAATTATTCCCTTCATATTCAGAAATCTGATACTTCTTACCAGTTAATTTATATCCGGAAGACATAGAAGAAATATCAAATTGTCCTTGTTCAACAACACAACTTGTTATATTTATTCTTTTCATGAGGTCATCTAATACTCTTAAAATAGAATCTTTCTTTTGCTTTATAGTTGGTGGAATCCATCCTTTTTGTCCTCTATTTAAAAATCTTGCCTTCCTATGTCTTAATTTTCTAGATCTTCTATTTCTACGATACATGGCTCTTTCTGACACTTTATGATGTACGTCTTGTCGTAATTGGATATTTGCTGCAAAAATAATGTATTTATTATAAGCTACAGATATCCCTACTTCTTTAGCCCCATCATCTATGCCAACCTTAAATTCTCCAACTGGATTCTCCATTGTCTTTCTTAATTGGATTGTAAACGGCTTAACTGAATACACGAAAGCTTTCTTTTTATTCAATAGAATCCTAGCCCTTGCTTCAGTAGTTGGAAGTAATGGTCTGAATAATCTATCAATAACAAATACTGACATTTAAGTCATCTCCATAAAAGGGAAACTGTTACTCTCGACAATGATCGCCTGTTCTCTATATAAATTCCCTTGAACATTCTCAGGAATCATCAGAGCTTGGAACTGAGTACATTCCAAGGTGATTTCCTTTTCAGGAAAACAAGAATCGTAGTGGTTCACCTCACGGTTAATGGAGTACCGCTTAACACGCCACTTAGTCTCAGAGTTTTGATTAAATTCACTTAATCTATTAATAATTTCCATTATTAAACTCCCGCCTAAGGGAGTTGCCAAAATTAAAAACAATATAACAAATAGTATTTCCATATTATGATGT
>JGI10211J34971_10001206_pt1 | contig 21565 bp, 11 predicted proteins | sample Etolagsediment_FD_34971 | JGI IMG/M metagenome (IMG submission 34971)
TTATCAAGTTTTGGTAAGAATTTACTTAAAAAAGTAGGTATAGGTTCTGGTGTTAAAGGTGCTACAAAGGCAGGCGAAAAACTTAAGTACACACCAAAGAATCCAAAAAAACTGCCTGTTCCTAAGAAAATTAATCCCAAAGCAGTACAAATAGGACCTGCCAAAAATATTTTTGGTAAAAAAGCCTTAAAAAGGTTTACTAAAGTAAAAGGAATTTTCAAAAGAATACCTATTATTGGTGCACTGCTTGGCATTGGTATTGATCTTGCTCTTGGTGAATCTATTGATAGAGCTATTGTTGGTGCTATTGGTGGTTCACTTGGTGCTGCTATTGGTGCTGGTGTGGGATCACTCATTCTTCCATTCGCAGGAACTGCAGCTGGAGCTTTTATTGGTGGTATTGTTGGTGATTGGTTGGCCAAAGAACTTTGGACTAAAATAAGTGGATTAGGAGATCTTGGTATTTCACAAAAGGAAAAGAAAGAAGCTAAATCAGATACACCTGTAACAGATACACCAGCACCAGATTCAAATGCTTATGTGCCAGAAGAGGGTGAACCTAAAGCTGGTGATATTGTTACACTACAAAATGGAGAATTGAGAGTTTTTGATGGAATGGGAACAAGAGCACTAACACCATCAGAAGAAACAATGTATTATTCTGGAAAGAGAAACATAAATGAAGTTCAACAAACATCATCTTCATCTAATTCAATGGTTGGTGGTGATTCTGCAAAATCAGCTGATCCATATAAAATAGCAGAATCAATAGGATTCTCAAGAAAAGATTGGGATATTTACAGAAATGTAGTTGGAAAGATTGAGAGTGGTAACAACTATTATATTGGAAGAGGTGGTAGTGATGATAATTATGATGGAAGATGGCAATTAGGAAAAGCTGCTAAAACTGATGCTTCCCAATATCTTGGTGAAACAGATCCTGGACATGGAAGTGAAGCAAGGGATAGATTTAATTCCAATCCTGAAATGCAAGAAAGATATTTCGCAGCATTTACAGCAAAGAACTTTGGATATCTATCTACACATCCAGAATTCAAGAAACTTACAACAAGAGAAAAATTTCAAGTTTTAGGGTATGCTCATAATCAAGGAGCTGGAGGTGCAAAGGATTGGTTAGATACTGGTGAAGTGAGAAGAGATGGATTTGGAACTGCTGCTACCAAATACTCAAATGCTCTCGCGAGAGCTTATTCATCTCAACCTCCAACTGATTTAGTAACTGAATCAACGCCACAAACAATGAAACCAGAGGATGTNAGACCATCCACTTCTCTCACATCTTCACCCATGAGAGAACAAACTCAATCAAAAAATTCAATNAGTGGTGCTTACAGAACTGGTTTGAGAACTGGTGCTAGCCAATATATTGGTGGTAGTTCTGATTATCATATTGATACTAAGTTTAAAAAAGATATGAGTATGAAAGCAAAGGTGGATATGGTTGATCAACTGGCAAGAGGATATCAAGATATGGGTAGGAAAATGGAATTTTCCAATGCAGCTGTTTCAGGTGAAGTATATGATCCTGATGCTTCTTATGAAGAAAAAGTAAGATTACTAGAAAGAGCCTTTGGTGCTCACTCACAACATTCACAATTTGATAGTATTGATTATTATATTCCTGAAAGTGGTGAAACAAGATTTGGAAAAAGTGCAGAGGGTGCTGAAATTCTTTCTCCAACTGTTAAAGGTGGTAGTTTAGAATATCACTCTGGTGGAGGTTATGGTGCATTTANTGTACTCACAGATGAACAGGGAAATGTAATNTCAAAAACTGGTCATGGTGATATTAGAGGTGCTAAAAGTGGAACANTTAATCTTGATGGTGCTAGCACTATTGATGTAACATCACAATCAAGACCTGCAACATTTTCACCAGTGTCCAGACCTGCTATGGATCAAATACAAAGGGAAGGAACATATGATCAACCTACTCCATATGTTATAATCAACAATCAAGGAGGGGGTGGAGGTGTATCTGCAGGTGGTTTTGGATCAGGGAAACAACCAATCCTTATTCCTGTTGGTTCCTCTCTAAATAGTTTCTACAAGAAACAACTACTTGGGTTTCTTTATAAGCAGGGATAATGTCACAGAACGCAGCTGCTGGTGGCGGCAATATATCAAGTTTCAAAATATTTTCTAACACTGGTGGTGGATCTGTTGATCTTACAGGTGCTGTTGCTGAATTTACTTACTATGAAAGTGTTCTTTCAAATGTTATAAGTGCCACAGTAACTGTGTATGAATCTGGTGCAGGTTCAGATGGTCCTCAAGAATCAACTCTTGATTCTTTGCCAATCAGAGGTGGTGAAACTTGTATTATTTCTGCAACTGATGCAATAGGTAATGAACTTAATATTCCTCAACTATATGTGAATAGGGTAAGAGATGGTGATCCCAATACAAGAACAGAACTATATTATCTAGATCTTTCACCAAAGGAATACTTTGCGAATGAGCAAATCAGGGTGATGAAAAGATATGAGGGACAAATTTCTGATAGTGTTGAGGAAGTTATAAGACTTGTTCAAGGTCAGGTGGAAGAGGTTGAATCAACAGGATTGGAATATAACTTTTTAGGAAATGATAGAAAACCATTCTATATTTGCACTTGGTTAGCTTCTAAAGCAGTTCCTACTCAGGGTGTTGGGGATAGAGCTGGTTTTCTTTTCTATCAAACCAGAGATGGTTTTAATTTTAGATCTATTGACGGGTTGTTGAGTGGATCTCCCATCAAGAAATATATCTATAATGATACTGCTAATTATGCAGCAGGAAGTGAAGGTAAAATTCTAAATTATAAAATTGAGAGTGATATAGATCTTAAACAAAATCTATCACTAGGCACATATAATAATAGATCCATATTCTGGGATTTGGCAGCTATGGATTACAGAGTTGTTAATTATAGTATAGATGATCAATCATCTAAACTTGAGAAAGCAGGTGTTGATTTTCAGGGAGATATGGTGGCAAAAGAATTCACTCAATCTCCAACTAGATTGATGTCAGTTATTCTTGATGTTGGCAATAATCCACCTGGAACTGGTGATGATCAACTTGATAGTTGGAAGTCTGAACCAGTTGAACCAAACTTCAAAGCTTTTGATACAATGGTTCAAACAGTTATGAGATATAATCAACTCTTCACAATCAAAACTAATGTGATACTTCCTGGTGATTTTGAAGTAAAAGCAGGTGATTTAATTGAGTGTGAGTTTGCTTCTGTTGATGGAGAAAAGAAAGATACAGTGAATACTCAAACAGGTGGTATATATATGGTAGCCCATGTTGCTCACAAAATGACACCTGGTGATACATTCACTAGTTTGGGATTGGTGAGAGATTCATTTGGTAAGAAAACAGGATTCTAATGATAGAACAAGGTTTATTCAAAAGACATTTTGCTGGACGAGATGGTTTCATCTGGTGGATAGGTCAGGTTGCTTCAGAAGAAAGTTGGAAAGAGAATATTCCTGGAAAACCAGTTGAAACCAATGAAGATATAAAGGGATTTGGTGAGAGATATCGCGTGCGAATCATGGGGTATCACACTGCTGATGTATCAGAAATTCCTGATGAGGATCTTCCTTGGGCTTATGTAGTGTATCCTGTTACCGCAGGTGGTGGAGGTAGAAATTCTTCACAATCTTCAAACATCACTCAGGGAACTTTTGTATTTGGCTTCTTCATGGATGGTGAAGATGCACAAACACCTTGTATTCTTGGTTGTATTGGATACAATGATTACGCTAAAGTGATGGCGAATCTTTCACCAAATGCTGCAAGGTTTGTTCCATTTACTGGATACACAATTGATGATGAAAAAAGATCATCTTTTGGTGTAAGGGAACAAAGTGGAGGAACTATACTTGATCAGCAAAACTCATCGTCTGCAGGTAATAATAACACATTAACTGAATCTGCACAGGGTGATACTTCAATCAAACCAAAAGCTGATTCAAAGGAGAGGCAAGATGGAAAGAAGAAATCTGCCATAACACCTATATCAGAGTGTGATAAAACTGGGCAAGGTCCTATGCAGACAGCCCTGCAAAATATGATTCAAGAGATTAATGATATACAAGGCTCTGTATATGATTTTAGGGATCAGTTAGTTCTTGATGTTAAGGATGTACAATCAAAAATTAGAACAACCATTGATAAGTATGCTAGAATTATCAGCGGTTTTATCAAGAATATTTTTACTGAAGTTGAAAAATTTGTTACTAAAACATTTAATGATATAGTTCAAAAAACTTATGAGTTTTTATTTGATAATGAAAGGGATTTACTGAGAGCAGGTGTTGAAACAGCAATTGATAAAATTGCTTGTTTATTCAAAAAACTCATTGAAGGATTGTTTAATATGGTTGTAGGTTTTCTTACAGAAACCGCACCAAAAATAATCAATGTTCCTTCTTGTGCCATTAATGATATTATTGGTGGCATGTTAGGATTTGCAAACCTTGATATTTTAAATACATTAACTGGAGAATTAAATTCTATTACAAATTTATTAAGTAGTTTTGAGATTCCTGATATTGGTAGTATGTTTGGAGGTTTTGGTGCTCTTGGTGATATGGCTGGATTTATAGATGAAGTTATTTCATTCTTAGATTGTGATACACCAGTTCATTGTTCTAAACTTTCAGAATGGAGTTCTTGGGATGGATTTTCAGATGATTCATTTGGTTCACCAGAGGGTATCCTAAATGCTGCTAAGTCTGTACAATCAAAGGTTGTAGGATCTGCTCAAAATATATCAGGTAGTTGGGAATCATTTACCTCTGATTTATCAACATCATCAAGTTGTGATAAAGGTCCAAGAGAATGTGGACCTCCAAGAGTGATATTTAAAGGTTCAGGTACTGGTGCTCAAGGAAATGTAATTGTAGGAAAAAGTGGAGAAGTTCTCGCTATTGATATGATCTCTTATGGTCAGGGTTATGGTGATAGTATAAGGGCATATATTAAGGATGATTGTGGAAAAGGAGATGGTGCAATAATTATTCCTGTGCCTGGTGATGTAAACATTATTGATGTTCCCCCTCCTGATGATCCTGGCGGTCCTGGAACTCCTGGTGGTCCTGACGGTCCTGACGGTCCTGACGGTCCTGACGGTCCTGGTATAGGAACAACTCAAATAATTTTTACACCACCTGGTACCAACGTCGTAAATCCATTACTTGTAACAACTTCTTTACCTAAATTGAGGTATGGTACTAATGGTGAAGAGATTAGATTGAAAGGTGTTATTGAAATAATTGGCGGCACAGCATCAGGTGGAACTGCACCCATTAAGAATGTTACCTTCCTACAAAGAAGAAGGAGAGGTGAGGAATATGAAAACATTATGGTGAGTAATGGAAAAGGAGGGAAAAAAAGATACAGAAGAAAAACTTATAGAATCAGAAAGAGAGATAATCTTTATCAGTTTAGAGCTGTAACTGTAAGCATTGATAGTTCAGATCCAAAGAAAAAGATAAGAAATGTAAGTAATGAAACTCCTTTCTTCATCTTAGAAAGTTTAACGGATGAACCTGAAATTCTAAATCGTCCAGAACCACCAGTTGTTTCTATTCCCCCAACAACTCCTCCCCCTCCTTTTACTCCAGAGGATCCAACTACTCCGTCAACAATTCCTCCAGGGCAAAAGCCGCCTCAAGATACAGATGATGATAACTTACAACCACCTCCACCTCTTCCACCACCTTTTGATGAACCAGAAGATGATGATGACTTTTATCCAGAAGAGCCGCCAGATGGCGGAAATACTCCTATTGGACCAGGAACTCCAGGAACAGGTATAGTTGATGTTATTATTAGGGAACCTGGAAATAATTATATATCTACTCCTGATGGAAGTAGTGGTGGTGATGGAAGAACATGGCAAGAGCCTAATGAAACTGTTATTATAAGAGATAATGGTGATTATGAACATCCAATTCCACCTGGTTTTGATGTTGATGTTTTTCCAGGAGATACTGTTATAATCCCACCTGGTTCTAATGTGATAACTGAGCCTATTCCTGGTATTGGGGATCCTGGCGGTCCTGGAACTCCTGGTATTGGGGATCCTGGTGGTAATGAAGAAATCATAGGAGGTACAGTACATATCGTTACCAGTCCTGGTAGATTTACAACTCCTCCCCTTATCAGACAGCCAATATCATCTGAATCAGGTACGTTGCCTTATTCAGATGATGGATCATATCCAGTGATTCTTTTTCTGTGTGGTATGAATGTTATTGAGAGTGGAACAAACTATTCTCCTGATGATGAGGTTATTATCACACCTGATCTTGGAGCAAAAGTTTCACTGGAATTGAATGATACTGGTGGTGTTGTTGGTTTGAAGGTTACTGAGAGAGGTGAAGGATACACTTCATTCCCCAGAATCAGAATTGTTTCTGAAACTGGTTTTAATGCTGTTATTCGTCCAAAACTTTGCATAGATAGAATAGGTGTTGATAGGGATACAAATCCTGATCCTGATCAATTAGATAAAATTATTAGTGTTGTTGATTGTACAACAAGAGGTCCAGTTGGTTTCCTAAAAAATAAACCTTATTATGGACCATATCATGAGCATAAGGGCACTATAATGGTTGGATCTAAACATTCAAACAAACCACATGAAACATTGAATAGGAGACCTAATGTCTGATAGCCAAACAAAAAATTATCACACTATTAGATATGGAACAGCTGAGGGTGAGATTCAGTTTGGTCATCTTCATGCAGATGGAGAACTCTCCGCAATTATGCTAAGAAATGGTTCTGAATTTGATCATTATCTTTCTCTTGAAGCTACAGGTAAGAACCATAGAAAAGGTGGTACTATTTCTAAATCACCTGGTTCATTTCAAGTATATGCTGGTAGTAGACTTAATCCTGAAGAAAATGAAGATGAACCTGGTATCTATCTTGAAGCTGAGAGTGGTGATGTATTAATTAGAGCGCCAAGTGGAAAAGTTAGAATAGAAGCTATTGATGTTGAAATCAAAGCAACTGGCGAATCAAATGAAAGGGGTAATATTATTCTTGATTCCAATGAAAAAATACTCTGTAGAGCACAAACTATTGATGTTAGCTCTAAAATATCAACAAAGATTTTTTCAGAAGGAACAACAAGAGTGATTGGAAAATCATTTTGTGATATTTTTGGTGGGCTCCTTGATCTTGCTGATGCAGCTACTACAGTTAAGGGATCACAATTTTATAGTAGAAATGAATTAGAAAACAAAGATTTAATCTAATGAAAGTACCAGATTTAACAATTGGAAAAAGACTTTTCTGTGGAAGAGGAAAAGCAGAGGGACTTGGTAGAGGACCAACTGAAATATTAGGCTCTGGTTTTGTACAAGGACCTATGATTACTGGAGACCCAAGTCAATTTCCTGGTGGTGATCTTTATGGACAAGGCTCACTTAATGTTGGCCAAAATGGCAATTCTAACGCATCAAGCCCACCATGGCTTGGTTCTTTTTATGCATTTGTAACTAAAATAACTGCTAGAGTAATGGGATTCCTTAAAGTGGATACCCTTTTGGCATCTAAGACAATAACTGCTAAAATTATATACACAGAAGTTCTTTTAGCAAAAGTAAAAAACTTCAATATTGAACACCCCTCAAAAGAGGGTATGAGACTAGTTTACTCATGTTTAGAGGGACCTGAGATTGGTGTGTATACAAGAGGAACAGTAAAAAATGATACTGTTATCTACTTACCTAAAGTTTGGAAAGATTTAGTGCATAAGGAATCAATTACTGTACAAATTCAACCCATTGGTGCTCATCAAGACATTATTGTGAAGAAGTTCAATAATGAAGTTATTCACCTACAATCTAAATCAGGAATACCCATTAACTGTTTTTATCATGTTTATGCTGAAAGAAAAGACGTGCCTAAACTACAAGTGGAGATGCCAGAATGAGTAGTAGTAATTTACCATCAGATGTTCCATGGCAAGGATTGTTTTCTGCAACTGGAGGAAATCCTGGAGCTGCTACAGCTTCAATTGAAGGATCATTACCATATATGTTCAGACATTTTGGAACTTTTGCTGGTCCTCAATATTTGGATCAAACTTACAACTTTGATTATTCAGAACCTGCCTGGATTAATTTTGTACCAGGTGATTTTTCCTTCAAGAATCAGGATTTAGGTGCTTATCTATTCAATGAATTTGCTGATTATGTTGGTTGGCATTGTGATGGTATTTCAACCGCAAGAATCACTTTGGAGCATTCAGTTGGAAATATTCCAATGTACATGCACAATGTAACTGAAACATGGATTAATGGAAATCTTAATATCTCTGGATCTATTCTTATATCTGGTTCTATTGTTCATTCTGGTCTATTTACCCTTAATGGGAAAAATGTTGAAGCTGAAATTCAACTTGCAAAAACTCTTCCAGCGAAACCATTTGATATTAAGCATCCAACCAAAGATGGTTATCGCCTCAGACATATTTCTCTTGAAGGTCCTGAAATTGCTATCTACAAAAGAGGTAAACTGAAGGATAGCACTGTTATTAATCTTCCTGAGTTTTGGAAAGGATTTGTAGATCCTGATAGTATCACTGTATCTCTTACTCCCATTGGTTCTTATCAGGAACTTTTTGTTGAAGAGATTCAATGGGGGCAAAAGGTTATTGTTAAAAATGCAAGCGGTGGACCAATTCATTGTTCTTATGTAGCAATGGCAGAAAGAATTGATATGGATAAATTGGTTGTTGAATATGAAGGCGAATCTGTTAAAGATTATCCTGGTGAAGATTGGTTGAATATGAAGGAGGTTAAATAATGGCTGGAATTGGAACTATCGCACAACCACCAAATTATTCTGGTAATCCTGGCTTTGCTTATACTGAGTATGGAAGGAAGGGTGGTCCATCATCTGCTGTTGGATTGATTGGTGCTAGAATTAATACTGTTGATCAAACATTCACAAGTGATGCTCAGCGTTCTTATGAAGTAAATGTTGATAGGTATAATACTTTTAAGGCTCCAGCAGAAAGTATTGATGATGAAATTTTAGATCTTCAGGATGATATCAAGGATGAAAAAACTTGGATAACACAAAATGCCACAGTTGATAATATATGGTATGAATCCCCTGCTATTTTTTCTACAACCACTGATGCAAAAAATGCTGTAAGTCCAATATATGATGGTGGAGCAATCTCAAATGGTGTAGATACCAAAGGCATGGCTTTTGCGAGACAGGTTATAGAATTTGCTGGAGATGAAACATTTACCGCAGGGTTATTTCTTTCTCATGGAACTCCCGCTCCAAATCCTACCACTATCGCATATGGTCAGATCGCTTTCTCTTCTACTGGCAAGTATGTGATGTTAGATCTTAATACTGTTGTTGAAGTATCTGGACCATTTCCAACTGGATCAACTGAATTTCAGGTTGGTGTTACCACCACATATGATTCTTCAACTGTATTATCAGCTTCATCACAAGTTGGGTATGTGGGTTTCACAACTCTTTTAGAAGATCTTTCAATCATCACACGTTTGCCTGCACTTGAACCTATTCCTGATGGAAATGAGAGTGATATATTTGGTAATGTTCAATATGATGCTCTTGATTCATCAAACTCAGGTCAGGGTGTTCCTGGTATCTCACTTGTAGCAACTGCAAATACATTTTTCCCAAATGCAAATAATTATCTACAAAATGGTGATGGGTATGGAGGATATGGATCTGGTGATGTTTGGTCGAGACCTCCTGCAACAGAAATAGGTGAAGTTGTAGCTTTTAGCACTACTGGAACATCTAAAGCAGTTTCTATTGCTGGTTCAATTACTAGTAGAATTGATGTTATCAATCATAAGAGATTTGGAGCAGCTGGTTACAATGGTATTACATCCTTTACTGATACCAATAATGTAATTAAAAAAATGAAAAAAGAATCTGCTGTTAATGCCTGGTCTTACAAGAGATCTGATGTAGATATGACTAATTTTAAAAACGAACTAACTAATGCTTATGAAATCTTGAACGATCCACAATATGGTGGACCTTGGTGACGATATATAAACTGGCACACCACTTTCCCATGGGGGGTGGTTTCGTCATATAGTATGTTCAGTCAAACAAAACTCATGGCTCAGTATAACTCTGAAGATTACTACGTTAATAACGATAATGATGAATTTCTTACAAGAGTTGTTATTGATATTCAGGAACGCACTTTCTATTTGTACTCAAGTAGTGGTGATGATCGTGTCATTGAGTGTGATACAATTGATGAATTTATGAATGTTCTTGAACTTGTTCGTTCAGTAGTTGATGATGATATTGTTCATTACGCACAACCAACTACTGCAGAAGTATGATAAAGTATTCACCATCCCTATACAAATCCATTCTAGAGTGTTATCAGTATGAGACCAAAAACTCGACAGTCTATGGAAATGTTATTCTCTGCCCGTTGGAACATACCAAAAGCGGCAAAAAACGCAAACTTAACAATTAAAGAAATGAAGATTATCTTCAATGAATATTGTAGATTGAATCCATCAACTTTTAACTTGTCAGATTAGTATTTTGGCTATAAGTAGTAGGTCTTTTATTAATACTATATGCCTCTGACTCCGACCAAATATGACCAAATACTAATTAAAAGAAATCCATACAAAGAATACGAATTACCCAAACCTAAATACGAAAAAGAAGTACAACTTAGAATGTACTTTAGATGTGAGAGTCAGTTTTACAACAAAAACATGAAAGTAAATCTTTGGTATTCAAAAAACTCAAACCAGTGGAGATGGACATTATCTTGTGATGAAGATGTAAGTGTTCAAGAAAGTGGTGGGCAAGAAGATCTTAGAGTTGCAATGAGTGATGTTGCTAACACAATCGAATATCTGATGGAAACTAAATTTCCTGATTGATTCGTGTTATAATATGATCTCCGTGTGAAGGACGCCTTGTGCTAATCAAATCCCCCCTCATTCGTAGGGGGGTTTTTTATGCAATAAATAACTCATAATAGATATCGTGTGCGAGTAAGATGCCGTTATCCCGATTAGATAATTTCCTAAAGAATGTTCGTGGAAATGTCATATATGTAAATCCAAATGATTTAGATGCAACTGATAGCGTTGAGAATCAGGGTAACTCCTTAGCTCGACCATTCCTTACTATTCAAAGAGCACTTATTGAATCTGCTCGTTTTTCATATCAATCTGGTCTTGATAATGATAGATTCAACAAGACTACTATTTTCTTATATCCTGGTGATCATTTAGTTGATAATAGACCCGGTTGGATTCCAGATGGTGAAAATAATTATAGACTTAGAAACGGATCTGTATCTGATGATCTTGGTCAGTTTAATTCTTCAACAAACTTTGATCTTACTTCCGCAACTAATGTTCTTTATAAACTGAACAGTGTTAATGGTGGTGTAATTGTTCCTCGCGGTACGTCTATTGTATCTCAAGATCTAAGAAAAACAAAGATCAGACCTCTTTACGTTCCAGATCCCACTAACTCAAATATTGAAAGATCCGCAATCTTCAGACTAACTGGTGGTTGTTATATCTATGGTTTCACTATTTTGGATGCGGATCCAAATGGATTCTGCTACAAAGATTATAATATTTCTACCTTTGTTCCTAACTTCTCTCATCATAAACTAACATCTTTTGAGTTTGCTGATGGCGTTAATGCCACCACAATCAATGATAATTTCTTGGATTTCTATACATCCAGAACTGATCTGGATATGTATTATGAGAAGGTTGGTCTTGTATATGGTCCTGCATCTGGTAGAGAGATTCAACCTGATTATCCGTCATCAGGTTTAGACATTCAAACCAAGGTTGATGAATTTAGAATTGTTGGTCCTGTATCTGGCAATGTTGGTGTTAGTAGTATTAAAGCTGGCGATGGTGTTAGTCCCACAACTCAAATCACAGTTACTCTTTCAGAACCCCTGAAGGGTTTAGATGTTGATACTGCTTTTGAGATTAGTGGTGTATCTGATAATTCATATAATGGATCCTTCATTGTAAAGGAAGTTACAGGTAATAATTTAAACGGAACTACATCATTTATATACTCAGTTCAATTTACACCAAGTAATGCTCTTCCTGGAGCAACTGGAGTAAATGTATCACTTGATCCTGATACTGTCTCGTCAGCATCTCCATATATCTTCAATATATCAATGAGATCCGTATTTGGTATGTGTGGTCTTCTTGCTGATGGTGATAAAGCATCAGGCTTCAAGAGTATGGTTTGTGCACAATTCACTGGCATTGGTCTTCAGAAAGATGATAATGCATTCGTTGTTTTTGATGAATCAACGGGTGGATTTTTAGATAATACAACTATTGATAATATTAGTAGTAATCCAAGAGCAAGATATAAACCTTCATACTCAAACTTCCACATTAAAGCTTCGAATGATTCAATCGTTCAGTTAGTTTCAATCTTTGCTATTGGATATACTCATCATTATCTCACTGAAGATGGTGGAGATTTTTCACTTTCGAATTCCAACTCTAATTTTGGCCAGAATGCCTTAACTTCAAGAGGATTCAAGAGAAGTGCATTTGATCAAGACGATGTTGGATATATTTCTCACATTATTCCTCCAAAAGAAATAGATCTAGATGTAATCAATCTTGAGTATGGTGCATTTGATGTATCCAGAACTGTTGGTGTTGGTTCTACTGGAAGACTTTATCTTTATCAAGAAACCAATAGAGATGCTCCTCCTCCATCCACTCTACAGGGATACAGAATTGGTTCAAAAGAAAATGATACAATCAATGTTAATATCACACAGAATGAGGTTCCTCAGAATTACTCAGCTCGTATTGTTATGCCTAACACACAGGCAGATACGAATCAAGTTTCCTCTGTTAAGAGGCAAAAAGTTGGTAGGAATGTAACAACTGGTATTAATAGTATCACAAATAACACTATTACCTTTAAAGAAAATCACAATTTCTTGAATGGTGAAACTATTAGATTTGTTAGTGATGATGCAAGACTTCCTGATGGATTAGACAATAATAGAGTATATTACTCCATCACTGGAGGTGCGTTGGGTGATGATCAAATAAAAGTTTCATCAACATTGAATGAGGCTTTAGCGGGATCTGAGATTTCATTCAACAATCTGGGTGGAACATTGATTGTTGAATCAAGAGTTAGTGATAAAATTGCTGGTGAGATTGGACACCCAATTCAATATGACAATGATCCAACTAGAAATCAGTGGTATGTAAATGTAGCAACAGCATCTACTGATAACTCAATCTATCCAACTATTTTATCTAAGGGTGTTGCTGGTTTAGGAAGTGCTACATCTAGAACATTTATTACTAGAAAACCTGATACCAGAAGCGTTGATGAAAGGATTTATCGTGCAAGATATGTTATTCCTGCAGGTAGTGGAATTACTTCTGCAAGAGCTCCCCTCTCATCTTATGTTATTACTCCTTCATCAACTGTAACTGGTAAGGATGACACTGAGGTTGCACTTCAGTTTAATCCAAACTCTGTTTCTATGTCAAACGTGAATGAAGTTAGAAACTTCAGGTTCATTCGACAAGCTGATTGGAACAGTCAGAGTGATGTTAGAATTACAACAGAATTGCCTCATAATGTTAATGTTGGTGCTAAAGTTGAAATTAAAAATGTAACGAGTACTAACAATCCAACTGGTATTGCCAACTCTATGTTCAATGGAACATACAGTGTAACTGGTATCACAAGCACTAATCAGTTTATTATCACAGGTTCATCGTTAAATCCTGGTAATTTTACAAATAATACCTCTCTTAGAACTACATCACTTCCTACCTTCAGAGTTGTTGAAAGTTCTACCACTTGCTACAATTATGATACCCTTAGTATCAAAGATTATGAGGTTGGCGAACAAGATGGTGTATATTACTTAACCTTATTTGGTGCATCAGTAAGACCTGTTGTTGCACCTTTCAACACGGATGATTATGATTATTCACAATCAGTGAAAGATCTTTATCCCCAATATGATAGAGATAATCCAAATGCTGATCCAGATCCAACAGTATCATATGCCACTGCATCACTTCTTGGTAATGTTGTTGTTGATGAAGTAAAGAATAGTGTTACTAGAGAGAACTTTAATAATTTACAAAAATCATATCAGTTAGGAATTGGTATAACTGATATTGTTTCTAACCCAACAGGAACAGCACATACTATCTTCACTGAAGTTGATCATGGTTTGGGTGGTATTCTTGCACTTAATATATCTAACGCTGGTGCTGGTTATGGATCAGGTGGTGCAGGAAATATTTTTAATGCAACACTGAGACCAACAGGTTCATCCAAAGGTATCAATGCCACTGCAAGAATAACAGTAAATGCTAGTGGTAATATAACTGATGTAGAACTTATGACTAAGGGTAGTGCATACGCCGTTGGTGATAATGTTCAGGTTGTTGGTGTTGCAAAAACAACTGGTTTCTCAGTGGCTACTCTTACAATTACAAATGTTGTAGAAGATATTAATAGTACACTAAAAATCAGTGGTGTATCCTCTGATTCGTATAAAGAATATAATTCACTATACAAGATTACTGGTATTAGTTCATCCAATCAGTTTGAGGTAACTTCAAGAAAGCCTATTGGTGGAAGATCTGTCACAGGTGTTGGAGCAGTTCATACAAAAGATTCAACATGTGCTGTAACAGGTTCTCGACTGGATGTAAATTCACTTACTTTTAATAATGTTACTGGAAAGGCAACTCTAAACTTTGTTCAAAATCATGGTTTGGCAACAAATGATGTTATTGTACTTGGTGGAGCTGATTCAGATTTCTATAATGATTCTTTTGTTGTTTCTGAAATAGTTGGTCTCACAACAGCTATTGTTAATGTTGGTGTTAGTACTATCACACCTGGAACTGGTGGAACCATTAGTGCCTATAATCCTGGCATTTCTGCTAGATCTGGAACTATTGATGTATTCAATGAAAGTGCAAACGCAAGAACAGTTAATTTCTACGCAGGAATTACAACAACTATTTCTGATCCAATTTCTGATGGATCAACTACTTCAATCAGAATAAGTAATGTAAATAACTTTAATTTACAACTTGGTGATTATCTTAAAATTAATGGTGAAATTTTAAGAGTGAAATCCACTGTTACTGGTAATCCTATCACAGTGTTCAGAGGTGTTCTTGGAACTCAGGCATCTTCCCATTTATCTGGATCTGTTGTTAAGAAGATTAATGTTAATCCTATCGAACTAAGAAGACCATCACTTATTAGAGCAACAGGTCATACTTTTGAGTATCTTGGTTTTGGTGCTGGTAATTACTCAACTTCACTCCCCTCACTACAAACAACTGCGCCATCAGTTCGAGAACAGCTTCTCGCACAAAGTGTTAAGATTTCTGGTGGTACAAATAACTTCAATGGTACCAATGATAGAGGTGATTTCTACATTGGAAACAGAAAGATTTCTTCTAATACAGGAAAACAAGAACTTTTTGAGGTTCCTGTTCTCTCCATTACTGGTCAGGATCCATTCTCTGTTGCTGGAGTAAATCCCATTGATATTTCTTCACCTGTTGAATCAAATATTTCAAATTCACTGAAGGTTGAAGGTGGTCCTAATAATAACATACTCTCAGAGTTTAATGGACCTACTGTATTCACTGAGAAACTCACCTCAACATCTGATGAGGGTATTGAAGCAGTATCATTGTTCCTTCAGGGCAATACAACTATTTCTAGAAAATATACAGTTGGATTGAATAAACCAACAACAGCTGGCAACCCTGGTGATGTAGTGTTTAATGCTAATCCTGGAGCAGGTGGAATTGTTGGCTGGGTATACTCAATAGCAAATGGTTGGTTCTCTTTTGGAAACCTAAGTTCATCACAGGATAATAATTCACCTATTTTTGATACTGTTGGTATTGCCACAACTTCACCAGGTGATTGTACTGTAAAAGTTGGATCTGGTTCATCTCTTGTTTGTATTGATTCAGATGGTGTTGGTATTGGTACTACAGCTAATGGTGTAAAACTGAGAGTAGATGGTGTTATCAGAGGTACCTTTGAGGGTGATGGTTCTGGATTATCTAACCTTGATAGTATATGGACTGAAGACTCAGGAGTTGTATATGTAAGAGATAATCCAAATGCAAGAGTTGGAGTTGGTACAAGTATTGGTACTTTTGCTCAACTTCATATTGCAGGAACAGCACAAACCTCAATATATGCAGCTAGCCAATCAAGATTTATTGGAACAGCAGATTTTGGTGGTGATGTATCTATTGGTGGAACACTTACTATTGGTAATAACTTAATTATTGGTGTAGGTGCAACTGAGACTTCACAAATAAATGTTGGTGTTGCAACTGCTACTACCATCCATGTGGGATTTGGAACAACAACATCAACTTTTGTAGCACAATCTGGTGTTGGAGTTGGGGTTGGTACAACTGCACCAAGTGTTGATCTAGATGTTAATGGTGAAGCGAGATTTAAAACTTATCATGAAATTACAAAGGATGTATCTTCTGCTTCTGGTATTGTAACCATTGATTTGAAAGATTCCATGTCTTTCAATCTTACCACCAGTGAAAACATCACTCAGTTTAATCTGGTAGGTGTAACAACAGGTTCTAGTACAGCCTTTACATTAAAAATTAATCAAGGATCCACAGTATATGGTGTTGGTATAGATACTTTCAGAACAAGTGGTGGTGGAGCGATTCCAGTTTATTGGCCAGGTGGTGTAGTTCCCATTGTTACTCCAGCGGCAAATGTAACTGATATTTACTCATTCATGACGTTTGATGGAGGAACTTCACTTTATGGAGTTATTGGAGGTCAGAACTTCTCATGATAGGAATTCAAAACTTTAGATCTTTTCCAACTCAACTTAAGTTGAATGGACCAATTCTATCATTCTCATCTAATCCAGAAAGCACCAGAGAAAGTTTAACAGGTTTTGCAACCTTCACAGGTATTGCTACTGCAAATTATCCTAGTGGTTCTGGAGATGTAGTAGGAGGTGCAATTTCATTTAGATGGTTTCTGGCAGGCACTGAGGTTCTTGATATTAATGTTGATCCCACTAGTAATGCAAGTATTGTAAGTTTTGGAAATATTTCCACTTGCACCTTTAACAATAGTTCTTTTTTAGATAATGGTAAGAGTGTGGTGTGTAGGGCTAATTATCAACCAGCTGATGGTGAAGCTAATGCAATTGTAGATCCTCTTGATTCATTACCTGCCACTCTTAATGTTTTTCCAGAGATTGTTATTTCTACTCAACCAAAAGATGTTCTCACAGGTGCTGGCATTAATGCAGTATTTGATGTTGATGCTGAAATTATACCCAGTAATAATGAAATCATATCCTATCAATGGCAGATGGATGGATCTGATATTGTAAATGGAACAAATACTTTTTTAGAAACCACAGAAACAATAACTGGAACTATCACAGTAACAAGTGATATTGGTGATAATTTTATAATTGATTTCTCGCGACTTTCCACCTTCAGTGGATTTTTTCCTGGTAGAATATATACAATTACATCAGATACTTCTATCACTGTAAAAGCTTACGCCACTGGTGCGGGTGGTGGAGGTGGAATAACAGCTGGAAGAGGAGGTGCCTCACAAGGTAAAGTTACTCTAATCCCTGGAGAACAATATAAACTTATTGTTGGTTTAAGAGGTTCTCCTAATGGTAGAACTGATGCGAGTGGAGGTGGAAGTGCATTTTATAATGGAAACTCTGGAGGAGGATTTACAGGTCTCTTCAAAACTTCAGTTACTAGAACAAATTCAATTCTTATTGCAGGTGGCGGCGGTGGAGCTGGTGAAATAAACAATCGACCTGGTGGAGATGGAGGTGGATTAATAGGCGGTTCCCCATTTGATAACGCTGGAGGAACTCAAACAGGTGGAGGTAATGGTTTTTATAGTAGTATTCCTGGCTATGAATTTATGAATGGAAGTGCACTTCTTGGTGGAACTCCTGGAGAAAACACTGGAACAAATTCAGGTGGCGGTGGAGGTGGTGGATATTTTGGCGGTGGTGCTGGAAGAGGAGATAGTAATTTTGCGCCTGGACCTTATGGAGGTGGTGGTGGATCAGGATATATTCATCCAACTCTTGTTACTGAGGGTTCATTTTCTAGAGTAAATTCAGCAAATCCAAATAATCGTTATAGTGAAAATGGAACATTTAAGATTGATAGAGTTTCACAAATTAAACAAATTGTTGTAAATGCATCTGGTGTTAATACACCTACCTTGATACTCAACACTAATGAAACTAATTTTGGTGGTGTTGTTCAATCTAAACTTACAGCTTCAAATGTACAAAGAAGTCCTATAATAACAAACCCTGCAAGTTATTCTGTTGTTGTTCCAAGATCTTTGGTTAGATTTGAGGCTTATGATAATAATTTCAATTTCAAAACAACAGAAAATATTTTTGATCAAACAAATAAATCTTTCACTCTCAATCCTGATACATTTGGTAGTGGATACAATATTATCCAGTTTTATTCAGCAGAAAAACAAATCAAGATTCGTATGGATATGAAGGCATCAAGAGGTAATGGTAATGGTGGATCTGGTGGATCATCTATTATTGATTTCATTATGAATCAGGGTGTTGAATATACAATCATTGGTATTCAAGATTCATCTATTGATAAATCATCAAATGGTATATTCCTTTATAGAGGTGGTAAACTTATCTCTGTTATTGGTGGAGGTGGAAATGGTGGTGTTGATGGAAGAGTTGGTGGTTCTGGTGGTGGTGTGAGTGTGAATGGTTCAGATGGTGCTGGACAAAATGGAGGTAGAGGTGGAGTTTCACCACAGAGAGGAAGTTTAGATTTGAATGGTATTTTTGGTTCATCTGTTGGAACAGTAACCCCCACACTACAAAGTGGTGATACATCATTTATAGCACCTGATCCAAGAGGTGGTAGAACAATATCTTGTACCAAAGGTTCTTATTGGATTAATTTAGGTATTTCGCCTTGTTCAAATAATAGCAATCAACTCATTCAATATTTCAATCCAGATGGTTCAGTTCAGGCTCAGAGTTCCTTCTTAAGAAGAGGATTTAAACCTGGTTATACAATCACTCAAACTGGTGGTGCTGGTTCTTTGGAGAATGAAAGAAATGGACAAGGAGGAAGTGGAGCCACTGGTGGAAATGGTGGTATCAATAATGCTCCTGGTGGTGGAGGTTCTGGATATACCGATGGATCTGTAAGTGTTGTTCAAACACGTCTTGGTGGAGGAAATGATAGAAAATCATCTATTATTTTCACAGTTGTAGAATAAAAAAATATAAATAATATCATAAAGAGGGGATAGTGAACCTCGGAGGAATAAATGGCAATTAATAAGAATTTTGTCATTAAAAATGGACTTGAAGTTGCAACAGACCTTATAGTAACTGGTGCAGATAATACCGCTGTCGGTATTGGTTCAACTATTCCAAAGAGGAGACTTGATGTTCTTGGTGATGTTGCTGCCACTGGTGGTGATTTCACTGGAATTATTACCTCTCAGAGTGGTATCCTCGTTGGAAGTGGTTCTACCATTCTCAAAGTCCAATCAGATGGAAACATCGGGATTGGTCAAACAATACCAGACTACAGACTTGATATTCAAGGTGTAGGAGCTGGACTTACTGCTGTGCAAGTTGTTGGTGACTTGCGTGTTGTTGGTACTTTAAATGCTGATAACCTTGGTTTTGGAGTTACATCTAATGCTGAGTTTGGTAATTTAAATATAACTGGAATAGCAACAATTAATAATGCCAATGTTACTGGTATTATTACAGCACCAACAGATGGAATTTACACTAGATTTGGTGTTACCAACTCTGGAAGTAGTTATTATGTTTTCTCTGGTTCAGTTGGTATTGGTTTTACAGTAGATACTCTTATCCCTACACTTTATCTGTGGAGGGGTGTTAAGTATAGATTTGAAGTGAATGCTGGTGGACACCCATTCTGGATTAAAACAGATCCAGTAACGGGAACTGGTAGTTCTTATAATGCTGGAGTAACTAACAATGGTGTTCAGATTGGTAACATCGATTGGGAAGTTCCACAGAACGCACCAGCTACACTTTATTATATCTGCCAAAATCACTCTGCAATGCAGGGTACCATTTATATTTTAGATGAAACAGGTGCAGGTGGTGCTTCAAGGATTGGTATTCAAACCAATGGTTCATATGTTGGACAAGCCACTGTTTTTAATTATGTTGGCACTGATAATGAAATTATTCTTAATGGTGAAGTTGCAGATGTTCGAATTGATGGATTAGGACCTGAATCAGGTATTAGTTCCATAAGTATTACATCACAAAATCTAAACATCACAGGTGTTTCATCCTTTATTGGAACATCTAATTTTAGTGGTGATATGAGATTATCAGATAATGATACTCTTTTTATAGGTGATGGTGAAGATCTTCAAATATCTCACACACCAGAAACATCCACCATCAGAGAAATAGGATCAGGTAATCTTGAGATTCACTCTGATAATCTTGTTATTAGAGCATCAACAGCATCTGAATCATATATTGTAGCCAATTACAATTCAGGTGTTGAACTTTATTACGATTCTAACAAGAAATTTGAAACACTAAGTGTTGGTGCAACAGCACTTGGTGATATGTTCGCATCAAGATTCATTGGTGATGGTTCTGGTATAACTGGAATTAGTACATCATTTATTAGTGCTGTTGGTGTTACTTCTGGTGGATTGAGTATAGGTAGTGGAACAACCCTTAACTTTGTTGGTGCTGGTGTAACAATATTAGACAGAGGTAACGGAGTTATTGATGTTTCTGCTGGTGGTGGAGGAGGAGCTGCGGGTGCAGGTTATGCTTTCTTCATTAGTAAGAATGGATGATATATAAGGTAGGAAAAAAATTGCTTTCAATTTTTCGGAGTTAGAAAATGCCTAACGGGAGATACGCAAAATGTTTAATAACCCCAAGAAGGGCTGTTGAACTATCAACAAATAGCGATAAACCTAAATCAGTTTCTATCGTAGGTAACGTTATCGGTACCGATAGAAATACTAAAATGACGGTTGCGATCACCGATAGTGTCGTTTCTTTGGGAGAAACACATGTTGTTGGATTGGGAACAACTGGTGGTGATTTTTGTTTCTTTGCTGGACCAAATGTAGGTTGTTTACCACTTCAGGTTGATTTACCAGCTTCTATCGTATCACCTGGTTATGGTGTTAGTGGTCAATCATGCTCAAATTATTGGGGCAGTCTTTGCATGGGCCAATCCAGTGGACTTTCTGGTCTTGCTTTTACTGGACCATCAGCTGCTTTTGGTTGTATGTGTGTTTGTGCTACCACTGCTGATTATACTCATGCATGTTGGCTACAAGCACAAGAACCTGGTGTAACAGCTGGTGTTGCAACAGTTTATGGTGTTTTTCTTACCAATAGTTGTTGTCAATCTGCTGCTTATTA
>JGI10211J34971_10001207_pt1 | contig 21556 bp, 31 predicted proteins | sample Etolagsediment_FD_34971 | JGI IMG/M metagenome (IMG submission 34971)
CAGTATGATTGCAATGTTGCCAATTCAAACCAAAAGAAGTCATTTTTGCTTTTGTTATAATTCTCTCAATTTCACCTTTACTAAACGCTATTAATATTTCTTCTTTTTTATCAATTGACATTGAACCAATAATTTCAACAGCATCAGTATCTAATGACTTTAAAATAGCACTTTCATTGTTTGTATTACACCAATAAACAGAAGTTTTGCCATTTGCTAATTCAACAGCTTTAGTACATCTTTTTTCTTCTGTCATTTTTTGCTCGTGTCTAACTTCTGTCATCGTTCGAGCTAATGGAACTACTAATTGATATTGACCATAAGCATCTATTAAGCTATTATTCTCAACTTCGTGCGTATTTGTTGTAAGTTTTGGTAGTTTATATCTGTCATTTGAATAACCTAAATCAGAAGGCATTTTAACCATTATAGACCATTGATTAACCCATGCAAAAAAGTCATTTTCAGCGTGGGGCTTTAAATAGTACTTGCTACCTATATTTCTATTGTTGCTATCTATACTGTTTTGGTTACTTCTAAAGAATTTTGTTAGCATATCCATATAACCCATATACCCTAATGCTTCGGAGCTTGTGCCTAACTCGATGTAATCATTTGGCGAAGGTGTGGCAGTACTTAAAAACCTATAAGGTACTTTCTTAATAAAAGCAGTTATCGCGCCTTTAATCTTTCCATCAAAGTTTTTTAGTATGCTGCTTTCGTCAAGTATTACACATTCAAAATCTTTACTATCGAAGTAGTGCAAACGCTCATAATTACACACTACTATTTTTTTGGTGTGCTTACCTGTTTTAGAATACTCAATGTCATCAATACCTAACTTTTCAGCTTCGATAATAAACTGAAAAGCAACCGCTAAAGGTGTAAGTATTAATACCTTTTTATTTGTGTGGTTTATAATGTTTTTGGCTATGCTGATTTGCATCAATGTCTTACCTAAACCCGTGTCAGCAAATATGGCAATACGCCCTTTTTGTACTGCTTTTTCTATGATGTGCGCTTGAAAGTCAAAAGCAATGTCAGGGATATAATTAGCTTTAAAGCCAAAGTTACCCGTGCTATGCTGTTTAGCTTTTAAGAACTCTTGATAGTTCATTTCTTGCATTATTTTAATCTGTTTTTGATTTGTTCAAATGTAAATTGATAAAAAAGCCCTAAACATTTATTTCGATGAATAGGGCTGTTGCTTCGATGAATTAAAAAGGTAAAATATCGCTATCGCCTTGTGGAGCTTGTGCATTATTTGCACTACTTGTATTTTGCCCCCATGTTTTACCGTTACCTAAATAAATGTCATCTTCTTGACTGTCTTTAGGCTTTTGCACCTTAATCCAATGTGTGTTACCATATTGGTCTGCTCCATCTTTTCGCTCACCTATTACAATGTTTAGGTACTTGCCTTTTTGCCCTACTACTATTTTATCCTTTGGAATTTTAGTAAGGTCAATTGATGCTGTAATTACGCTCATATTGTTGAATTTATTTCGTGACTGTTTTTATAATCCGCCAAAAGTCTATTTTTCTTCATGTTTTCGCGGGCTATGTTTACCTGATTAATTCGGTGCTTTTTTCTTAATCGTGCTTCTATCTTGCAACACAACATATCAAAAGCCTGTGTAAAGGCAACTATTAAAGCTGCCATGATTAACATAAAACTTATCATTGATAATTTTTTAAAATTTCGTTTATTCTCTTTTTATCTACATAGCCTTTTTTACAGTTTTCTAACTCTGTTAAAAGCATTTCTATTCGTTCTTCATAACGGCTCACCAAATCGGTTAGTAGTTCGTTCTTTTTACGTTCTGTTAATAGTTCAATCATTCGGGTTAATTATTGTCGGTTTAGGAGTAGGTATATGCTTCTCCACTTCAATCGTTTTAATACGCTTTATCTTACGTTCTAACGCACTCAATTTGTATTCCAAGTATAAACCTATACAAAGGGTAATTAAAACGCTAAATATCGAAATTCTTATAAGCGCAAACCATGCGGCTTTATAGTTTGATTTTGCCATACTTCTTTTTAGTAAAGGTGTTAAAATAAAATTCCATGTTTTCGTAAGTTTCAAAGCCCCTAACTCGCCCATCGGGGTAGATTATTTTAAAAGGAAATAGGTTTCGCTTATGGTTAAAGCTTAATATGTCTAACTTCATATTAAAGTATTTATGAACTCTCTGCACTCTTTTACTCTTTCGTAGATGCTCAAAATTGCATCATTATCGCGCTCAACTTTAAAGCTCTTTATCTTGTACTTATCGTCAACATTATCGTAGCTCTGTGCATATTGGTCAAGCTCTTCAGGTGTGTCTAAAAGTACATAATCAACATACGCCACGTTGCGACCTGTTAAAGCCATGTAGCCCTGCATTTGCCACCAATAGCCCTTATCTACTTCTTGCTCGAATAAAGGAAAAGTAAAGCAATCCCATGAGCATTTAGTGTCGCGTATTTCTTTTGGTGTAATGATATCGGGTGTTCCTGTTAAGTAATCGCTTTCAAAATGCTTTTCGTTTTTTACCAAAAAGTCGTAATGATAGTAATTTTCTACAAAGGCTATTGCGCTCATTTCAAGTTGAATGCCTTTATCAAGATACTTTGAATAGATTTGTTTACGTGTGCCGTATATCCGTTCTTTTAGCCATGTTTCGCAATAAGCTTGAGCCGTTTTACTTAACTCGCCTTTTTTGCGGCTATTGGTCATTATATCGCCAATAGCCGAGCATCTTATTTTAAATTCTCGCATAGCTTTTGTTCTATTTCGTTGGTTAACACAAATCTCATTTTAACTTGCTCTAATGTGGCTGTTTTCTCTTTTAAGGCTTTTACAACACTTTGCCATTTAGGGTGATTTTGGTTAAGCTGTGGTAAATCGCAAATCCTAACAGCATCCATCAACTGCCCAAATGCTTTTATTTGCTCAACTCTAACCGCTATCTTTTCATTAACCCAATCTTCAATGTAAGGAGTCTTTAAAAGCTCTGTAATAGCTTTAGAGTTGGTAGTGTTTAATATCATAGGTTTAGCATTTTCAACGAAGTGACAAACGCTGCAAAGCTCTTTACTTTTGCTTTGTTGGTTGTAAACTTCTTCTTGCCTTACTTGCTTAATTGTAAGCAATTTTATTTCGTTAGGCTGAAAATCCCATGCGCCTAAGTAATCTGGGTTCTGTAATTTTTTCCAATGTGTTTTCATCTTACTTCATTATTAATTTGTCCGCAAAAGTTTTAATTGTGTTCTTAGCGTTTTTGTACGCTTCCATAAACTCGGCTTTGTTGCTCTTTTCGTAGTTGTTAGTTTCTACAATCATTCGCTTCCAATGGTCAATAGGAAAACGCCTTTTTGTTTCCATTATATCAGCTGTACCATCTACATAATTTGCTACTGTCATTTCACGGCAAAAGCTACCATCTTTTAATATACACATTTGGCTGCCTGTTGCTTTGCTTTTAAAATAAATTTCCATTTTACTTAAATTTTAAAATTGTTTTCTCAAATGACTCTTTACTAAACTTTGTTTTACGGTATTTCTTGTATGCGTTATAAGCTGCATCTAATCCTAACTTGTGGTAAATTTTAATTATTTGTGTTATAGTCATTTGTTTGATTTAATGATTCAAAAGTATAGTTAAAGCCTACTCACCTTAATTTATTTCGATGAGTAGGCTGTTTTATTCGATTAATTGTTATTTAAAAACTCTTGCAAGTATTTAGGATTCCAATTCTCTTCCGTGTCAATCTCAGGAAATGGTTTAGATTGCGCTTCTTTCATTGCTCTTTCGTGTGGGAAGTATGGACTCCAATAATCGTAAACTTCTCTTTGCTCAGGTGTTAAGGCTGCTCTTTCTTCTCTTTGTTGCTTGTAACTTTTCATCTTGTTTGTTTTTTAATTATTTGCTTTATATCTTGCTATTAATTCCGCTTCCAATTCTTTTAACTCGTCAGCTTTAGCGCAAGCATAGTTTAAATGCTCTCTTGCAGCGTGAACTCGTTTCGCTTCTAAATGCTCCATAGCTGATTTTGTAGCGTATTTTTTTGCTCTAACTAATTTGTTTGCTTTTTCTGCAAGTTGTTCGGTGGTTAAATTGCTAAGTGTCATCTTATTTTGTTTTTGTTTGATGACTCAAATATAAAAAGGCGCATCAATCGACACGCCTTTTTTAGATAAACTGCAATATACTTTCGACTAATCGTCTATTTTACTCGCTAAAAATAAAGACAATGAGTAAAATGTTTCATAAATACGACTTAAAATGGCTAAAGGTATTGTAACCAAAAAAACGGTAACAAGCAATAAGATGTAAACTACTTTCATATTTTAACCGATTTCAACACCCTTACTTCTGCGCCTAAGTTGTTTTGTAATGCTCTCCTTTTGCCTTCATATTCTGCGTAGTATCTATTCAAAGCAGGTATTAAGAATTGCCTAAGCTCTTGGTCAACTTTAATATCTACTTGCCACATAATAATTTACTTTTAAAAGTTACATAAGTAAAGTTAAACACTACTAATCCCATTGCATAAGATAAGCCCGCTAACATCACGTTTAAATCAAAAGCATATAAGCATAAGGCAAATACTATTGAGTGCCTTAGAAGCCCCGCAAAGTGCCACCAATCAGTAAATGCAACCAATAAAGAAGCACTTAAAAAAAACTTCTCTTTGTACTTTGCTCCTACTAACTCGTGATATGCTTTATAAATAGGGTGTAAAGTCTTAATATCTTCAAAAGGTTGTTTATACTTATTGCGACAATTAAAGCCCTTACCTGTGCTTAAAATCGCATCTTGCAAACCTTTAGCGGCGAAGTAGCTAAATACCAAAAGCGTTATTATCATTATCGTCTTTTTTAGTGATGTAAAGGTAAAAATGAAACCACAATGTAACCATGATGTACCCTGCAATTATGACAAATCTTGGTGAATCTGTTTGAATGAAAGCTATGGTTAAAAATACATAGGCTAAAAATGTTGTTATGTAAGGTAAGTATCTCATACTATAAACATTTACCGGCAATTATTCTAAAGTTATCGACTTGAAATGTACCATCTTCAAAGCTCTCAACCGTTGCAGCTCCGTGATTCCATTTGATGTAGGCTAAAGGTGAGTAGTCAGGTGTTAACGTACATAAACAACCTGTACTAAATACGCCTATTTTATCCCCTTTACCTGTGCCTTGATGATGTGTACTTGTTTGGTGAAAATGCCCTAACATGGTGCTGCAAAGCATTTTGTTAAACATACCTTTTGCAGGGTTTACAGGTGAATAAGTGCCGTATATTTCATGTCCGTGCATGATAGTTAATTTGCCCAATCTTGCTATTCTTGAATCGCTTATGTACGTTATGTCATTTGTAGCCAACTCTAAAACATTTTCTAAATCAAAAGTGTTTAGGTGGCTCAACTTATCTGCATTTTTCCAAAGGTGTAAACGCCATCTATTCTCATGGTTGCCAAACTTGTAGTAAACTTTATCAAATAAAGTATTAACGTAATTTAAAAATTGCTTAGTTTGGTTTATCTCGGTTTCTATGGTAAACGTTTTTATTAAACGCGGGTCAGTAGTAAATCGAGTTGTCCAATAGTTATCCATTACATCGCCATTTAAATACAACTCGGTGCAACCTTGTTCAATGCCATAATCTAAAGCACTTTGCAAAGCTTCTTCATCGTGAAATGGTAGATGTATATCACTAAGAACAAGGTACTTTTTACCTGTTGGCAAAATAAAATCCTTTTTATCTTGCGCTAAACTTTGGGGCAACTTGTGCGCTTTTTGCCCATGTTCAATAGTGCTTTTTAAGGTGTAAGGGCTGTTAGGGCTTGAACCGTCACCCTTTGCGCCTGTGTAACGTCTTACGCATTCTCGGGCATCTTCAACATCTTTAAAAAGGTCAGGATAGTCTTTGTAAATTAATCGCGCTAAACCTTTCTTTGAAATTTGCCCTTCGCGTAATTGGGTTTCATAGTCCTTAACGAATTGTAAAACGATTTCGCCTTTTTGTAAAATCGGCATAGGTATTTATTTATAGTTAGTTCAAAATAAACTAAATGTGATACTATAAAAATCAATAATTCGACAAATAGCGGCATATTAAAGATTAATCACCAAACTTTCGCTTTAAATACTTTCTTACAAAAAAAGAAACAGCCGTTAAAGCTATCGCACTACATACGCTTAACAGAAATCCTAAGATGCTATTAATAATATCTTGTGTGCTAAAGTATATAACATTAGCACCTACACTACCGACCCCTACATCTTTTAATTCATCTGCTAACTGAGCCTTTAAGCTAATAATCTGTGATAACTTCATTAAACCATTCCTAAGAGATTAAAAGAACTATTTCCACCGCTTATACTTACGCCACCGTTAGCGTAACCTTCAAAACCACTTTGGTCTGCTCTATCAATTATGTACTGTTTAATCCAATTCTCGTAAGTATTCTTATAGCCTTGCCATTGCATAATGCGCCTTTGTATTGCCTTATCTTCGCTTTGCCCTTGTTGTGGGTTAAAGTTTACAATACCTGCGTTACCTACTTGATAGGCTATCTCTTCAAGTGCGCTAACTCCTATACTCCAATACAAGAAAGGCTTAACACCGCTTGCTAATAAGGTATTTAACACACCGCTTGTAGTTGCGTTGTAACCACTAATATTAATAGTGCCATCATTCATCCAACCACTCGCCACAACATCATCATAATACCCGCTTGACATAACAGGGCTTAACTGTTGCAGTTGCACCGCTTCGATTATTGGCGTTACAAAAGCTTCATCTAATCCTTGATGAATAGGTAAATTATTGATTACCTGACTTGCTGTTATTAGTGCCATTTGTTGTTTTTAAAAGTTCGTCATCTTCTGCCATTTCTCGCGGCTGCCCTAACTCTTCTCTTTGCTCCTTAATTCCTAACACTAACTTAGGGTCAATACCATCAACTTTACTTACAGGTGGAATAGTAGGTATTTTAAACGGCTCGTTAGGTGCGCCAATAGTTCGCTCAAATAGATAATTATACCATCTAAATTTAGCTTGTCGAAATGGTATACTTTCAGTTGCTTCAAATAGTTCCCACTCTGTTATAAGTTGTTGATTGCTTCCTAATTGACCATTAGTTGTAATACTTGCAAGGCTCTTGGTCATGTTGTGAGCCTTTAATATATTTCTTTCAGCTCTTTCGCTTTCTGCATGAAATTGACCATCTGTAGTTCTATCAACTCTTTGCAAAACAGCAGGTTTGCCATCTATTGGGTCAACAGTTTCAATAATAAATCCACCGTTATTGCCTTCGCCTGTATGTTGGTCTTTTATTTCGTTCTTAGCTTCTTCAAATTCTTTTTGGTCTTTTACGTTTTTAAATACAGTCATTACCATATCAGCACGAAAGCCATTATCAAACTCATCTAAATTATACTTGCTAATTCTATATTCAATGTCAATATCATTAATAGCACTTACATAATGTGGTCTGCCATAGAATTGACTTCGCGGGTCGTAGCTTTTAAAATGAGCAATTGACCTTTCGTAAGGTTGCTCCGTGCCATCTATGTTTTTGACTATACCAAAGTTTGGAAAAGAAGGGTAAAAGATAGGTTGATAATACTTAGGGTCTGTGTTGTACTTTGTCCAATCCCCACTATACCAATAACCTTTAGTTTTTTCCATTTGAACTTTTTTAGAAGCTCTAAAACCTTGCGGAGTTCTATGGTAAAATTGATATTCGTTTTGACTTATCTTTACTATTTCAATATAGCTGTTTCCTGCCCAATCGGTATCTTTAAAATCCTTGCTTACCAAATCTTGCAAACTTTCACCATATGCGTTTAACTCGCTATGTGTGTTTAACCACGCTTCATCTTCTGTGGTAATTCCTTTGCCTAAAAAAAAGTTTAACCGCTTATTTAAACAATCGGCATGAGTTGTTGAGCGCAATGCTCTAAGTGCTAATTGCTCTAAGTAAAGGTTGTTGTATTTACCATTCTCAGGATAACACAAAACCCAATCTTTAGCATCTTGCTTATGTGGAGCTTCTTGTGGTTGTGTTGTTACCTGACCGCCTAAATCAGTTTGACCATAAGAAAGGTTGTAAACATCTACCTTGCTATTACTTAGGATTAGCTTCATATCTCTCTACAAATTTATTTCCTTCTTCAAAGATAAGTTTCAATTGTTTTTGACTGCAAAGCGATAACGTGCGTTTAAATTGACCATAATAAGTCATACCGCCACATCCTTTTTTTGGTCTGTATTTATATTTGATTGCCATATCTAATAAAAAAGGGTGAGCGAATAACAACACTCACCCTTTCGGTTTTATTGGGTATAAGGAGTATTAACTCTCAGGATTAGCACCTGTGTACTCATAGGCACTAACAATGTCACGGCAAGTAAAAGTTAAGGTTGCCATCTTAGCATCTCCAAGTGCTTGACCTGTTGCTATTGCAATTCCTGTAAGTCTTACTCTACGTTTCGCGTATGTTCCAACCATCCACCAACGATTATTAGGTGTGCCGTTATTTGGGTCACCGTTATCCTTTAACAAGGCTACCAATTCACAAGTATTCTTATACTCTTCGATTTGGTTTCTTATCGCTGTGGTTAGATTTGGAACAGGTACGGTAATTGTGTGAACATCAACAAAAGTTCCGTTCTCTTCTTCTGCTGCTACTTCCCATGTTATTTGTTCATCATCAGTTTGAATCTCAACAAATGTACCTGAAATGGTAGCAGACGTAATTTGACCACCTGCACGGGTAAAAGCTGAATCTGCAACACCCGAAGCAGTTGCAAAATAAATCTTTTGAACGCCACCGAATGCGCCTTTGTCGTTACAGTTAGTTGTTATTGCTGCTATTGCCATAATTCAGATATTAAAAGAAGTAAGCTAAAGAAATTAATTTTGGAGTTCTAACCTTTGCACCACGAACCGTCTGAGTTCTCATTCTCAACTTCTGCTCGTCTATGTTGTACCAAGTTTCAAGGCTTGTAGAATCAACACCGTAGTCTGTACCAATTACCAAGTTATCTTGAGTTGTTAAAAGTCCTAAGTGGTTACCGCTAACAGTTAAAAGAGTGCTTAGTGGATTGTCTGCATTGGCTAAATCTCTTTCCCACTCTAATACTTGAATAACAGGGATACCATTAAATGCAAGTGTATTCATGCCATCTAATACCATCATGTTGGCCATTTCAGTTCCAAGGTTACGGAGTGATGCTTCGTAGTTTTGGTAAATTGTAGGGCTAACCAAGTATCTTAAATCAGCTTTGTTTCTACCACGTAAGGTAATATCTGAATCGTCATACATGGAAGGTAAGATAGTGTCAATAGCTGCATCTGTGTTAAGTGCGCTACCTGTTGTGTAACCGCTTATAGTTGTCTTAGTGATGTTGCCACCGTTGCCATTGTAAAGCATATCTAAGAACAAACCATCGTAAGAACCGAACACGTCAACACCTGATGCGTAAACACCAAACCAATCACATGAAATCATGTTGTCAATGGTTTTATCTACAAATTCAGAAATCAAGAAATCAGCTAAAGGAGTTCCGCTTAAATCAGCTCTACCTACACCGTTGCCCAATACTGCGCTCCATGCGTTAGTGCTGAAAGTTGTCCATGCTTGCTCACCTTCTGATTTAATTTCTTTTACTTCTAAAGTGTTGTCAGTGATGGTAATAGCTCCCGAAGTTGTGAAACCCGCGCTATTTCCACGCTTTAACACATCGTTAAAACCTGTTGAATCGTATAAGTTAAGCTTGTACTTAACATTGTCGTAAGTAGTAACAGCAATGTTATGAGTGCTGCTTACGTACTTATTAACGTAAATTTCCAATAGTTCGTCACCTGCGAAACTATGGCTAAATGATACTGATGCTGCGTTTGCCATTGCTGCTTATTTTTTGTTTTTGTATTGTGCGATTTTTTGCGCTCTTGCTTGTACTGCTTCGTATTCTTTCTTTTTTGAATCACTAAAGCCACCAAGTAAAGATGCTTCTAATTTTTGTTTTTCAGTCATTACAACTTGCTCTTCGTCTGATGTGCCTTTATCATCGCTTACCGCAACTACAGGCGCACCATTGTTTTTTATTGTTTCTTGCAACTCTGCGTTTTTAGCTTTTAATGCTTCCAACTCTTCAGCTTTGTTTTTCAAAAGCTCTTCTCTTTCCGCTTCAAGTTGGGCTTTAGCTTCTCGCTCTGCCTGCAACTTGGCTTCATACTCAGCCTTTACAGGCTCAGTAATCTCATTCTTGATTGCTTCTACTTCGCTTTTATTGCTTAGTCCAAAGAAATCTCTCATTTGTTCTACGAATGATTTACTTTCCAATTTATTATTATTTAATGTATTAAGCACTTCTTTAGGTGGGTTATAACGTGCTGCAAGCTTCATAATGCTCTCATTGCTTACGTTCTTTTTACCTTCTCTATATCTTGATGCAAACCCCATTTCAACTGTTTCTTTTGCATCCATCCAAGTAGTAGCATTCATTAAGCTTAGAATTTCTTCTTTGCTTTTGCCCTTCTTGTTATTGCTTACATAAATATCGGCTAATGAACCGCCAACCTTATCAAGCATATCCGCAACCTTTCGCATTTCGTCTGCATTACCCATCGCAACGGTTAAAGGGTCGTGAATCATCATTAGACTACCTTCTTTCATTGTAATGGTAGAACCTGCTTGAGCGATAACGCTTGCCATGCTTGCTGCTAATCCATCAATTTCAACCTTTACACTTCCTTTGAAATCTTTTAGATAGTTGTAAATAACAAGCCCTTCAAATACAGAACCGCCACCACTATTAATACTAACCTTAATTGATTTGGGTTGTGCTTTTTCAATTTCAGCAATAACCATCTCGGCACTCGTGCCACCAAAGTAAGCTCCAAGCTCATCTATTTCACCGTGAACTCTTAGAGTGAGTTCGTTAGATGCTTCGTTTTTGATTAAATAGTTTTGCATACGTTCGAAATATAAAATAGCTTTATATAACTTTGTTATAATTTATGAAAACGGTAATTAGCAAACAAGGTATTGACCTATCAGATGCAAAGACTGAAAAGGTAGGAAAGGATAATAGATTAATGACCATTGCAGGGGCTTTTTTACTTTGCTTTATCCCATTAGGTAGCGTTGTGATGCTTATTAACGCTTATATCTGTTTTACCCGAACTTATGTAATGGTATTTCATCATGATGGTATGCAAAACAATGAACTTTACAGGCAATTAAATCAAGATGAAATAAAACATGAACGTATTAACTCTTACATCTATTTAGTAGCTCTTTTATTTTCAAGAGTGCTTCCCGTTGGCTATTATCTTATGCACCATAATTTCGCTTAGGTTCTTATCATTAGCCAACTTTGCAACTGCATCACCGCTTCGCATACTTCTCAAAAGCCTATAATATTCTTCTCTTATTAGGTGGTTTCTAACTGCTTTCTCATTAAGATACCCTGCTTCGTAAAGTGCATGAATATCTAATTTACCTGTCAGGCTTACAAAGTAATTTAACTCCCTATCGCTTAAAATCATAATGTGCTATTTACTTCTACTGTGTTAATTCCGTTTTGCATTGCCGTTGTTACAGGTATTTGCAAGACTGTTTTTTGTTGCATCATTGCCATTTCAATAGCCTTTAATTGCTCGCTCTCTAACTGTTTATTCATTATACCACTCATTGAAGGTATAAAGCTTGTTAAGCCGCCTGTTTCAAATTTCTTGCCGCCCCCCGCTTGATTAATGGCTGACAATATCGGCTTAAACATTAATGTACTTCTTTTATTAATAATTGCTTCGCCCCCTTCTGCTTCGTGTATTCTACCCCCTACTTTGAACTTAACACCACCTTGAGCATGACTTGCACCTTCAAACATTCCACCTTCTGTAAGACCACCTTGAGCAAATTGTGAAGTTACATAAGCCTTTGCACCTTGCACCGCACCAATTAACAAAGCGTTTAATGCTGCTACCCTTGCTACTGCACTCGCTCCAAAGGTTGCAACTGCATCAGGTTGAGCTAATGAAATACCTGTTATCTGTGCGCTTAGTACAGGTATCATACCTTGCAAAGTATCAAGCAATCCTAAAAGTAGTATCTTTTTAAAGTTTTCAATACTTGTTGCTCCACTACCTACCATCTCACCAACTGCTAATGCGATACCTTCAAATGATTGTGCGCCAACTCTACCCAACTTTAACAAAGTAACTTCATAATCTATTGCTGCTCTATTCATGTTGTTATAAGCCTCAACTGTTACGGCTTCTCTTTCAATTGTAGCTTCTGTTAATTCTTCTGTTATTGCTAACTCTTCACTTATAGCAACTGTTCTTCTCTTTATTACACCCGCAACACCGCTTTTTTTGGCAGTTGCTTCTCTCTTGTTTTGTAGCTCATTGAGTTTTGTCGTTAAGGTTCTTTCTAACTTTAAAGCGTCACTTTGAACATCATTAAATCGTATGTATTCATCAACTAATTCTTTTAAATCATCTACCGTGCTTGGGTCTAATCCGATTTGGTCTATTAAAACATTAGCTTTTGCCGCTGCTTCATCTAAAGTTGTAAATCCTTCATCTAATTGTTGCAATACAAAGTTTAATTTTTCACGCCCTTCGACTTCACCTAATATGTTTTGAATCTTTTGTTTTTGCGTTTGAATCTCCAAAGCGTTAAGCCCTTTTTGCAAATCAATGGCTTTTTGAATAGCGTTTATTCTTTCGTCTAATGTTTTATTCTCTTGTTCTGCAATTAGCTGTAAATCCTTTATTGCTCTTTTTGTATTAGCCCTTTGAGCGTTTAATAATATTTGCGCTTTTTCTAATTTAATTGCCCTTCTTTCAAGCTCACCTATTAATACTACTTCTCTTTCCAACTCATCTCCCATGCCTTTAAACGCATCTGTTAATCCTTCAACTGCACCTTTCCAATCTCCCCTAAAAAAATCAAAGATTGCTTTACCTGCAATGGTTAACCTTTCAATTAAAACATTTACAACTTGCCCTATTTGTTTAAATAGCACTCTAATTGTTTCACCGCCTTCCCTTGTGCGACTAAAATAACTAACTACTGATGCTAACGCTATAACTAAAGCCCCTATACCCGTTGCAATTATAGCAAATCTTAACAATTTTAGCATTTTGTTAGCTCCACCTATTGCCCCTGTTGTAGCTTGAACTGCTCGAGATGCTTGAGTAAATTGCGTTGTTACTTGACCAACATTAACTCCCATAATGTTAAGTTGACCTGCTGCATCTTTTAAAGCTAATTGATAATTTCCTACATTACGAGTATGTACACCGTTAGTTGCATCTAACTTCTTGAGCCTACTGTTTATATCGTTTATTCGTTTGCCGTACCTTTCATACTCTTTTTGCCCTTCTTTAGTTGTTATGTTTATCTGCTTTTGCTGTCTTTTTAATTGAGCCATTTCAGCACTTAGAGAATCATAACTGCCTTCAACAGCACTTGCGCTTTTCGATAATGCTCTCTGACTCGTTGCAAGTTCTTTATTCTCTTGTTGCAACTTCGTTATTTCGACAGCGTTTTCTTCATAGGCTTGTGAAAGCTCTTTTATAGATTCTTTGTTTTGCCTAATTCTAACGTTTAAAGCAGCCGCTTCTTTTAATGCAGCATCACCGCCCTTTACATCAAACTCGAATATTATCTTTTCTGTTGCCATCTTAATTACCTTCTATTTTATAAATAATGTCGTAAGCATGAGAACTCGTTGCATAAATATCTATTTGTGATGTGCTTAAAGTATTGAAATGCAAATCAGCATTACCACCGCCACCGTTTAAATTAATAACCATTGCACTTGCAAATGTTATCTCATTAAAAATAGCCGTTCCGCTACTTGTCGCATCGTGTGTAGGATAAATAGTTAAAGTACCATCACCTGCTAAAGTTCCACTTCCTGTAAGTTGCTTGTAAGAGCTTCTTTTAACTCCTGATGTAGTGATATGCCAACCATCATTAATAACCCTGTCACCGCCTACGTTTAAGCTAAATTGACCTTGTTCTCTTACTACTTCAAATGCCGTTGCTCTTCCACTTGCAGAAGTACCACCCCCTACTTGGAATATTGCATCCGAATTAGTTTCGTTATACTTGCCAAATTGGTATTGATTGCTCCAATACGTTTTTAAACCTTCGCCAAATTGAACGCTGTTGGATTTATTAGGTGCTTGATTACCTTGCCCAAAACCAACTCCGTAATAATCATCATCAACAGGTTTAATATTTTCACCGCTTACCTGCGTCACATCAAAGCCACCGTTACTTGGTAAATCATTATTTGGCTTATGTGTTACCGGGTCAAACTTCTTGCCACTTATAATATCAATCCAAGGCGTATTATTTGCAGGTATATCAAAAGTATAGTTAACTAACTTAATTAATTCAACTTGTGTAGGCTCATCATTTAGCGGGTTGAAGTCTATAATTTGATTGATTAACCACCATGCACCATCTAAATATATCTTCTTATCTAATGGTCTTAAAGCTATGTCACGCTCATTCAAGTTAAGCCAATAGATTGAAGTAATACCATTCCAAATATTTCTATATTTAGGCTCGAAATAAGTTCTAAAAGCTCCATTTTTACCGTCAAAAGTATCCATTGCTAAACTTTGCCAAGTATCGCCACTCCTTGCCCTAAATACTAATCTCGGCAAGTATGCGTATTCTTGCACGCTATATTGAAAGCCTGCACCTACATTCATTTTAAAGTTACCCGCTGCGTTCTTGCCTTCATAGTAAAGTATCCTATTAGTAGGTATCATACCACTACGCCCCCCGCTGTATTGAGTGCCATCCTTTGTGTTCCATTGAATGTTTGGAATACTTAAACCAAATTGACTCAAATCATAATCAACCGTTGCGGCAAATAAATGGTTTTCAATCGTGCGCCTTCCTTTTTTGTAGTTTCTCGGCAACTCTAAAAGGTAGCTTCCATAAGGCTCAATATCTTCATTCTGATTACCAAACTTTGTTAATTTAAAGTCGGTTTCATCATCCTTATACTTGTGTAATATTTCCCTGTTTAAATTATCACCTAAATAGGTGTTTTGCGCTTCTTGCGTTTGATTCCATTTTTCGCTCCAATTTAATTCACCGTTGTAAAAGTCATTGTAAGGCTCAAACTTTAACAACTTACTAAATGGGTCATAATATGCAATGATGTTGAAAATATCGGCAATACCTTTAAACACATCAAATACTGTTAACCCGTCTTTACTTACAGGCACATATTCGCTTAATGTAAGTGTTAAATCTTCTGTAATATCTCGCCTTATCTCACTTTTAAAATAGGCATTTGTTAAAGTGACATCTTCAATCCCTTTAAAATAAACCCTTATCACATCACCCCCTTGAGTTGCTATGTTACTTGTATCTATTTCAAGAGCTTCGCCACCTATTGTTTGCTCCGCTATATCTTGACCATTCATTTCAATACCAAATGTGCAACCGAACAAGGCAGCTCCTACCTTGCCATTTGCTAAGGCATCTATATTGGCATTGTCATAAGTCAAATCATCAAAGCCAAACTTTATTTTCATTTTAGCAGGGTTAGCTGCTACATAACCACCGCTTGCAGTATAATTAGGATTTGCTGTTGTTTCGGTAATTGGTAAATAAACCTTCGTACTTACTCCGCTTGCAGTAATAGCTAAACTTGCATCTTCAGCTTCAAATAAAGCATATCCGCTAACCGTTGCATAATCAGCATCACTTAGCGACCAAAAGCCATTAAAAGGCATTACCAACCTACTTGCATAATCACTATCAAGCCACTCGCTTTCGTAACCTATTCCTGCACTTGCAAAACCTTTTTGAAGTATGTTCTTGATAAAAAAGCTCGGTGTAATATCTGCTAAATCAAAAGAGTTAAAGTTCTTGTTGCCCCAATCAATAGGTGCAAATACTACATTTCCACTTGCTGCCGTATAATTCCAAGAATCTTCTACATTAGCCTGTGATAAGGTAAACGTTCCAAAGTCTAAACCGCTTACCATTATGTCATCTAATGCAGTATATATATTATAATTATCACCTATTACGGTCATGTCATAGCCAGTTGCAATATCTTTTTTAAAGGTCTTTTCAACTTGACCTTTACCCCTTAGTATTTCAATTCCATTGCTTATAATTTCGCAATCTTTAGGCTCTTTTAATGTGCTAAAATCTGCGCTATTAGGGTCATAAACATAATCAAATAAGTCATTATTTCTTTGCGTTGCAGGTAGTCTAAACTTTTTAGAATAACTCGCATTAACTTGATTAAGGTTGTGAACATCTGTTACCTTAAACGTCAAACCTACTACATTCTCAATCCCTTGAGCGTTAAAATCTACCAAAGTATTTGCAGCAGGTGAAAGGCTTTTTGGGTACATTACCAATCTATCCCATCTATTCCCTTGTTGACGTATATAATGACCGCTTGACTCAGTAAAACTCGTTACATTCATTTGATGTGCGTCTAACTCGGCTCTGTACACATCATAGTTATTAATCTCACCATATAACCCACTTGCAAGTAGCCATGTAGAACCATTAAAAACGTGTTTACCGTTGGCAAAATCAGTTAATAAAGTATATCCACTTGGTAATAAGCTTTCAGTTGGTACATCTTGCGTATTTACAATATGTGGTATAAATATATCATTTGCGCTTAAAGTATCTCGATACCTATGCCCACCGTAAATACTTTGCCAATCATAACCGTAATTAGTTTGCCCTGCCACTTGTTGCCATGTGCCGCTTGCCGTTTGTCCGTTAATCTCTAAATGAACACCCGAACCGCTTACATCATACACATAATTAGAACCATTTCCAAATATGCCTTCATTAAAGGTATACCAATTGCCATTATCTAACTTTATACCGTTACAACTACCCGAAGCCGTGCAAGCTATGTTATTACCGCTAACTGTCCATTGAGCCGTTCCGTAAGTATCTGTAATTGTGCGCCCAACTACAGACCCGCTAACAGGAGTTAAATAACTATGAGTGTCAAAATATGCCCCTTCATTATTTATCCTGTATGAGTTAAACATTTTTCGACCTGTGTTACTTAACTCATAACCAAATAAGCTATCATTTACACCATCTTTAGTAGGTAGGTAGGTGTTTAATACTTCTAATCTATAATTTTTAATATGTACTTTAGCATCAGTCGCAGGGTCATAACCACTATTCGCCCATAGGGTAATCCTAAAGTCAGTATCTGTTCCATTCTCCCCCCAAATAACAATATTCTCAATTGTTTGAATATTGGCATTAGGGAAGAAATAAAACCCATTTTGATAAACTAACCCATTATTCTTTAAATCTACCCATGCTCTATTATAATTAGAGCTTGGCGGGAAATATAGGTCAAAAACACAGCGAACTAATGCCCCCTTTGGTATATTTGTAATTGGTATTGTTGTCTGTTCAATGAACAGATAAAAAAAACTATTCCCACTTAAGACATTACTTGGATTAACTTCTAACCCGCTTGCAGTATAGGCTACATCCCAATCATTAAACCCCCCACTTGGATTATTTTGGTCAAAATATATATTAGTGTCTACACCTGTATAATTCAATGGTAATTTATGCAATCTACTGGCTCCAAACTGCCCACCACTTGACCAATTAGAAGAGTTATATAAAATAGGGTTAAAATTATAACCTATCGAGTCACCGCTATATTGGCTTAAAGGTGCTTCGTTTTGTGTTGCTCTTAACCCACTTGCACTAATGTATGCGCTATTGCCTTCTGTGCTTATTAACGCTCTGCCTGTGCTTTCTTCACATAGCATTACATCAACTAACACCCCGTTATCATAACGCTCTAAGTTCTTGTAATAATACCCACTAACAGGAGTTAAGGTTGTGCCACTTAACCCGCCTGTAATTGTAGTATATGACCAACCGCCGCCATCGTTAACCCATCCACTTAAAGACAAAGTACCCGCTACTCCATCACTCAAATCAATGGTAGTAGTGCCATCGCCTAACAAGCAATTATTACCTACTCTTGCTCTATCTTCTCCAAGTTCGTCAATTAAATAAGTCTGCTCACTTGCTTCATCAAATAAAGGACTTTGAAATATTAAATGTTGAACGCCCCCAATAGCTGCTTGATTATTATAAACATCACCCATAGGGTCATAGTTATCCAACTCATCAGCATTACCGTATCTTATTTGAAAGTCTAAAGCTCTACTCATTATCCTTTTTGCCTTCTTAATGCGTTTGCTAATTCATACTCAAATTGTACGTTAAACACTTCATTGCCTTGTATATTGCTTTCAATCAATAAAGAATCTGTAAGCAATACAATAGGTCTATATTGTGTACCTTCTTGCACCCATACCCCCGCGCTACTAAATAACTGTTTTAGCCAATTTAACTCATCTACTGAAATGTTTTGAGTACCTACCCTGAAACGTGTACTCATACTTGTATTTGGTCTAAACTTACCGTAACTTGTAATAGACTCATAATCTACTAAGGGTCTTTGCGAAATACTACTTTCAATATCAATTGACTGCTCTTTAAATGCGTAACAAGTAAAGAAATCTAAAGCACCGTAATTGTTTTGAAATACAAATCTAACAGGGCTTATTCTAAAGCCTTTGTCAATGTTTACGCTTATTTGTTGAAATATTGTATTTGTTGTAACTGTTTCAAATTGTACTGTGTAACTTTCAGTATCACTATCTATTAAAGGCTGTGTACCCGTATTTAATGTAAGTGCATTTATATTGGTGTATCCTATACCTAAATAGCAAGTTTGGTTACCTAATGTAAGGCTATTAACTACGCCTGTTGCCATTATCCCTGCTGTATCTGTGGTAACCACTGTTACCTTTACATTCTCTTCATTGTTGTAAAGACTTACAAACTCGCTTTCACCTTCCCTTATTTCAAATGTTGGCTTATCGGTCAATATTTTAGTACCGCTTATTGTAGTAAAATGTTCAGTTGCAACCAAACCACTATCACCCACATTTAACGCAGCGTTTACAATCCAATAACCGCTACTTGTTAAGGTATCCCCATCATTAAAAGTACCTGAACTTGTAAGTATCTTTTCTGTTGCTGTGATATAAAAATCTCTTATTGATAAGCCACTATTGAAATGCGTTTGGTTAGGTGTGATAATATCAATATCTGCCCTTAGATAATCTTGGATAAAAGTTCGCATATCAACCTGAAAGTTGTCAGTATCCCCAAACTTAGCCTGAACCGTTATGCTGTTTATTAGGTCGCTCGTTGTGTTATCGTATAAGCTAAACTCAACCGCTTCTAAATCGACCACGCTTGTTTCTACTTCAAATAATACAGGTCTATAAGCTATATCGTAATCCGTTGGAGTTGTTATGCTTGTAAGTGCCATTATGCTACTACTGCTTTAATTAGTTCTTCTCTGTATATTGCCATTAAAGCCGTTCTAATTTGGCTTATTATCCTTTGCAAGTGTTCATTCATTGTATGCTCAATAAACTCGGTTCTTCGCCCATTGTTGGTATATTGATAAGCTCCTTGTGTTGGGCTTCCTTCTCGCTTAATTGCAGTTGCGATTGCCCATGCCGCGCTATCTGCTTCTTTGCCGCTTGCTATACCTTTAATCTCTACCCACTCTCTGATAGCTTCAACAGGTGGCATACTTCCCGCCTTTCTACCATCATTCACATATTGCAAGTAATCAAGGCCAAATATCTTTACGTTTAAATCTCTACCATTAAGCTCTGATTCTTGCCTAATAGATGCAACACCGCGACCGCTTGCATTGTGCCCTTGCTCTATGAACTCCCTTTGAAGCTCTTTAACTAAATTATCTGCTATGTAATTAATTCTACTTAGCATTTCCAATAGTTGGTAAAGTTTAAAGTCATTCTAACGCTTATGTATTGACTATTGCCAAACCTTAATATTTCGTTGTGTGATTGTTGCCCAACTATTGACCTTTGCAAGTTTCTATCATTCGTGCAAGCTGTATTAACCACACTTATAAGTGTATTCATTGCCGTATCCCATGCCGCTTGTTTTGTTGTTGTTTGGCGTTGTGTATCGTTGTACTTCTCTAATACGTATAAGTCTAAGGTGTAACCAATATCACCGCTACCATGTCTTAACAAGCTCTCAGATGCTTGACCGCTAAAAGGTATTTGCAAAAATACTAACTCGCTATAAGCGTTTGAAGGCTTGTTTAAATCTTCGGCTATTGTACCAAACAAAAACTCTTTGCTTAGTTCGGTGCAAGCTGTTTCTATTGCACTAACTATATTACTAAGCATTAATAGAAGCTTTTAAATTGGTAACGTATGTATTAAGGCTATCTTTTACGCTTTGCTTCATTTCAGGTATTGCGTTTGATGTGCCTTCTAATGGTGCTTGACTAATTAATTTAAAGAAATTGAAATATGAAACGGTATCTATTTCATTCAACACTCTCTCAGCGTTTTCTATTTTATTTAAAATGGCTTTTAGCTCTTGAGTTGTCATGTTGCATTTTTACGAAATATACTAAAAAAGCCCGTACTAATTAAAGTACAGGCTCGGTGTAGCTATGAAGAAAAAAAGTTTTTACTTGTTGTTGAAGTATTCTTCAGTTTTAGGTTCTGCAATAATTAAATCACATACAATGCTTTCTAAAGTCAATTTATTAAAAGTAAAGTCTTGCTCAATAAAAAATATTGTTTCGTCATAGTTTTGATTGTTATCCATGCAGTAAGCAATATGCTTATTTATTCTTTTAGCAATGTTTAAAGTTTGATTAGCGTTAAAGCCTTGGCTTGCGATTGTGTTAAGTGCGTTGTTAAAAGTGTTCATCTTTGTTTGTTTTTGATGATTCAAATATAAAACGCCTTACCCCTACTAAATCAATCATTTCGATGAACTAAACCAAACCTTCGATGAATTAAAAAGCCCTGTCGTTAAACAGGGCTTAAATCAAATCAAACAAACATCAAAACTAAAGAACTACAAACTTAATATTAAATCGTTGACTCTATGCCATTCGCTTTGCATTAAGTAAGTGCAATCTAACCCGCTATTCATACAACGTGGTAACTGTGTATTTTTCCAAAATACAAACATCTTTTTGTTCATTGCCCCTGCTGCATGGATTAACCCCGTATCATTACCTATTACCAAACTTGCACCACTAAGCAAAGATAAAGCGTGTCTAACGTTGCCAATTCCTTTTGCGTAAGGTTGTAGCCATGTGTTACGCTGTAAGTCGTTTATACTGCCTGTAAATACTATTTCAAAGTTCTTTTTCTTACAAGCCTTAACAGCATTTAGCAAAGTAGCTAAATCAACTTCTTTTGTATCTAAGTATTGCCTTGACTCATTACCTGAGCCATGCACAATAACTACATAAGGCACTTTTGGTATGTCGTAACCTTTAGGCTTGTCAATATAGCATCTTTGACCGTTCCACTTCTCACCGATTACATTCTCATAAATAAATTGATAATCGGGTTTATTGTTCCAATTAGTACCCGTTAAAACACTTGTAAATAATGGCTTTGT
>JGI10211J34971_10001208_pt1 | contig 21555 bp, 31 predicted proteins | sample Etolagsediment_FD_34971 | JGI IMG/M metagenome (IMG submission 34971)
CCAACCTGCGCGGGGCCGACCTGTCCGGGGCCGACCTGTCCGGGGCCAACCTGTACGGGGCCGACCTGTACGGGGCCGACCTGTCCGGGGCCAACCTGCGCGGGGCCGACCTGTACGGGGCCGACCTGTCCGGGGCCAACCTGTCCGGGGCCAACCTGTACGGGGCCGACCTGTACGGGGCCAACCTGCGCGGGGCCGACCTGTCCGGGGCCAACCTGTACGGGGCCGACCTGCGCGGGGCCCTCGGGCTCACCTCGGCCGAGGCTCCCCCCGGTGCATGGATGCTCCGGTGAGCGATCCGTTCTTCGCCGTTGACCCCCGGTGGTGGCCCGACATCGCCGACGGGCTGGCCAAGCCGTGGTCGGCTGACGCCGTCAAGGCAGACCTGCGGTGGACCCAGCGGCCGGCGCCAGCTTCGGGCGCGTCTACATCGAGAGCGCCAAGCAGATCAGTAGCATCCACCTGCACCTGGACGAGGCGCACGCGACCGGGACGATGGAGGCCGAGGTGTTCCGCAACCGAGGGCAGACCTTCGGCGCGAGCAGCGCATACGGCACGATGACCCGGATCGCGACGGTGTCGATCGCAGGCGGGCAGAGCGACGGCTACACGGTCGGCTTCACCCTGCTCGACGCCGACTACGCGCAACTGCTGCCCGGCGACTACCTGCACTTCCAGCCCACGCAGAAGCCCCACGGTAGCGCGTGGGCCGCGTCGGTGGATGTGCATTACCGGTGACCCGGGGGTAGGGTGCGAGCACCGACGACGGAGCGCACCCCATGGCACAGATCGACCTGACCACCGCAGTCAAGGCCCCGTGGCCCTTCGTTCAGGCCGCTGTAGACACCGACTTCCAGGGCTTCACGATCCCCGAGTGGGCGACGGCCCGGGTCTACGTCAACGCCGCGGCCTGGCTCGCGTACCCGCAGGGCGGCACCCCGAAGACGGCCGCCGTGCCCGACTCCGAGGAGGGCGTCGCCGACGGTGATGCAGCCAGCGGGATCACCCACAAACTTTGGCTCGAAGCCGGCTGGAGCACGGTCGACTACCCGACGTTCCACGGCGGCGCGCAGAAGCCCAAGTCGCAGCCCTGGCAGTTCTTGATCGCCGCGCAGGCGGGGACTGTGGACGTGCGGGTCGAACTGATCGACGCATCGCAGGCGCGCTGATGCCGATGCCGACCAAGTCCAGGGCCCAGCCTGTGGCCGCCTCTGGTGGTGGACTCACCCGCACCACCCTGGACCTGACCAGCTGGACCGTCACCGACGGCAGCGTGGCCAGCCTGGTGACCGCGGTCGACTCCGACAGCATCGCGGTCGCCGACCTCGCCGCGGACACCTACGCCAAGCTCACCCGGCTCGGCGGCGATGCGACCGCGCCCGAGGTCGCGCCTGGCAAGCACCTGGACGTGTGGCTGGAGCGGACCAACGCCGGCGCCGTCGACCGGTGTGGGTTGATGGTCGGGCTGAGTGCGGGGGGAAGCGCGAACGGCGCGGCGGGCATCTCGGAGACCGCCTCGAGCCAGGAGCGGCTGACGCTGACGGGCACCACCCTGGGCGCGACCACAACGGCGGACGCAGACGCTGTGAGGTTCACGGTGTCGGTGGATGGCAACGGCAAGGTCTGCCGCTGGGCGGCGACCTACCTGGACATGAGCGGGGCGTCTCCGGTGGAGGTCGCGACGGCTACCGGGTCTGTGGACACCGACCCGGGAGCGTCAATCTACCTGGCCGTGTGGGTCCGACATGGCGGCAGCACGGGCGGCGGTGCGGGGAGCATCGAGTACAGCGGCAGCTACCTGATCACGGACCTGGAGCCGGCCTGATGCCGGTGGCCATCCGATTCCTGCACGCCCCCGGGCGTCTGGACGCCGGAGGCGCCCTGCACGGGTCCTTCGGCATCGGCTCGACCGCGTCTCGGACCGGCCTCACCCTGTCGGGCACGGAACTCGATTGGGTGCTGATCCCGCGCAAGACGTAGACGCCGCCGATCAGGGCGGGCTACGATCGGCTCGTGTCCGAGACCCTCCCAGCATGGCCCGGTGATCGCGGGCGGATCCCCGACATTGCGATCCCCGGCGCGCTGGAGTCGGCCGAGAAGTACATGCGGCTCTGCACGTCCTACGCGGGCGTGGCCGCCCTCTCGGGGATCAGCCGGTCCAGCCTCTACCGCGCGCTCAAGGCGGGCGAGTTGGCGCAGGCCAAGCGGGACCGCGGCGAGCCGCTGGACGAGTTCGACGTGTTTTACCTCGCGGTCTTCCGCCGCCTGGTCCGGGCCCGGCACATGGGCGAGGCCGCCCGGGTGATCACCATCGACAAGGCGTCCCAGGGCGGGACCTACGACGTGGTCGAGCGCTACGACGAGAACGGCGACCCGGTGCTGCGCAAGGTCCGGGTCGGGGGCGACTGGCGCGCAGCTGCCTTCCTGCTGGAGCGCCGCTTCAAGGAGGATTGGGGCCGGCAGCCCGTGCAGGTCCACGTCGACCCCGCGACGACGCCCGACCCCTCTGGGGAGACCGCGGACGCGCGTGTCGTGATCGACCTGAGCGAGTGGGAGGCCGACGAGGTGATCCGGCTGATCGAGTCGGGCGACGACGGGTGACCCTCCTCCCGGGCGTCCTGACCGCCGCCGAGGCCGCGGGCCTGGTCGCCGCCTACGACGCTGGGGCCCTCTCGACGGTAGTCGGCCCGGCGATGCTCACCCGGCCGCTCGTGGCGGGCCCTGTGCGCCGCCTGCTGGCGTTGCTGGGCGAACCCGCCCCGGTGTCCCCGTCCTACGCCCGGGTCGAGCACAAGCCCGCAGGGCACGCCCTGCACCACGACGCGGGGCCGCACATGCCCTGGGTCCGGCGGTCCGTCTCGGTGCTGCTGACCGCCCCGGGCGAGCTCGAGCAGGCGGGCCCGTCGATTGTGGGGGAGGGGTGGGAGGTCAGCGCCGCCGAGCACCACCTGGCCGCCGTCGTCATGGGCACGCGGGAGCCGCACGCGGTCCCGCCGCACGCCGGGCGCCGGATCGTGCTCTTGATGTTCCTGGCGTAGTGCGCTACCGTTAGCGGGTAGCAGGAGCAACGCATGAGCACGAGCCGATCCATCTACTTGGTCGAGCGGCAGGACAATGCCCGTTTGGGCGAGTACCAACGCTTCGTCGTGGCTGCCTGGAGTGTGGCCGAAGCCCGAAACACGGACCCCGTTCGGCGGAGGCGTGACCTCAAGGTCACCCGCGTCGGCACCCATCACAGAGGGCCTAGTCCCTCGGCTTCCGAGGCCGCGCGATAGCCTGCGGGTGTGACCGTCCGCCTTCCGGCCCAGCAGCGAGCAGCAGTCCGGACGCGCGCCCGTCTGGAGATGGCGTGGCGCTCGCTCTACTGGTTCCTGCGCGTGTTCTGGAGCGTCGTCGAACCGGGCCGCGACTTCGTGCCGACCTGGCACGTCGAAGCCGTCTGCAAGGAACTGGAGCGCGTCACCCGCGGCGAGATCCGGCGCCTCGTGATCTGCATCCCGCCCGGGTCCATGAAGACCCTGATCGTCTCGGTCATGTGGCAGGCGTGGCAGATGCTCCACAACCCGAGCCTGCGCACCCTGTGCGTGTCCAACACCGTGGACCTGGCCAAGGAGGCCAGCCGCAAGACCCGCGACATCGTGCAGTCCCGGCTGTACCGAGCGCTGCTCGCCTACGGCATCGAGACGCGCCGCGCGTCGTGGGCAGACCGCACCGGTGGCCGCCCGTGGGGGCTCGTCCTGGACCGCGCAGCTGTGACCAACTGGGGCAACACGCTCCAGGGCGCGCGCCAGTGCATCGGCATCCGCGCCGCCATCACCGGCAAGCGCGGGGACCAACTGCTCGTCGATGACCCCTACGACGCCTCGCAGGTGGTCAAGCACTCGCTCCAGGTCCAAGAGCGGATGATGCGCGCCGGCGTGCAGACCTTCGACGAGACGCTGGACTCCCGGCTCAACGACCCGAAGACCTCGGCGCGCGTGCTGGTCATGCAGCGTCTCCACCAGAACGACATGGCCGGCGAGTTCCTGAAGCGCCCCGAGTGGACCGACAACACCCTGGGCGGACAGGCGATCGTGCTGCCCATGGAGTTCGACCCGGAGCACCCGCACCGCTACCCGGGCGACCCGCGCACCGTGAAGGGCGAGTTGCTGATGCCGGCCCGGTGGGGCCCGGCCGAGGTCGCGATCATGCGCAAACGGTGGGGCCGGGCCTGGCACGCCCAGGGCCAGCAGTGGCCGCGCCCCGCGCAGGGAAAGCGGTTCAAGCGCGGCTGGTTCAAGCGCTACAACGCCTCGCCGGCAGCCATGGCCAACCTGTGCCACCGGCTCGCGATCACGGTCGACTGCGCCGCGTCCGACAAGGAGACTGCCGACTACACCAGCATGCAGGTGTGGGGGATGATGAAGGGCGGCAAGCGCGTGCTGCTCGACTCCATCGGCGGGCAGTGGCGCAGCCCGCAGCAGGACATGGAGCTCGCCGCCCTGTGGAACCAGTGGGCCCCGTTCGGCGTGTCTGAGGTGATCATCGAGGCGGCCTCCAACGGCTTCGCGCTGGCGGACGCTGCGCGGCAGCGGGGGATCCCCGTCGTGGACTTCCGCCCCGGCTCGGTCGGCGGAAAGGAGGCCCGCGCCGCGTACACCGAGAGCGTCGCCGAGGCCGGGTTCGTCTACATCCCCGCCGACGATCACCAGACCGCCGCCGCCTGGGTCAAGTCCTGGCTCGACGAGCACCTGGAGTTCCCCGGCAAACCGAATGACAAGGTCGACGCCGCCTCGCAGTTGCACTGCCGCTGGACGCAGAAGACGACCACGACCGTCGAGGCGACGACCGCCGCGATCTCGGCCGCGCTCGGGCTGTAGGCTTGCGCCCGCTGCGCGCGGGGGCTACAGTGCAGGCGTAGCAAGGAGCCGGCATGGCCAGGAAGACGAAGGAAGCACCTGGAGAGCGGGACCACCCCACCGCTGGCTCACGAACTTCAGGAGTTAATGGACCTGTTGGAGATCCCGCCCAACCGCGTCACGCTGGCGCTGCGCATGGGGGCACCGTGACCCCCGACCCCACACGCCGCACCCTGACCGTCAGGGAGGCCGGCCCCGAGGGCGTGCTGCTGACCGGTGACCGTGCTGCGCTGTACGAGGTGGGCACCCTTGAGCACCAGGACGTGGTGGTGCTGACGGTGGCCGAGTACCGCCGACTCCGGGACCTCGCGGACGAGCGTGACCCAGGAGGAGACGAGCCATGATTGACTGGTCCGCCAGCCCCTTCGACCCCGGCGACCGCTTCTTGGTCTGCGTGCTCACCCGCCGCTACTCCGACTGGCTGCCAGCCATCGACGAATGGCTACATCTCGGCGTGGAGGTGTCGGTCCACTCCGACGTGCTGCACTGGCTCCGCGCCTGCCGTGCTGCCGACGCGCACGATTGGCTCCTGCTCGCCTGCTACGACAAGAGCGCCGAAAAGGCCCTGTGGGATTGGCCCGCAGACCAGGAGACGCAGCCATGCGGCGGCGCGTCCTGGCCGATCGCGTCCATCGGGCCTGGGCACCTCACAGGCGACACCATCCAGGGGTACCGCGACCGATGCGAGCGGCTTCGGGCCTCTGGCTGGAGGGCGCTGACCGCGACCCACATGTGCGACCCGGCGCCCGTGGCCGTGGTTGCCTGGGCTGATGGCTGGTGGATGGGCCGCGAGACGCCGACTACCGCCGAGGAGGAGTGATGAGCCAGCAAGCCGCCAGACGACCGCCAGGAATCTGGGCGCAAGTCCACCTGTTCGGCAGTTGCACCAGCCGCCGGCCCGTCCAGACCCGAGGTGCCGCGTGACCTTCCTCGAAGCCACCGCCAAGGCGGAAGCCATCATCGCCGCGGGCCGGCGAGCCATCCTGCCCGACGGGACGATCGTCACTGTCGAGCGGTTCGCCATCGTGGGCACGCCCGCCGCCGTCAACGTCGCCGACGCGCACTACCGCGCCCCGGGCGCCCCTGCGGGGGCGATGCTCCGGGTTGTCGGCCTCAAGCACATCCGGGCGGCGTCGTGACGCCTGTCCTCTCCACCCCCCGCGCCGACGTGTACTGCGCCGGGTTCGAAGACGTGGCCCCCACGCTGGCCGATGGGCTGGCGACTCTCGCGATCTCCAAGGGTGCGCAGCCCTCCCTGTTCTGACCCAGCGTTGCCCGCCTGAGCAGGGCCGCCTATCCTGCCGAGCAGCAGGAGGGCCGCCGTGTCCATGATGACGACCTTGCGCTCGTGGTTCTCTCACCCCGTCGCAGACCCCGCGCCGAGCGACGAGACGAGCCTCGCCCGTGTCGACGAAGCACCGGCCCTCCCGATCCACATGCGCGCCGACTCGATCACCAACGCCCTGAGCGGCATCGGGACCTCGATCGACAAGGGCGCCGCTGCGCTGCCCGACACGGCCCGCGTCAAGTTGAGCGACGCCCAGCTGACCGCCCTGTGGCGCTTCAACGGGTACGTCCGCGAGATCATCGGCGCGGTCCCCAACGACGCGACCCGCAAGGGCTGGTCGCTGACCGTGGACGCTCTCGCCGTGGAGGGGCTCGCCGAGGAGGAGAAGCGCCTGTGCGTCCGCAACCGGTGCAAGTGGGCGATGACCTGGGCGGGGCTGTACGGCGCGTCCCTGATCGTGCTGGTGACCGCCGACATGGTCGAGGGTGGGCAGGACCTCTCGAAGCCCTTGGAGGACGACAAGGTCGGGCGCCTGGTCAACCTGGTCGTGCTCGACCGGCGCGAGTTCGAGGTCTACGAGGTCGACGACGACATCGCGTCCCCCACGTTCCGCGGCGCCAAGACCTACACGATCAGCCCGACCGGGTCCTTGACCATGTCCGGCACCATCGTCCACGCCTCGCGCTGCGTGCTGTTCGAGGGCGCCAACCTGCCGCCGTCGGAGATGTGGCGGAACAGGTGCGTCGCCGACAGCAAGATCCAGGCGATCTACGACCAGGTGCGCAACCGGACGGGCTTCGACCAGGGCGTCGCCATCCAGTCGCAGCAGATGACCCGCGACGTGGTCAAGGTCGCCGGGCTCGACGCGAAGGCGACCAGCGACGCGGCCGCCGCGCTGAACACCCGCTTGGGGGTCATCGCCAAGGGGCTCTCGGCGATCCGCATGGTCGTGCTCGGCAAGGACGACGAGTACCAGCACATGGAGTCGAGCGCGTCGGGCTTCGACTCGATGGACGCCGCGACCCAGGCGTCGCTCGCAGCTGTGACCGGGCGCCCCATCACGAGCCTGTTCGGGGCGTCCCCGGGCGGGCTCTCGACCGACGACAACGCAGGCCGGTCCTGGTGGGCGATGGTGATCTCGGCGATCCAGGACGAGGACCTCCGCGAGCCGCTGGAGCGCATCTACTCGCTGATCTTCGCCGCGCAGGCGGGCCCCTTCGAGGGCAGCGCGCCCGAGGGCTGGGTGCTGGAGTTCAACCCGCTCGACGAGATGACCGAGACGCAGAAGGCCGCGCTGCGGAAGACCGTTGCCGAGACCGACGGGATCTACATCGACAAGCAGGTGGTCACCCCCGACCACGTCGGCCAAAGCCGCTTCACCGCGACCGGCTACAGCCCGGACATGCAGCCCTACGACGCTGCCGCCGCCGCCGAGGAGCGCGACGCCCGCGAGGCGTCGGAGGTCCTGCGCCTGGAGGAGGAACTCGCGCGGGCGCTGGTCGAGGGCAACGACCCCGCCCCGGGCGACGATGACCCGGGCGAGGAGTAGCGCCCCTGTGCGCGTTGACGTGCTACGTCTGCGGTCGCTACGCTGCACCACGCGAGGAGGCGACTATGCTCGACCGTTCTGACGACATCGACCTGATCGACGAGGCCGCGCGGGTCGCGCAGCGGCTTTGGGCTGAGAACTTCGGGCTGAGCAAGTCGCTACTGACGCCGGCCGCCCTGTCTGCGCTGCTGTTCTGGGCGCTTGACCCCGCCCACCTGGAGCACCTGGCGCAGGACCTCGCCGACGCGCGCCGGGTCGCCAAGGACGCGTTCAGGTCCAACCCCGCCGTGCGGGACAACCCCGAGACGGTGCTGGTGCTGGCGCGTGGGCTTGCCTTCCGTCGGTCCGACCGCATCATGGACACGATCGTCTCCGACGCCATGGCGGCCGAGCGCGAGGGGCCCGACCTGGCGCTGGTCGAGGGCGGCGACAACGACGACGCGCGCACCGAGGTGCCGATCTCGCTGACCGAGGAGCACGTCAACGCGCTGGTCGACCTGGGCTGGGGCCTCGACGACCTGGACCTGCCCCGCGAGACGCTGGACCGCATCGTGCGCGACGACCTCAAGGCCGAGGACGCGCGCGACCTGCTCGACCCCGATGGGAACCTGCCCGCCGAGAACGCGCTGACCTTCCCTGACCCGCCCGAGGCTGACGCCATCCCGCCCCGACTCCAGCGCTGGCTCGACGACAACCAGATCGCCGACCTGATGCTGCTCGACGGCGACAGCAAGGCCGAGATCGCCGCCCGCGCCGGCATGGGCCCCGCGACCCTGGAGCAGTTGGTCGCCGCGATGGAGGCTCGGGGCCTCAGTCTGGCGGACTGATGTCGCAGTCCCTCCGGCGAGCCGGCCCCTGGCCCATGGCCGCCGAGCGCGTGTATGCCGCCATGCTGCGGCGCCGCGTGGCGCTGCTCAAGGGCATCATCCTGGAGCAGGCCGAGCCCATCCTGTCGGCCGGCATCGAGCGCGACCGGGACCGGGTGGACGCCCTCGACCCCGAGGCCCTCTACTGGCCCGTCGACCCCTGGCGCGCCGAGCGCTGGTACGACGGCCGCGCCGTGCTGCCTGTCCATGGTGACCTGCTGGAGACCGCGATCCGAGGCGACGTTGACCAGTCACTCGTCGCCGAGTTCCTGGCGCTGGTGCAGCGCATCCGGGGCCGGCTCGTGACCGTGTTCCCGGTGTCCGCCGACCGCATGGGCAGCATCGCCAACCAGGTCGACCGGATCAACGCGCGCAACGTCTCGCGACAACTCGGGCAGTCGGTCGAGCGCGGCGCCGTCACCCAGGCGCAGCTGCGGATCTGGGCTCGCGAGAACGCCGCGCTGATCCAAGGCATGGACGCGCGGATCCTCGACGACCTGTCCCGCGCCGTCGTGCGCGCCGAGACCGAGGGCCTCCTGACCCGCGACCTGGGCAAGGTGCTCAACGAGCGCTTCGCCATCGCGCGGCGCAAGGCGGACCTGATCGGTCGCGACCAGGTCGGGCACCTCAACGCGCAGATCACGCGGACCCGACAGATGGCGGCGGGGTTCACCCGGTTCCGGTGGCGCGACAGCGGGGACCAGCGCGTGCGCCCGCTGCACGAGGAGATCGACGGCGAGGTCTTCGACTACCCGCAGGGGCACCCCACGGAGGGGATCCCGGGGCAGCCGATCCTCTGCCGCTGCACGGCTACGCCTGTTCGGTGATCAAGGGAATCCGGCGCCTGTCAAGCCCACGATCGCCCCGCTGCCCATTGCCCGCCCCTTTCACCGGTGGTATCTCTTGTGGCGTCAAGAGGTGGCGATGACCCAGCAGGGCAGCCAGTACCGGGCCGACGAGGCCGATGAAGGCGCCGAGGAGTGGCGCTTCGACCGCATGGAGCCGCTCGGCGAACCCGTGGTCACGCCCGAGGGCTACTTGGTGCTCGAAGGCGACATGGCGCGCCCCGGCATCCTGCTCTACCGTCGCGCCGATGGTTCGATGCGCCGCGAACTGGTGCTCCCCGAGGACCTGGCCGACCCCGCCAGCGTCGCCAGCATGGAGCACAAGCCGGCGACCAATGGGCACCCCGAGCCGGCAGACCGGCCCGTCACGAAGGACAACGTCCAGCGGCTACAGGTCGGCGACGTGTCCAACGTGCGCGCGCTGGAGTCCGGGCCGCTCCGCGGCAAGGTCGTGATCCGCGAGGCCCAGGCGATCCGCGACGTGCGCGCGGGCAAGCGGCAGTTGTCCCCGGGCTACCAGGTGCGCCTCNACAACACCCCCGGCGTGCATGCCGTCTATGGCGAGTACGACGCAATCCAGCGCGACCGGCGCTACGATCACATCGCCATCGTCGACCGGGCACGGGGCGGCTCCAGCCTGCAACTGCGCGTCGACGAGGCCGAAGAAGTCACCCCCGAGGGCGATCCGCCCGACACCCGGAGCATATCCATGCAGTCCCTCCTGATCTTGGCCGCCACCATGGGCCTCTCCCTCCGCGCCGACGCCGACGAGGCGGCCGCAGGTGCCGCGCTGCTCGAAGGCGTCAAGGACCTCAAGGCCAAGGCCGACCGGGTCGACTCCCTGGAGGCCGACCTGACCGCCGCGACCACCCGCGCCGACGAGGCCGACGCCGCCAAGGTGAAGGCCGAGACCGACCGCGACGCTGCGCGCGCCGACGCCATGGACCACGACGCCCTGATGGCGTGGCACGCCGACCGCGCCGACCTGGAGGCCAAGGCGGAGCTCTACAAGGTCGACGGCGACGACGAGGCCCTGGCCAAGATGTCGAGCGCGGACCTGCGCAAGGCGATCGTCCTCAAGGCCAAGCCGGATCTGCGCGCCGACTCCGCTGACGACGAGACCTTCATCCGGGCTGCTTACAGCATGCTCCCCGACCCGACCAAGCAGCGCGCCGACGGCGACGCGGGCGGCTGGGGCGGGATCAAGATCCCGAAGACCCCGCCCAAGGGCGACGACGACAAGAACACCCGCGCCGACTCCCCGGTCGACGGGACCAAGGGCTACAACGGCGTCTTCGACGATCAGAAGGCCAAGGGCTGAGCCCAGCGGCACCCATCCACCCTGACCCCCCGGGCGTCCAGCCCAACAGGAGCTTTCCATGACCATCTCCCAGCAGGCCAGCGACGTTCGAGGCCGCCCCCTGGAGGCGCGGGCCGGCGACATCGTGAACAACAGCCACCACGTCCGCCGCCTCTCACTGATCAACAGCCAGAGCCAGGCCAAGCAGGTGATGACCTGCACCGTGTCCGGCGCGACCAACGACAAGGTCTACAGCGTCGTCGTCAACGGCTTCACCGTGTCCTACACGGCCGACTCCAGCGCCACGATCGCCGAGATCGCCGCTGGCCTTGCGGCCGCCGTCAACGCCGAGGCCCTGGTCGGTGGCCAGGTCATCGCGACCTCGACCGCGACCGAGTGCATCCTGACCAGCCGGTGGCCCGGCGAGTCGTTCACGTTCACCGAGGCCGACGCGCAACTGTCCATCGCGACCACGACCGCCAACGCGGAGGCGTCCACCGTCGCCTTCGGTGTCGGTGTCGTCTCGACCGTGTTCGCCGCGGGCGAGGACGCGCAGCCCGGCGCCCAGGCGCTCGACAGCCTGTACACCGCTCAGGTGATGCAGTTGGACTACACCTACAACGCGGGCGACGTGGTCCACATCTCCATCCTGGACAAGCACAGCGGCGCCGTGATCGCCGAGACCTCGTACACGCTGGCGACCGACAAGCCCACGAGCACGGCCGCCATCGTCGCCATCCTCAACGCGCAGCTGCCGGCCAACTCGGTGCTCGCCGCTGACGCGGGCGCGGGCGACGAGATCAACCTGACCGCCGAGATCGCCGGCTTCGAGTTCGACGCCGCGATCAAGGCCGACGACAACGGCACGACCGCCGTGATCAAGACCCTGACGACCGGGCCCAGCCCGGCGACCAGCCTGCTGCGCTCGCTCGTCGGCGTCTCGGAGCGCCGGGACGACGTGGAGACCGAGACCGTCGGCGGGACCGCTGTCGCGTACAAGGCCAACTCGGGCTGCATCGCCGTCTACGACGAGCCGATCTGGGTCGCGACCGACGCCTCGGAGACCGTCGCCTTCGGGCAGTCGGTCTACATCGAGTTGGACGGCAGCGCCTCGCTCAACGGGCACTTCTACAACACGGACTCCAGCACTCGCCTGCTGGTCCCGGGTTGGAGTTGGATCCGCGCCGGCCGCACCAGCACTGACAACATCGGCGCCTTGCAGATGAGCCAGGCCGGCCTGAAGGCTGCCGCCAACGCCGTCGCGTCCGTCTGATCCACCCTTGCGGCGGGCCCACTCCGGGCTCGCCGCCAACCCCTCAAGCCGGGGACAGCCCGGCCCCCAGGAGCCCCCCATGACCATCCGAGCCCTGTACCTCGACAACACCGGCGGCCGCTTCGAGGCGCGCCCCTGGGAGCACGGCGACCGCCTCCACGGCATGCTCAACGACGCGGTGCTGCGCGCTGGTGGCAGCATGCGCGCCGACGCGAGCGACCCCGGTGTCGGCGTCGACCCGCAGCAGGCGTGGATCGAGTACGTCCAGGCCCGCAACGCCGCGGTCTTCGATCGCGAGTTGGAGCGCAGCCCCGACCTGGCCCGCAAGATCGCCGAGTCTGGCGGCATCCGCGTGGACGACCAGCGCGCCGACGCGTTCAGCACGGCAGGCGGCGCCGTCCTGGCCCGCGACCTGGACTACATCCACCGCAAGGTGCTGGAGGAGAAGGCCAAGCCGCTCAACGCCTTCCGCATGTTCCGCACCGGCGCCGGCATCCCCCTCGGGGCCCGCACGCACACCGTGCGCCGCTTCCTGGACAACGGCGAGGCGGGCTGGTATCGCGGCTCGTCCGACCAGAACAAGCAGGCCGGCTACGCGCAGAAGGAGCAGACGTTCCCCGTGCGCTACGTCGTGACCTCGGTCCGCACGTCCGTCTTTCAGATGATGTCCGCCCGCATGGCCGGGATCAACGAGTTGGAGCGCAAGATGCGCTCGGCTCGCCGGGCGATGGACCAGTTCCTGAACGACAAGCTCTGGAACGGCGACACCGCGCAGGACTACTACGGCGTCCTGACCTACCCGTGGCTCGCCAAGAAGGTCGAGGCCGTCGCCTTCGACGGGTCCGCGAGCAACGCCAACGTGCTGGCCGCGCTCAACAGCGCGAGCAACTACGCGCAGGAGCAGTCCGGTGGGGTCTTCGGGCCGAACCGGATGGTGACCTCGATCCGCGTCCGCAACTACCTGATGCAGACCGAGTACAGCACCGCGTCGGACAAGTCGATCGGGCAGAAGTTCCTGGACTACCACCCCGAGATCAGCCGCATCGAGACCGCCTACGAGATGAAGGGCATCGGCTCCTCGGCCGCGGTCGACGGGATCCTGTTCTACAACGACGACGCCGACAGCGTGGTCCACGAGACCATGGGCGGCCTCAACGTGCTCCCGCAGCAGTCCTTCGGGTACGACAACGTCACCCACCTGTGGATGGCAACGGGCGGCATCGTGATGCGCGACGCCGGCAACAACCTGTTGCTGTTGGTGACCGCGGCCTCCTGATCGGCTACAGTGTGGAGGCCGGGCTGCTCGGTCTCCTCGCTACAACATGGTCGCTCGTCGCAGCCCGCCGCCCTCCTCGCCATGACAGCGAGGGGGGCGGACTTGCTCTGGGCGCTGCTGTTCGCGCCGCGGTAGGGTGTTCCGGGGCACAGGAGGCCCAGCACCATGATCCAGATCCGCAACAACACCGAGGCCCAGGTCACGCTCGCCGCGGTCCTGCCCGAGACCGCCTACACGAAGGACGGCGTGAAGGCGCCGTACATGGCGCACGCGCGCCAGATGGCGGCTCCAGGGCAGGGCTACACCGTCGAGGTCATGATCGGCTCCAGCCTGGACACGGGCCGCGTCGACAAGGCCGGTCGTCCGCTCCCGCAGCCGAGCGTCGCTGTCACCCCCGAGGTCTGGGCGCTGCTCCGCGAGAACCCTGGCAACAAGTCGCTGTTCGACGACCAGACGCTTTCGGCGAGCCAGGGCGGCGGCAAGGGACTGTTCAGCTGATGTCGGCGTCGACCGACCTGCTGATCAGCCTGGCGCCCGAGATGGCGGGCGTCTCCACGGCAACGCTGGACCAGTTCATCCTGATCGCGACCGGGGTTCACACCGCGTCGGCTTGGTCGGTCGGCACCTACGCGACCGCGATGGCGTACTACGCCGCGCACCTGCTCACGATGGCGGACGCGGCCGCAGCATCCCCCAGCGCTGCAAGCGCCGCCAGCGCGACCGCAGGAGGCCCCGTGTCCTCCAAGCGGGAGGGCTCGCGCGCCATCGCCTACGCCTCTCCGGTCTCGTCCGCAGGGACCGCCGAGGAGGCGCAGCTGATGGAGACCAAGTACGGGCGGCTCTACCTGGCGCTCCGCAAGCGGCAGGTCGTCATGCGGGTCGTGCCCGCGGTGCCGTGACCATCCGCGACAACGACCTGGGCTACCGGCAACTGCTCGCCGCGTTGCTCGGCCTGCCCGACACGGGGATCTTCGTCGGCATCCGGGGGGACGCGGGCGACTCCGCGGACGGGACGCCGCTCGCGGTCGTGGCTGCCGCCAACGAGTTCGGGACCCGGACGATCCCCGAGCGGTCGTTCCTGCGCTCCACCGTGGACAGCAAGCAGGAAGTCTACGAGGACCAGATCGCCGAGGTCTTGGAAGAGGTCGTCGACGGGGGCGGGTTGCCGGCGCTGGCTGTGGGCCTCAACCGGATCGGCCTGGGCGCAGTCGCCGACGTGCAAGAGACCATGCGCCAACTCGACGACCCGCCCAATGCGGAGTCGACGATCCGAGCCAAGGGGGCCGACAACCCGCTGATTAGGGATGGGCGCTTGCGTCAGTCCATCGACTACGAAATCAGGACGGGCTGAGGTCAACCCAGCCGGCGCAACTCCGCGATCGCGTCGTCGACTGCCCGCTCGCTGAGCGTCAACGCGCCGCCGTCGACCATCACCACGCCGCCCTCCAGGCACGCCGACGCCTTCGTGATGGCGCTGGGCGCGGGGCCCGCGATGTCCCAGGCGTAGGCGATCGAGTGCCTGAGCAACTCCATAGCGTTCTGCGCTTGGTTGATCTCCAGCGCGGCGAGCGCAGCGCGGCCCGTGGTCGTCCACCAGTTCGCGCGGCCCATCACGCCGCCCCGACTTCGGGACGCGGGAACGGGGGCGGCGGCTTGTCGCAGTCGCCGTAGTTGTCCCGCTGCGCCTGGTCCCACATGGCCCACTCGCACAGGTCGTACCAGGCCCACGCCTCGATGCTGTAGCGCTGGTACTCGTGGGCCATGGTGTCGAGGATCACGGCGCGGTCTCCGACGATGCGCTCGATCCGGATCGACATACCGGACATGCCGGCGTCAACGGTCGAGGCCAGCAGCGCGCGCGCCCCGAGGACCGCCGCGCCTGCCGTCTTGGGTGCCGCGCCCCGGGACGCACGGGCGACCGCAGCAGCGAGCGACCGCGCCTGCCAGTCGACGGCGGCCTGGAGTGCCAGGTCGAGCGGCTGCTCGTCGTAGTTGCACTCGTCGTGCGTCTCGCGGAAGACCCGCTGCGCGTGGACCGCGATGGCGTGCCCACGGTGGGCGGCCAGCAGCGGCAGGGTGTCTGCGTCCCTCATGTTCGGCTCCTTGCTACGAGCACATAGTAGCACAATGGGCGCACCGTGCAAGGGGACGATCGCCCGGCGATCGGGTACGGTTGCGGCATGCCGCTGTTCCCCACGCACAACGTCACGCGCCGCCGCTACGCTGCGGGGACGACCGGCACCGACGGGCGCCCGGTCGATGGGGCCGCGACGGACACCACGGTCGCGTGCGACGTGCAGCCGGCCCGGCAGCAGGACCTCCAGCGGCTCCCCGAGGGCTACCGGACCCGGAGCACCCTGCGCGTGTTCGTCGACACCGGCGCGCTCCAGACGGCGTCGCAGTCCAGCGGGTCGCGCGGAGACCAAGTCGTGATCGCGTCCGGGCTCTACGCCGGGACCTACGACGTGTCGCTGGTCGAGGACTACGGGTCGTTCCTGATCCCGGGCTCCGAGGCGCTGGTGACCAAGGTCCAGGAGGCCCCCTGATGGCGTCGACCAGCGAGCAGGCGATCCAGGGCTTCCGGGTCTGGTTCAAGGCGATGGGCGACGCCGCGGGCCTGGCTGACGCCCAGGTGCGCATGGCCGAGCCGACCGGAGACGCGCCGCGCTCCTCGGCTGCCTACGTCACGGTGCGCGAACTCGCGAACGTCGGAGTCGGCGACCGGCAGGAGTGCAACAGCCTCTCGGGCGCGGACCCCATCGTCTACTACAAGCAGTTCCGGCGCATGACGATCAGCCTCCAGGGCTACGGCACGGACGCGGGCGAGTGGATGGAGCGCGCGTTCATGCTGCTGGGCAGCCCCGCCAGCCTTGCGCTCTTGACGGCGCAAGGGGTTACTATCCGCGCGGGCGGCGGTCGCAGGAACATCGCGCAGCTGCTCGACACCGGCTTTGAGCCCCGATGGAGCCAGGACGTGGAGATCGAGTACATCCACAGCACCCAGCCCGACGCGGAGACGCAGACGGCCCTCGCGACGGCTGTCACGACGATCACCACCCAGGTGCTCCCTCTCGACGAGGTCGATCCCGACGCCCTCGTCAACACCTCGACCTACCCCTGAGAGGCTGACGCATGGCGCTCACCCACGACGCAAACATCACGGTCACGATCTTCCTGTCGGCGCTGGCGGTCCCCCGGGCTTCCTTCACGACGCCCATGATCATCGTGGCGCTGTCGAACAACAGCCTCAACGGCCAGCGCACGGCGACCTACTCGTCGCTCTCCGAGGCGACCGCGGCGAACACGGCCGGCTACATCCACGCGAACACGCTGGCCATGGTCACCCGGATGTTCGCGCAGTCGCCGAGCCCGTCCAAGGTGAAGGTCGGGTACATCGACGACGTGTCCAGCCCCGCCGAGACCGAGGCCGCGGCGCTGACCGCGATCATCGCGCACGACCCCGACTTCTACATCGTCTGCTACGAGAGCCGGACCGACGCGGACACCATCGCGGTCGCTGCCGCCATCGAGACCAACGACAAGAAGATGCTCGGGATCTTCCAGTCCAGCAACGCCGACTGGAAGACCTCCGGCCAGCCCTCGGCGTTCAGCAGCGCGGCCGCCTACGAGCGCACCGGCTGGCTCTACCACGACACCGACGCCGACTGGAACGACATGGGCTGGGCCGCCTCGCGCGGTGCCTTCGACCCGGACTTCCAGAGCGCGCCCTGGTACGGGCGGGTCAAGAGCGGCGACAGCCTCACGACCGACATCTCCGAGACCGAGCGCCAGTACATCTTCACCAACGGCGCCAACGTCGGGCTCGCCTACGCGACCGAGGGCTACTTCGTCGACGACGGCAAGAACATCGTGGGCCGGGCGCTCTACGAGATCGTCACGACCGACTGGTTCGCCACCCGGGTCGAGGAGGATATCGCGGCCGCCGTGGTCGACACGTCCAACCGAGGCGAGAAGATCACGATCGACGGGCGCGGCCAGGCGATGATCTTGGCCATCCTCAACGGGCGGCTCGCCCAGGGCCAGGGCGCCAACCACTTCGACCCGGACCCCGAGGAGGTCTCCGCGGTCGCCGAGACCATCACCGCGGCGGACATCGCGGCCGAGCGCCTGCGCTTCACCGTGCGCGCCAAGCTCGCAGTCGGGGCCCGGACCTTCACCGTCAACGTCTACGCCAGCCAGACCTCTCTCGCTGCCTGATAGGAGGCCCCCGTGGCTGCTGCACCCCTCAAGACCTACAACCTCGATCTCGTCTTCCTGATGGTCGGCACCGTCCGCGTCACGGGCGGCGCCGAGGGCGGCGTGATCGCGTTCGAGTACAGCCAGGACGACGTGGAGATGATGGAGACCGCCGACGGCCAATCCATCGCGAACGTCCTCAACTCGACGCTGGCATACGCGAACATCACGGTCAAAGAGACGAGCCTGGCCAACAAGTTGCTCGGGACCCTGTACGCCGCGCAGCGGACCGCTCGCAGCGTGGGTGCCATCCCGCCGCTCAACTTCCAGATGCTCGACACCGTCAACGGGGACGCGGGCGCGTCGCAGTACGCGACCTTCATCTCGCCCCCCACGATGGACAAGGGCAAGACGGCGGGCGACCGGGTCTGGCGCATCGCCCTGCCGCAGTTCAAGAGCAAGGCCGCACACGGCTCCCTGCTGTTCGTCTGAGCCTTCCGCGCCCGTCAGGGCGGTCGAGGGCCTGAAACGCCGTCCTGGGGCAACCTGGGGCGGCGTTGGTGCGTTCTGGGGTCCCGTCCGCTATGCTCCCGACAGCGAGGAGGTCCAGAATGGACAGCAAGCAGAACCTACGAGAGTTCACCGTGCCCGACGCCAGCGGGCAGTCGGTCAAGTACCAGGTCGTCCTGCACGGGGCGTTGACGGGCATGCCTGTCTCCCTGGCGTGGATGCGCACCGCGGCGCCCGCGATGGACCTGATCGGCGCCATGGACGGCGACGGCGACGTGGGCGACCTGTCCGCCTTCGGCGACACCATCTCCAAGGCCCTGGCCTCGCCCGAGTTGGTCGGCCTGATCCGCGACACCCTCTCCAACACGATGCGCGCGGGCAAGGCGCTCAGCAACGACCTGGACTTCGACGCCGCCTACCTCGGCAACTACATGGAGCTCTACCAGGCGCTGTGGAACGTGATCCGGCTCAACCGTTTTCTGCCGCTGCCCGGTACATCCAAGGACTGACCGAGCAGTCAGACGAGGATCGAGGGCTCAGCGTTCGCACCCGCCGCGCCTTCGACCGGGCAGCCCGAGGGGGCGTGAATTGGTGGATCTTGCGGCCCGTGCTCGACCAGCGCTGGCCCTGCACGTTGGTCGAGGTCCGGGACCATTGGACCCTGGGGGATATGCTGGAGGCGCATCTCGCCCTCGACGCGCTCGATATCGCTGAGGAGGAGCGGGCGCAGGAGTAGCCGTGGCTGAGCGCAACACGATCCGAGAACTGCTCGTCAAGTTGGGCGTCGAGGTCGACGACAAGGGCCTCAAGAACTTCGACAGCGCCCTCGGCGATATCAAGGGGGCCATGGGCGACGTGCTCGGGGTCGCCAAGACGGTCGCGGCCGGCATCGGGATCGCCATGGGCGCGATCGGCGCGACGGTCCTCACGACCGCCTCCACGTTCGACGACGTGGCGAAGGCTGCGCAGCGCCTCGGGCTCGCGGTCGAGCCCTTCCAGGAGCTCGCCAAGGCCGCGGAGTTGTCCGGCGCCGAGATGGGCGACCTGGAGACGGGCTTCCGTCGGATGGCGCAGACGCTCGTCGAGGCGTCGAAGGGCTCGACGGCCCAGGCGGACGCGCTCCGAGACATCGGGCTTGCCGCGGCGGACCTGGTCGACCTGGCCCCCGAGGAGTCCTTCCAGCGCATCGCCGACGGGCTGCTGACCCTGGAGGAGGGGCACAAGCGGACGGCAGCTGCACAGGAGATCTTCGGGCGGGGCGGCTCGAAGTTGCTTCCGCTGCTGAACCAGGGCGCCGCCGGCATCGAGGAGATGCGGCGCCAGGCGCGCGAACTCGGGATCGTGTTCAACCAGGAAGCGACCGCGGCCGGCGAGGAGTTCATCGACCGCCTCGCAGACGCGAAGGACGCCGTCGGCGGACTCAAGAACGCGATCGGCGTCGAGTTGATGCCGGTGTTGACCGAGATGCTGACGGGCTTCCGCGAGTGGTTCGTCGCGAACCGGGACCTGATCCAGCAGCGGATCGAGAAGTGGACCGACCGCGTGGTCGCTGGGATTCGCCTCGTGCAGCGGGTCGTCGTCGGGGCTGACCGCGTCGTGCGGGACACCATCGGCGGTTGGGCTCCCATCGTGCTCGGCATCGGGGCGGCGTTCACCGCAGCCGCAGGCGTGATCGCGGGCGCACAGATCACGCTGTGGGTGATCAAACTGACCGAGGCCCTGGCGGTCGCCCTGGAGGTCGTGCTCCCGGTCGTGGCGGCGATCAGCAGCATCGGGGCAGCCGAGATCGTGGCCGCCATCGCCGCCGCAGCGGCGGCCATCACGCTGATCGCCCTCGCCGTCCAGGACGTGATGGTGTTCCTCCGGGGCGGCGACTCGGTGCTCGGGCACTTCCTGAGCCAAGTCGAGGGCTTCGACGGGCTGACCGACAAGGCGGGCGACCTGCGCAAGGCGGCCGGAGAACTCGCGGCGGCGTTCGGGCATCTGTGGGAGTCGACCGCGCCGCTGCGCGCTGTGCTGGTGGACTTGGTGCAGGCGGGGCTCCAGTTGGTGATCAACGGGCTGGCCAACCTGGCCGGCATCGCCGTGCCCGAGGTCGGGACCGCGCTGGACGGGCTGATCTTCATCGTGGAGTCGGCGACCGCTGGGGTGGATGCCCTGGCGGGTGGCTTCGAGCGGCTCGACGACAACGCCGACCGGATCAGCAAGACGATCGGCCGGGTCAAGGCAGCGATCGCGGCACTCCAGGACCAGATCATGTCGGGCCCCGGCTTCGAGTTGCTCGCGGGCGGGTTGGGCGGGGGCTTCTCCAGCGCGGTCGCGTCTCAGATCCCCGGCGCGAACCTGGTCCGCTCGATCACCAGCGCGACGAACACCACCAACAACGCATCGAGCACGTCCAACACCTTCGGCGGGGACACCAACAGCGTCACCGTAAACGGGGGCGGGGGCATGAACGAGGCGCAGTTGGAGCAGGTGCTCCAGCGTGAGTCGCGGGCCAAGGCTCGCCGCACCAGCGCCGCGCTCACGGGCGCCGCAATCTGAGCAAGGCCGGGCCTCTCCAACCCCGTCAACGAAGGGGGGGGGGAGTTGCAGGACGGAGAGGTCCCGGCGGAACTCAAGGGGTTGTCTTCGCTACACGGATACAGTAGCGGACCCGGCGAGAGACTGCAAGCAGGTGATCGCCCCGCGATCGGATAGGCTGCGCACATGGCGATGGTCCTCTTCCGACAAGACGACGGCGCGACCTTGGTCGGCAACGTGATGCGCGTGGGGCACCGGCCGGTGGTCCAGTTGACGCAGCACCCGATCGAGGACGGCTCCAGCGTCGTGGACCACGCCGTCAGGCAGCCGCTCACGCTGCTCGTGACCCTCGCGGTGACCGAGACCCCCTACACGCCGGCCGCGGGCGCTGTACCCCTCGTGGGGGCCGCCAGGCTCCAGGCTGCGCGTGACTGGCTGGACGAGAGCATCGGTCGCCCCGTGACCCTGCTGGGCTCGAAGCTCGGCGACAAGCGCGACCTGCTGATCCAGTCCTACGCGCACGACGAGGGCCAGACCCGAGCGCTGGTCTTCGACATGGTGCTCCAGCAGGTCGAGTTCGCGACGGTGCTCACGGTCGAGGTCCCGGTCGCCGTTGTGGCGGTCCCGGGCGCTGCGTCCGCGCAGAACCTCGGGCAGCAAGGCGCCGAGGTCGTGGACGACGCCCAGGCTGCCGCAAAGGACAAGGCAATCATGCGCGCCACGCTCCCGCGCGACCGAAGCGTCGCCGCAAGGGTAGTGGGGATCTGATGCCGACCCGCCTGCCCGCCTTCCCCGACCTGCCCGAGCACTCCTACACGGTCACGCTCGGCGACGCCGTGTACACCCTGCGCTTCGTCTGGCGCGAACGGCTGGCCGCCTGGTACATGGACCTCGGCGACTCGACCGGGACGCCGATCGTGCAGGGCGTGCGCCTGACCACGTCGTGGGCCCCCTTCGAGAGCCACGGCATCACCGGGCTCGCGGGCGTGATCTACGTGCGGGGCAACGCGGAGCCCCGGCGCGAGGACAT
>JGI10211J34971_10001209_pt1 | contig 21535 bp, 28 predicted proteins | sample Etolagsediment_FD_34971 | JGI IMG/M metagenome (IMG submission 34971)
ATTTAGAAATGCGTGGGAAACAATAACAGAAAGAAATCAAGATTTGAGTGATGAGAGATTAAAAGAAGAATCTACTGAAGAATTAAGAAAATTAATTAAATTTTATTATAGTGATGAAGGTAAAAATATTGCTGCAGAATGGCTTAGAAACTAACTAAACTTTAAATTTCATAATAATTTCAACTAGCTATATGTTTTGTGTGGATATTGTTTTATTTTATAGAATTTTTCTAGTTTTCTTCATATATATATATATATTAGATAATGCCAGAGCCTAGAGACAAAAAAATATATAATAAAACAAAACAATATATTTATAAAAAATATCCAAAACATAGTGCTTATAGAAGTGGACTATTAGTACAAGAATATAAAAAAAGATTTTCAAAAAAATATGGTAAAAAACGAGATCCGTATACAGGTAAAAAAACAGAAAAAAAAGGTTTAGGAAGGTGGTTTAGAGAGAAATGGGTTAATCAACGTGGAGAAGTCGGATATCGATATAAAAGTGATGTTTATAGACCAAGTAAACGTATAACAAAAAAAACTCCTAAGACATATAAAGAATTATCAAAACGACAGATAAAAATAGCTAGATCAAAAAAATATAGAAAAGGTAGAGTAAATCGTTTCTAATATTTACTAATGGGTTGAGTAATGCGATAAAGCAATTATTATTATTATATATTTATTATATTAATAATGGATAATATTATTAATATAAAAAAAGAAAGATTTTCTAATATAGTATCTTATATTGATAATACATTAAGTTATATTACAAATAATAATCAAGTAAAAGGTAATATAATATTAGTTATACACTATATATTGATATTAACAATAATTATATTAGCTATTTTATTACCAATAAATAGATTAAATAGTGTAATATTATGGTGTATTATTACTATTTTATTGTCAATTAATATATATTATAGTAAATTAGGTACTTGTTTTTGGTTAAAATTAGAAAGATATTTTTATGATGATAAAACGTGGTATGGTATAAATACTCCAGTCTATAAATTATTTGGCATTAACAACAAAGATTGTTATAAACAGATGTTATCTTATACAATAATGGGTTGGATAATAATATTATTATTATATGTATATAGAATATATCTTAAATATACAAATAAAAAACTAGTAAACAAAAAAACAAAATAAATATGATAATATATAATATTTGTATACCATTTAATTCTATATTTATAAAAGGAATTTTAATTCCTTTAAATAGTAAAAAAAATGGTATATATGAAATATTTAACATATCACATATTTTTTTGATTAATATGTATAAAATAGTAGAAGTATAACTATTTTGTAAATTATATGATTCATCAAATGATGTTTTAAATATATCTTTTTGATAAATGTATATATTTAATGATTTATAATAGTTAAAAGTTGTAAAATCATAGTAATAAAATAATTTTTTATTTAAAATTTTAGGTATAGAATTACATTTTACTATATAAGCTGTTGCTGGATGTATACCAAATTTATCTTTTTTTGTAAATTCATTATTTGTTTTTTTTTGTAATATTTCAAATGTATTAATTAATAATATATCTGCATTATTTGGAATACTATTTACTATGTTATCTAAATATTCACTATTATATAATGGTATTGTATCGTCTTCTAAAATTAAAGCATATTCATCTGTTTTATTGTTTTTTGATTTATCTATATAATTTTTATAAATAGTTTCTAAAGTTTTATAATGAGATATTGCACACCCTAATGCTCCATTAGGAAAAAAATTATGTATGATTGGATAAAAATATTTTTTATAGAGAGAAAAATCTTTTATTTTTTTACCATATATTGCATCTATTCTATTTATATTTTTATAATTATTATCATTTAATAATTTTTTTAATTTATTATACTTTTCTATTTCATGTTCTAAATTAATAATATAAATATCTATCATAATATTAGTATTATTTAGAATCTACATTATAAATAATACTATTAAACTTAATACTATATTATTCCTCATTAAAACCATATTTACTACGGCATATAAATCTTGCTGAATGTCTACACGCACAATGGCAATCATATTTACTTTTATCATCACCTTTAAATTTAGTTTCTATATATTTTTCTAGAATTTTTGGCCTATCAACTTTATGTCGTTCACAGCAGTTACAATTATTTAATATCAAAATCATATTATTTTTTTCAATATCATGTTTTAGACATAATTGTGCCCAATCATTTTTAACTTCACTAATTACGCTATTAATTTTGTCAGTTTCTTCTACCATATTTGTCTAGATTTAAAAAATAATATTTATTTTTTTTCAATTTTATATTATTATAAAATATGTACTGTTGGATTTGCAGTGATATATTATTTAATAAGTATTATTTATTGCCAGTAGATGATGATGTAAAACCTGAAACATATCACTTTGTTAAAAAAATCGAATGTTTTACATTTTTATATAATACTCTTTGTGAAAATTGTTTAGATATATATTTAAAAAATTATCCTATAAATTTTAAAAAACTTCGTAATAGAGAATATGGAATAAAATAGTGATAAAATGGTTTATGTATTTTATTACGTAATTTTATATTAGTAGATAAATCATAAACTGTCATATATTTTCCTGTCATAGGTGATGTGTGATATTTAGTAATCCACATTATAATATCTAAATTTTCATAAATATAACCATCTTTATCATTGACTGGATATTTAAGTTTTTTATTAGTTAGATTACAATATAAATTAGTCATATCAATATATTATAATAATTTATTTTTATATCAATTATATATATAATGTATAGCAAAAAATATAATAAAAAAAAAATAAAGAAAACTCGAAAACAAAAAGGTCGGGGATTTTTATTTTCGACTAGAGAAGATACCCCTCCTGAGCAATTTTACTCTGTACTAATGGAAAAATTGCAAAATAATAAAAAATTAAATAGTCTTTTGCAAAATCCTACTGATGAAAATACTAGACTACACGCTAATATATTAGGCGCAGTTTTATCACAAATATATACTTGTTTATATCAATTAGATATTATTGAACGCGATGATATAGATAATATAGAAAAATATAAAATTGGTGTTTTATATGATATAGAACCTGGCAAAGAAAATATGAAAATATATGAAAGACATAGAGAATTTTATACAAGTATTGTAATTAGATTATGGATTATACTTAATACACTAAAAAATCAGTTTTATGAATATCCATATAATTTTATGAATAATAAAGTATATAATATTGATGGTANAGAAGAAGTAGTTAAATCATTAGTAGATAGAACTATTTTAATGATACGTGAGAGAGCAGATAANTATTTTATAGAACCTTTGTATTTAGATATAGATGTTATAAAAAATATAATTTTATGGAAACAACAACAACTGTCTACAGATAAACTTATTGATATTATAATAAGTAATTTTAATAAAAATTTTGATAAAATACGTGAATATGTATTAGGATGGTCAATTAGAAGTAATTCTGCCGCTTTTGCAGATTTTACAGGAGAATATTATATTGATTCATATCTAAAATTTCTTAATAGTGATTTAACTGTTTTACGAAAAACATTAGTCTTAGATATAAAAATATATAGAAAATTGCTTAGTCAATTATTACAATTAAAAATAGATATTAGATCAGAAACAGAAGAGGAAACAAAAATAGCATTAGAAAAAAATATAACAAATTTAGAAAATTTAACAAATAATATGAAAACAGTATTTGATAAATATTTCTCTCAATATGGTGGTAAAAAAAGTAGAAAAAAAAAAAGAAAGCTAAAAAAAAAATATACCAATAAAAATAGTAAAAAAAAGATTGATAAAAAAAATTGAAAAGAGAGAAAATAGTTTTATAGTATTATAAAACAGCATTAATTTATGATTCATATCAAAGGTAACAAATGCCCAATCTGTTTAGATGATAATTTAGAATGGAATTTGAATATATGCAAAAGTCAAATGCATATGTTCAAGTGTGGACATGGTACTTGTAAAAAATGTTTGCCTAAGCTATTAGAAAAAGGTGCTTTTCAATGTCCTATGTGTAGAGAAGAAGGACAAAAGCATTATATAAATATTGATGGACAGAGAGAATGGATTACATTTTCAGAATGGTTTAATGAATATGAGATATTTATTATGAGCGGATGCGCTAAAAATGTAATTAAAAATAGTAGTTTTGGAAAACAACTAATTCGTTTAAAACGGGAATCTAAACGATTATGTAAATAGACTCTTGACTAGTCAATGGTATTTTTGGTAAAAGATTATAAAATTGCTGTACAAAATAATTTATATATATTTGAGTAATTACATATAGTGATAATATTATTGTATTATCTATTGAATAACTTAAAATAATATTATTTTTTTCTATAATAGTAGGATTTATTCCATTAGCAAGTAATATATAGAAGATTAATGTTATTATTTTAGTAATTGTTTGTAAATATTGATATACAAGATATGATATTAAACCTGATCTACTATATGTAAATGTTGAATAATAACCTGTAATTGATATTACAGAGATTATCATACTAAAAAATGCTCCATAATAAGTTGATAAACTAACTATTAAATTCATTGTAAAATCAATTAAACATAATAATCTTACCAATTGTGCCTTATACTGTAATTTAATAGCACTATCTAATACATTAGTAGGAATATAAATAGTATTTCCATCGCATTCAACTTGTGTGTTATTTTGACTTAGATTATCAAGAGGCACATTTCGATAAGGATTATTTTTGTTTATTGAAATTGGTTTACAGTATTGAATTTCTCCATCAGGAGATTCAACTACACTATGTAATTGTTGTACAGAATCTAGACTATTATTCATTAATATAATTTCCTAAATTAATATTATTAATTATATAATCTTTAATAATTATTAATTATATAATCTTTAATAATTAGAATATATAATTTAAATTATTTAAAGTCCATGAGGGAAGCTTACAAGGTTGGCACCAATACCAAAACCGGCGCCTGACCGAGCACTAACAGCAAGAGATGGTAAGTATGTGTCTAAGATAGAGAATGTTGCAGCAGCAACAAGAGCAATGAGAAGAGTCTCATCAAGTCTTAAACGTTTTGAAGGAATTACGTATGCAGCTAAAGCAACAATGAGACCCTCAACAAAGTATTTGAGGGCTCTTTTAACTAATTCGCCAAGATCTAAGAATCCACCAAGTGACATATTATAATAAATAACAAGAAAAAAATAATATACATAAATAAAAACTTAAAATTAAAAATTAATATAAATATATAATTATGGCGGATATGTCTAAAGAATGTACATTTACAAGAAAAAATGATCCTAAATATGTGGATTTATTAGATGAAGATCAACCATTAGCTGGACAAAAATTTGTGTGTTTATCATTTCTCTCACCTGAAAAAGTATTAAAAGATAAAAATTTATTCTTTTTTGAAGAGTTTATGAAACAATATGATATGTATAAATCTTTAGAAAAATTTACTCAATTTTTAAATTTTATCGCTTATAAGTACAAAGTGCCTTTTGAAAAATTACAGTCTGATCTTGATGATTTTGCTAAAAGCGAAGCAAATAATATATTTAATATATCATTAGACGCAGAATATAAAACTTTTATTGATAATAATGAAGAGAAATTAGAAGAGAAATTTAATAAAGACAATAAATTTCAGACATCTACAAGAGGTCTTAAAGTTCGTGGATGTTTCCCATCTGAGCAAGAAGCTGAAATGAGATGTAAAATTTTAAGAGAGATGGATCCTAATCATGATATTATGGTAGGTCCTGTAGGAATGTGGGTTCCTTGGCATCCTGAAGCATATAAAACTGGTAGAGTTGAATATCTTGAAGAAGAGCTAAATGAATTAATGAATGAGAAACAGAAAAATGAAAAATCTGCTAAACTAGAGTTTGATAAACGAATTAAAGATGCTAAACGACAGGCAATGGAGGATAATATCAAGAAAGCTAAAGAATCAGGCAATGTATTAACACAAACATTAAATAAAGATGGAGAATTAGTAAATGTTAAAGATGTAGTATCTAGTGAGAATGGTTTACTTAAACAAGGAGAAATGTCTACAAAAGAAGAAATTAGAGATGCATTATTTAATACTGAAAATGTTGTCACAGGACAAACTGATCATGGTTATAGTGAACTCGCTGATGTTAAAGAGGCTAAACGTCAACAAGCGACAGAATAAATTGACAGAATAAATTGACAGAATAAATTGACAGAATAAATTGACAGAATAAATTTACTTAATATTTATATAAATTTATTCTAAACTTGCTCCATCTGAATTACTAGATAAAATTGGTTGGAAGCTAGATGTTGGCATAACAGGAACATTAGTATGTAAAGGTCTCATATTATTTACAATTTCTTCTTCTAATGTTGATACTTCAGTATTTGGTGGTGGTATATTATTAGTTTGAATAAGTTTATTATATTGATCTAATCTAATTGAAGGTGCACTTGATGATGCAACTGGTTCAGAAAAAACATATGCTATTAGTATTAATCCAAATAATAGTGGTATTAAGTTGTTAAACATTATATAATAAATATCTATATTTTTATTATAATTAAAATTGAAATAATATACAGATATAATACTAATAAATATAATGCATAAAACCTATTTGGGTCAAAAAGGTTATTCTATATATAAAAATACATTATCAGTAAAAGAAGCTGTATATATTAGAGAAGAATTAATGGTTAAACCATACGTCCCTAAATCTCCTATACAACCAGAACCTTTTCCTATATATCGAGAATCTAATAATAAATTTTATGTGCCTAGAATATTTGGTATTAATAATTTTGGTATTCCTAATGAAATGCGTATTAGTCAAGGTGACCCTATAGATATTAAATTTAATGGAAAATTACTAGATACACCTGAACGTAATCAAGTAAATGTTGTAAATAAATTTATGAATCATATAAAAAATGGTAACTGTGGTGGATTACTAGATTTATATACTGGATTTGGTAAAACTGTTGTAGGATTATATATTATCTATTTACTAAAAGTAAAAACTATTATTATTGTTCATAAAGGATTTTTAGTAGATCAATGGACTGAACGTATACAAGAATATTTACCTGACGCTCGTATTGGTAAAATACAAGGACAAATTATTGATATTGAAGATAAAGATATAGTAATTGGTATGTTACAGTCTCTTTCAATGAAAGAATATCCTGATGATCAATTCTCTAGTTTTGGTTTAACACTTGTTGATGAAGTTCATCATATGTCAGCAGAAGTATTTGTAAGAGCATTACAATGTGTTGTAACAAAGTATACACTTGGCCTTAGTGCTACTATGAATCGAAAAGATGGATTATCAAAAGTTTTTAAACTATTTTTAGGAGATGTAATTCATAAAGAGAAACGTGATGATAATAATAATGTAATTGTTAAAGCTATCGAATTCAATACAACTGATGAAGAATTTAATGAAATTGAATATGATTATAGAGGTAATCCAAAATTTAGTACAATGATAACAAAATTATGTAAATTTAATATTAGAAGTGAATATATATTAAGTATTATTCAAAATGAATTAGAAATTAATAGTAAACAACAAATTATTGTCTTAGCACATAATAAATCATTATTAACTTATCTATATAAAGCTATTGAGCACCGTAAATTTGCTCAAGTTGGATATTATCTTGGAGGTATGAAACAAAAAGATTTAAAACTTAGTGAAACAAAACAAATTTTAATTGCAACATATGCTATGGCATCTGAAGGTTTAGATATCAAAACATTAACTACATTAGTACTAGCTACTCCTAAAACCGATATTGAGCAATCAGTAGGTCGTATATTACGAGTTAAAGATAATAATCCTTTAATTATTGATATAGTAGATACACATGATATATTTAAAAAACAATGGTTAAAACGGCGGGCATTTTATCATAAAAATGGCTATACTATTAATTTTACTAATAATTATAATAGTAATAATTGGATAGAATTAAAAAAAAAATCTATTAAAGAAATAGAAAAAGAAAATGGTAATTTTCCAATAAATAAATGTTTAATTTCAATAAGTAAATTAAATATTAATTAGAATTTTTATATATACACATTATATATGAGTTTAAATATAAAAACAAAAAAAGTATTAAAAAAAAATAAAAAAAAATATAAAATAAAAACTAGAAAATTATTAAAAAAAAATGTAAAAAAATATAAAATAAAAACCAGAAAATTATTAAAAAAAAATAAAAAAAAATATAAAATAAAAACCAGAAAATTATTAAAAAAAGGTGGTAAACGCCGTTCTTGGAAAAACTGGCGTGAAAAACAAATATTAGATCGCTGGTGGAATACTTTAAGAGAAATAACTCGACGGGTATTTAAAAGCCCAGACGAATTACTTGAAGCTCGTGAACAATCCGCTAAAAGAAAACAAGATACAGATAGGCATAAAGAAAAATTAAAACAAATGGGTATAGTTGAAGGAGTTAAAATACAGTACAACTACGATGATGATACTTATACTGCACCTTATGCAGGAATACAAGAATTTGTTGTACTTGCACTAGTAGAAGATGATGGCGAAGCACCTAAATTTTTAGGTGAATTTGATACATACGATTTATACTTAGAAAATATATTAAGTGAATACAAATTAGAAGAAGAATCTGGAAAGTCATCTTGGTTATTTGATAAGGAAATAGTGGCTAGGGATGTGATAATTGATGATAAGTTGTTATATAAAACAGAACAAGAAAAAGACATATATGATAATAAAAACATAGGCGATTTAGTATATAAAGATGACCAAATATATATTATTCTAGATAAAATATATGTAGACACAGTATATGATACATTGAGTGAAAGTTTTATACCAGTAAACCAAGATTTTTCAAATATAGTAACAAAGGAATGTAATAAAATTGTCTTATTAATACACGGAACTCAATATAATGTTCTATTATCAATATTGGAAGATGATGCAATTTATACTGGAGAATATCTTAAAGAAAAAGGAAAATTACTTCATTCAAATGCACCCTTAGATATGCGCGAGCCATCTGTATCTACTTATCCAGTATATAATTGTGATATAGGTAAAAAACTACCATTTGATGAAATGTATGGAAATATTAAAATTATTATTGATCCAGATGAGATTTTACAAAAATATACTTGGTCTATAAGTGAACGAACTGATAATGCAGGAAAAGGTGATTATACTAAAGGTAATATATCTAAGTTTTTTGATATTTTATCAGAAAATAGACATGTCATATGGGGAGAAAAAGGAGAAAGGGAAGCTGATAAAATGAGAGATAATGATTATGATGATGCAAAATGGCCTGGTGATTATTATTTGGGAGAATTAGCATTTACAAATTTAGTAGGAAATAAAAGATTTATTGGTATAGAAAATATCAAACAATATATAAAATACCTATATGTTTCTGAAAAAATAGATGATACTCAGGTTGATGTACTTAGAAAACTAGGACTAACTGTTTGTAGATATAACAAACATAACAATCCTATTATTTATAAAGATACATGTGAATCTACATAAAATATTTTAATTAGAATTTTCATTAATAAAATTTTTTGCTTCTTCTATATCTTTAACTATTCTTGTTGGTCTCATTGGATCATAAGCTTTAAAAAATAGATTAATAACTTGCCTAACAATTTGATTTTCTATAATAATTGAACTAGCAATTATATATCTTTTAGTTTTCTCTCTATTATCAATAAATAATTGCTTCCATTCCAAAAGATAAGTAGGATTTACATAAACTAGTTCTTCTAAATTAAATATTAAACCGGCTCTTAAATTATTATTTTCTAAATATTGATACCATTCTAATATATTTTGCTTTGCATTTTCCCATTCTTTACGATTTGGTGAAGGTTTTAAAATAGTAAAAATAATACTATTATTTTCTATTTTACTATTAAAAAAAAGACTCATATATCTACTTAAATAAATAAAATTGATAGAAAATATTTTAATTATTTTTTATCAATAACAATGATTATTATCGTTAGTATTCTAGGCGCTGTACCATATTATTATAATCCAAAAATTCATAGTCTGGGTAATATAGGATTTGGTGGAAAAATTCATGCATTAGTAGCACCATTTGCTCGTAGAATAATTGATCAAATTAGTTATAACGGAGTAAATATTAGAAAAGATATTATGAGTGAATATAGTGATTATAAAGTTTTAGACTTATGTTGTGGTATAGGAGATTCCACTCCAAAATTTGGTACTGGTATAGATACTAGCAAAGAAATGATTAGTGTAGCTAATTTTGTAAATAGAAATAGTAATTTTATAGTAGCTAATGCAGAAACATATAAACCAGATATTCCATTTGATATAGTAACTTGTATGTTTGCATTTCACGAAATGCCATTATCAGCACAATGTAGAGTTATTGAAAATGCAATAAACATTGCTAAAGAGGAAATTATTATTGTAGATATTGCTAGTAATTATAAACCAAAAACAATTATGTTAGATGGAGAACCTTACTTATTAAAATATCTGGACTCTATTGATAATACATTGAGTTGTTTTGATAAAATTAATTATATAGATAATCATGTGGCTATTTGGAAATACAAGATTTAATAAAATCTTTACCTTCTTCTATATCTTTTACTAATCTTGTTGGGCGGATCGGATCATATGCTTTAAAAAAAAGATTAACAAATTGTCTAACTATATTATACTGAATAATAACACAACTAGCTATTATATATTTTTGAGTTTTCTCTCTCATTGCGTGAAAAATATCTTTCCATTCTAAAAGATATGTTGGTCTTATATAACTTAGTTTGTCTAGATTAAAAATAAAACCTACTCTAATATTATTTTTTTCTATATAGTTATACCAATCATTTGTTATCGCTTTTGAACTTTCCCATTCTTCTCTAGTTGGATACTCTTTTAAAACAGTAAAAATAATAATATCATCAATTAATCTAGTTTTTAAAAAACTATTCATAATAACTAATTGTTATATTTGTTTAATATTTGTTTTGGAATTAATTCTATATTTAATTGTTCTAATTTTTTATAACATTTATTAATAGTTACTTCACTTATTTCACTTACTATACTTACTTTTTTTTTACAAATATTTAAGTTACATAATTGTGCTGTATAATAAACTACACCTGCTGCTATAGAGTGTGGTGTATTTTCAGGTATTAAATCTCTTTTTTCAATAATTAAAGCAATAAATTTACAAACTTTTGTCAGTTCATTATTTATACCTAATTTACTACAATATCTTTCAATAAATGATGATGGCGTTGTTTTACTAAATGATGTTTTATCACTATTTGATAAACTGTGTTCTAGTTCATTAATAATAGATGTTGCATTTTTACATCCTTTAGTTGCACTTGTATGATCTAAAAAGAATATTGTAGCAATTTCTTTAGCAGATCGTGGATAATTATTAATTCGACATGAGATATAAATTGTTGCTGCAATAATTCCATCACGATTACAACCCCTAAATGTTTTAGCTTCTGAAATTTTTTTATGAACTACCATTGCTTCATCTATAATTAATTTTGGTAATCCGGCATTTTGAGCTAAAATTGTAATTTTTTGAAATTCTTCATATTGAGATTTCTCTTTATATGGCATTGATTGCCAATCTGTATATCTTCTTATTTTTCTCATTTCATAACTTGATGACTGTGGACACATTACTTTACAACCATATGAAGATTCTTTTAATAATGGATTTATTGGTAAACCACATCGTGTAGGATCTGTATTACTATTATCATCTGCACCATAAAATCTCCATTCAGCACTTTGATCTAATATATCTTTGTAGATAACACCACAATTAGGATTTTTACAAGCCATAAAACCTTCATCTGTTATTATAAGAATACTCTCACAACAATCACAAAATTCTCTCTGTCCAACTTGTCTATAAACACATTCAATAGTATTTTTACTAGTTATTTCATCATCAAATTTTTTCCATAACTCTGCATTATTATTTTTTGGTTTCTTTATTTTTTTAGTTTTAGTAGTATCATTCATTTTATTACATTAAATAATAAAATCTTTTTATCAATTTTATCTATTAATAAAATTAATTAATATTAATAAAAATTAATTGTATTATTATATTATAAGTATGGGAAATATTCAAAATAAACAGTCAGGAAAAACTTTAAGTGATATTATTGATGAAATTGCTTCTAAATATATTAGATCACAGAATTTTAATGATATGAAAAATTTGTCTAAATTAGAATATTGTGACAAACTTATTATTTTAACTTCTAAAATAATTAATAAATATTTGGATGAAACTGATGTAAAATTTTTATCACAAAAAAAAGGTATTACAGGTGAATCTATGACTCGCGAGAGAGTAATGGCAATTAATAGAGACAATTTGGATAGTTATGATATAAGTAATACTGTTAAAAAACGGCGAATATGTATAGGACTTGCTAAATATTATGTACAAATTGCTAATCTTTTTGCTGCAATTGCTACTACTATAAATCCATTATATAATTATATTGATAAACAAGGTAATTCGACTACTGTCTCTCTAGAAGAAAAAGATAAAATTCCAAATAATGCAAATCCTAAAATAAGTAGAAGTAATTTTTGTAGTGCTAGAGTTGCTGCATTATTAAATAATCAAGATTTAAGTACTTTCGAAGAGAGTTATAAAAAAGGAAGAGTTTCATTAAATCCTGATATATGTCAATTTAATTGTAGTACTTGTCCTGCAATTAAAACTGTTAATGAAGAACCTGGTATTCCAGAACTTGAAAAACTATATTATGATAAATATGATTATGATTCAGGAGAATTTATTGGTATGACACCTGATATGGCTAAACTATATGAAAAAAATGTAAAAGATTTTTATAAAACATTTAGTGGTAATGATTCTATACCTGAAACTGTTCAAAAATTTAGTGATATTAAATTAAAAGACTATTTTAGTTCAGTACCTTGTCAGAATGGTAACTATACCCAACCTATAGTTGGTAAACCTACTAATACTGCTTTTTTTAACTATATTGAAAATATAAGATCTATGTTAGATGCTGTTAACAAATATCATAATGCACTATTAGATATTTTAAATGAGCTATTTATTTATGAAACTGATAATAAAACTAATGAAACTACTATTGTTATTAATCCAAATTTAACTGATAAACGATTAGAAGAACTAACTAAACAATCTATTGAAATTATAAATAATTTATATATTTCTTGTGAAGTTCACTATACAAATGGTGTTAGAATATATACTAATCTTGCTAAAAAACAATTATTACAAACATCTATTTCTCAAATAAATAATCTTAATACAATTAAAGATAATATTGCTGCTGAATCAGAATATCAAGAGAGCAAAAATTTTAAAGATGATATTTCTGAAGCTGATAAACTTATCAATGAAGCAAAGCTTTTAGCAAATCAAGCAAAATCATTAGTTAAAGATGATAAAGATATATCCCCACAATATCAATCTGAAATGCCACCAGTACCACCACCTGAAATGTCGCCTATAATGCCACCACCTAGTATGGTTACTCCAATATCACCTGAAATACCACCTGAAATGCCACCTGAAATGCCACCTGAAATGCCACCTGAAATGCCACCTATGATGCCACCTGAAATGCCACCTGAAATGCCACCTGAAATGCCACCTATGATGCCACCTGAAATGCCACCTATGATGCCACCTGAAATGCCACCCGAAATGCCACCTGAAATGCCACCTGAAATGCCACCTGAAATGCCACCTGAAATGCCACCTGAAATGCCACCTATGATGCCACCTATGATGCCACCTGAAATGCCACCTGAAATGCCACCTGAAATACCACCTGAAATGCCACCTGCACCACTGCCTAGTATGGCTACTCCGATGTCACCTGAAATGCCACCTTATGTTCCACCAGTGCCAGATAAATTAGTTGAACTATCAAAAAAACCATTAGATAAAATAGATTTAGTAGATAATGAAAGTAAAAATATTTTAAGTAAAGTAAAAGAGACTATGAAAAAACAAGATGTTTACTCACCAACACCAAAAACAGTAACTATTTCACCTAGTCCATTAAATGTACCACAGTATAACCCAATAATTCCTAAAGTTGAATAATATTAAGGTTTTTTGACTGCAGTAATTAGATCATTGTTATATATTAATTTACCAGTGGGTTTATATGACTCAATTGGTTTAGTCTCTTTATTTTTTAGTATTGATGTAATTGGATTTTTATTTTTATTACCAATAAAATTATTGGTTATACTAGGAACTTCATTTTTATTATTTTCAGATTCATCACCAACTATATTACCATATCCATCAATTGTAACACCAGTTTTTTTTTGAATTTCAGTCCTTACATATGCAGGAACCCAATGTTGCCAAGATATAAGTAATAAATTAGGATGTGTATATCTAACATTAAAACCATTATCTTGAAGTTTACCTATAACATATGATATACAAGTTGCTACATCATATTTAGGTACTCCAATCATAACTTCTGGAATAACAAACCAACAATAATGACTGTCAATTTGCTGGCGTGATGTTAGTTTAATTTTATTATGAATACGATTCAATATAGCATTATAATTTTTTGTAGTTGCTAAATCGTGAATTTGTTTTTTTTCAAATAGTTCATCTAAATTTAATTTATCTACATAATTATCTGGATCATCAGTTGTAAAAATAGTATTCATTATAAAATGACTTAGAAAAAAGTTATTTAAAATTACGTTAATAATTTTAAATAAAAATGACGATTAAACATTTAGTACTTAGTGGAGGTGGTGCAGCAGGATTTACAGTATATGGAGCTTTAAAATATTTAAATAAAAATAATTTTTTTAATTTAAGCGATATTAAGTCAATACATGCTTGTTCAGCTGGATCAATTATAGCAGGGCTAGTTTTATTAAGTGAAAATTGGGATATGTTAGATGATTATATATTAAAAAGACCATGGGATAAATTAATTAATATTAATCCAACCAATATTTTAAATTTATGGCAAAAAAAAGGAATATTTAATGAAGAAATGATAAAAGTAATTTTAAAACCTTTTTTACAAGCTAAAGAATTTGATGAAAATATTACACTAAACCAATTGTATGAAAAAACTAATATAGAAATATATATGTATACCACAAATATTAATTCTTTAGAATTAGAAACAGTCTCTTTATCATATAAAACTCATCCTGATTTAGAATTTTATAAAGCTATTACTATGTCTTCTGCTTTTCCTCTAATGTTTATGCCTATATGTGATACTAGTAATTGTTATATTGATGGTGGTTTATTAAATAATTTTCCTTTAAATGATTGTATAAATTTAAATAACAATATTGATGAAATACTTGGAATTAAAATTATTACAAATAATGATAACTTAGATACTGTAAATAGTGAAACTATACTTCCAATGTATTTATATAATATAATAATTAAAATGTATAGACAAATAAATAAAAAAAGTAGAGAAGATAATTTATCTAATATAGTAAATTGTTATATTGAAAATAACAGTTTGAGTAGATGGGGTGATGCAGTAGTAGATATGTCAATAAGACAAGAATATATTAGTATAGGTGAAAATTCTGCAAAACATTTTTTAGAACACTAAGGATTAGTAAATATATCTGATAAAAATTTAGCTAATGTAGTGCGATCAGGTTTAGCATCATATTCATAAATTTTATCATTATATACTAATTTAATTGTTGGATATCCATTAATATTAAATTTATCTGCCATTTCAGGATTTTTATCGCAATCTACTTCAATAAATGTTAATGCTACGCCATCATATGAACCACCAGTATCTTCTTTAAATGCTTTCCATTCAGGTTCAGCTTTTTTTGATAAAGGGCACCAATCAGTATAAAAGAAATATAAAGTAGCTTCATTGCTTTTAGAATCCTTTGGTATAAATTCTCGATTATCTACATAACCTTTATTTATATATTTTGGATATACTATTTTATAATAGTATACTATACCAATAACAATAAATACAACAAGACATATACCTATTGCTAATTTATTATTACTAAATACTGATTTTATACCTGTAATAAATTTATTTAATAAATCTCCTACTGACATAGTATAAAATATATAAGAATAAATTATAATATGATATAAACGAATTATATTATTAATATAAAATGTTAATGCGTAAAAAAGATGGCTCTATTATAAATGTTAACAGAATAGATTTTACAACTGATAAAGCCTATTATGAATATATAATGAACATTATGTAATTTTTTTTTCTAAATATAATTTAATGAGTTCAAGTACAAAAAAAAAGAGAGACAATAGAGTATTTACTAAAAAAAATTATATGAGTGGTGATGGCATGTTAACAACAGTATGGGGTCCTAGTATGTGGCATTATTTACATACTATGAGTTTTAATTATCCTGTCAAACCAACTAGTCAAGATAAAAAACATTATCGTGATTTTATTTTAAGTTTACAATATGTTTTACCATGTAAGTATTGTAGAATTAATTTAAAAAATAATTTAAAGCATAATCCAATTAGACAATGTGATATGAAAAATCGCGAAACTTTTTCTCGTTATGTTTATAAATTACATGAAATTGTTAATAAAATGTTGAATAAAAAATCTAATCTTTCTTATTGTGATGTGAGAGAAAGATATGAACATTTCAGATCTAGATGTACAGATGATATTAAAACTTTAAAAGATGAAAATAAATTATTTAAATTTAAAAAAAATAAAACAAAACGAGAAAAAGGATGTACAGAACCATTATATGGTAAAAAAGCTAAATGTATTATTAATATTGTACCACAAGAACAAAAAGGAAAAACTATTAATATTGATAGCAAATGTATAAAACGAAGGACTTTAAAAAAATAATTATAAATTAAGATATTTATAATTATTTATGTAAATTGACTGAAATCATTAAGCAATGGTCTTGGTAAATTGCCTGGTATTATATTTTTATAATCAGGTACTTTCTTACATTGAAACTGTGGCTCTGGACATCTCTCACAAGGTGGGCAAGGTGGAATAGGTGGAGGTCTAGGGCAAGGAGCACATTTTGCTTTACAAGCTTCTGGACAACCTCCTCCTTGAATTACTGGAGGACAAGCTGGACATACTGGTGGTACTATTTCAGATTTTAAAATGTACAAATTTTCATCACCAGGAGGTATCTCATTTCGTCTTTTTACTGCATAAGCAGGATAAGTTCCTGCATTTTGATTCATTGGCTGATTTTGACCAGTTTGTTGGTTTTGATTAAAGAAATTACTTATATTTGATTTTATTTGATTCCAATCACTTGCCATATTATCTTCCCAATCAGAATCATTACTAGAATCTGAATCTGAATCTGGTTCAGATTTATCTTTTACGCATTTATTTTTTTTACTATTCCAATGCATACCATTAGGACAATTGTCTTTTTTACTATGTTCACATATCATTTTATTTTCATTCCAATGCATTCCATCAGGACATTTATCTTTATTACTATGTACACATTTTTGTTTATTTTTATTCCAATGCATTCCTGCAGGACACTTATCATTTTTTGTATGTACACATTTTTTCTTTTTATGATCCCATTCCATTCCTGGTGGACAATGGTTTAATGTGCCACCACCACCTTTTCCTGGATAATTAAATTCACAAGTATTTGTTGTAGAATTCCAAATAAATCCAGCATTTTCACATTGCCCACGTGTTTTATATTCTTCTGTTCCACCTGGTCCTAATTTATATTCACACTTTTTTAGTGCATTATTCCATATAAAACCTGCATTATCACAGCCTTTTTTATTGTTATATTTTCCAGGATTTGAATTTTTATTTTTTGCATTATTTTCTAAACAATATCCATATTGATCCATTCCATTAGGACACTGTCCCATAATTTCTCTTTGATATTCTTTACCTTCTTGTTGAGCATGTTCTTTACCAGCTTTAGCTACTGCTTTTGCAGGATCATATTTTGGTGTTGGTAAAGGAGTTGGATTTTGTTGAGTTCCTCCTGGCCCTAACATATTATTAGTTATTCCACCTTTTCCTACTTGCCCTTGAGATTCGTGTACTACTGAATTTACTAGACCTTCACTAATATTTATTGTTCCTAAACAACAATATAATAATATAATTACAAGTAATGCTACTAAACACAGATTCATATTATTGCTCATTATATATAAGTGATGAGAAAAGTTTAGTCAAATTTTAAAAAATTGATAATTCTAAACATATTAAAATATATATAAATATGAGCCTAAAACAATTTTATAATCAGGATGAATCTATATTAGAAATTGGTGTTGACGAAGTTGGTAGAGGCCCTATGTTTGGTAGAGTTTATACTGCCGCTGTTATTTTACCAAAAAATAATACTTTTAAACACGAATTAATGAAAGATAGTAAAAAATTTACATCATGGAAAAAATTAAAAAATACTGCTGATTATATCAAAGAAAATTGTATTGCTTATTCTATTTCATATGAAGACGAAGATTCTATTGATAAAAATAATATTTTAAATGCTACTCATATTGCTATGCATAAAGCTATCAAACAATTAATTGACTACACTAAAAATTATTTAATTTTAGTTGATGGTAATAGTTTTAAACCTGTTACTTACTTTGATAATAATTCTGAAACAATTAAACATATTGAACACCATTGTGTTATTAGTGGTGATAATACATATACTGCAATTGCTGCTGCATCAATTCTTGCGAAAGTAGAGAGAGATATGTATATTGAAGAATTATGTAATAAATATCCTAAATTAGATGAACTATATGATCTTTTAAAAAATAAAGGATATGGAACTAAAAATCATATAGATGCTATCAAAGCAAATGGTATTACCAAATGGCACCGTAAATCTTTTGGTATATGTAAAGATTCAGCTATTATTGATATTATTTAGATTATTAAATTAAATTGAAATAATATAAAATTATATTTTTTTACTAAACTATGAAGATATTAATTTTTGATACAGAAACTTCTGGTTTACCTGAAGAAAAAAATTGTTCTGTTTTATCAACTCAAAAATGGCCATATATTTTACAATTATCGTACATTTTATATGATACTGAAACAAATAGAATACTAACATATGTAGATACTCTAATTGATATCGATAATAGTGTTAATATTAGTCCTGAAAGTATTAATATACACAAAATTACTAAAGAAATGTGTATAAAAAATGGCAAGCCAATAAAACAAGTATTAGAAGACTTTAATAATATACTAAATCAATCAGAATTATTAATTGGACATAATTTACAATTTGATAAAAACATACTTATTGTCGAATATATTAGAAACCGAATTATGCATAATTTTAATCAAAAAAATGTTCCTATTCCTAGTTTTTGTACTATGAAAAATGGTAAATCTATATGTCAATTAACTTATAAAAATAGAGATGGTAATATAATACCAAAAAATCCTAAATTATTAGAATTATATAGACATTATTTTAATAGTGAACCTGATGGTTTACATAATGCAATGACCGATGTTATCGTTACTATTAGATGTTATTATAAAATGCAATTTAATTTAGATATATTTGAATGTAGTTTAGATATTAAAAATTTAAAAGATCAATATCTAAAATAATCTATTTTACTAAACATTGTGAATACCATTCATTTTGAGGAGTGCAAGTATATCCATCTTGACAACATGTTTCTCCTGTCCATGCCTTCCCTCCACATTGTTTATATGGACCATTTCCACAAGTACTTGATGGTGGTGGTGGTCCTGGTGGTGGCGGAGTGGGCGGCGGTGAAGGTGGTGGAGGAGGTGATGGTGGACTTGGTGCTGGAGCAGGAGAAGATCCACAACATACTTTCCAACAATGAGTACCATCATCTGTACCACAATTTTTTCCTCCACCAGTCCAACTACAATCACAAGGTCCACCCGGTGGACTTGGAGGACTTGGAGGACTTGGAGGGCTTGGTGAAGGAGAAGAACCACTACCTAATTGAACTTTTTTAGTATACTCAATAAATTTTGGTGGAGTAGTAACTAATTTATATTGACATGTTGGATTGCCATTAGGCCAACCCCATTCTACAAATAATTTACATCCTTTAACAAATGATGCTGGTAATTTATCACAAGAATCACAATTTGCTGGTGTAGTTGTACCACATATACTTGATTGCTCTTTACTCATAGCTGTTCCTGGTTTACCACAAATATTACTTGTAGAATATTGTAAGTCATCAAATCCTGGTATCATAAGATCCATATGTATTTTACCAGCTTCACAACCATTTGACCAAGGCGGACATCTATTTTTACGCATTACTAAAGCGGTCCAATCTGAATTTTTTGCAGCAGGATTTTTAATTAATATTGATCTGCCACAGCCAAAATTTGGACCAGAACTTGAGTCTGGATGACCTAATCCAGGTATATTGTCACCTAATAATTTAGCCAAATCATCTGATGCAGCACCATATAACCACATTTTTTCTCCATACATTGGACCACCAAAATCATTTGGATCTAAAATCATATATCCTTTTGGTGTAACAAATTTATCTGGATTCCAAGGTTGTAATAATGGTGCATCACAAGTTTGTCCATTACAATCATAATAATGTGTTACTGCTAGTCCATCTTGCCAATTGCTATCATCAAATCCTTCCTTTTTTTTACAATAAAGACATAAATTTATTATTATTAAAATGGCTAAAAATATCATTGCTAGACAAAATATTTTTTTTAATCTTTTCATTATATTATAATTAAATATAATATTATGCAGGGTGCTTGTGTATTTAGTTATGAATATCCTGTCTTAATTATGTATAAAGAGATTGAGAAAAATCGTGTATTATTTATCATTTATACAAACTACACTCTAAAATATAATTATATTACTTGTAAACAACTAACTAATCTAATACCTATAGATGCTGTGCATATTTTAACTAAATTACCTTACTATAATGAGTTACCTTTAACATTAAGATTTTGGAAAATTATGGCTTATAATAAGTTAAAAAATTATAGTAGTTTATGAAGAAGTTAGACTTGTCCCACCAGTAATACTCTGAGGAATATTGTTATAATCAGTAAGTAGATTATTATTATTTTTAGATAAATTATTATAACTAATTTTTATAACACTATTTGGTCTTGCTTTTTCACATTTAGTTTTACAGTCTCCAATGGTTTCTTGAAATGCTCCAGTTGGATTAATAGGTAAATAATATCTTGCGTGTTTAATTCCATCTGCATCTACATTAAATTGACTTCTAAATCTTCCAATTCCACTTAATTGATTAGTATTTACAACTAAACTTCTAGTATCAATTAATATCTCACCATTACCAAAATCAGCGGGTAATGC
>JGI10211J34971_10001210_pt1 | contig 21533 bp, 16 predicted proteins | sample Etolagsediment_FD_34971 | JGI IMG/M metagenome (IMG submission 34971)
TTTGTAGAAAAATCTGTTGAGAATGCAGAATTTGCACAATATTTATCATCGCTCTTTCCCGACGCATCTTTCCTTCACATTCTGCGCAATCCTTATGCGAATATTGTCGGGCTTAGAAATTATAAGAGCAGTGAAAACTATTCAGTTTTATACAGTCGAGTGATACGGTCTTTCAAAAACAGTCTGCATCATTTAAAGAACAACATGCAGATGATAGAAAACTATAAGGTTGTAAAGTATGAAGACCTCGTTCAGAGTCCCAGACAGGAAATGCAGGAAATCTGTGATTTTCTGGACCTGGAATATGATCCTATACTGCTGAAACCAAGCAATGGGGGCAAGATATGGGCAGGGAACAGCACAAGTGATGTGAAGTTCAAAGGTATTTCAAATAGTACCCTGAATTCCTGGAAGGAAAAAGTACACGGATTGGACCTGAAAGTTGTCAATGAACTTTTTATTGATGAATACGAAGAGTTTGGATATAAACGTTCAAGATTAAAAAAATCAATTATAAAGCCGTTGAAAAATGAAAACCTGCGCAGATATGTGCATAATCGCCTGTCTGTGTATTTTTCTTAGAACATCTTGACACAGGCGCAGCAAAAAGTCATGAATACTGAGGTGGGTTTCGGTGTTATTCTTCGCTTATTATATTTAAAAAGAAGTTATATTTAGATTCGTATGCTGAAAGACCTGAAAAATCTATTTAAACACAGTTCTATATACTCGATTGGTAACATATCTTCGAAAATTCTTGGTTTTATTCTACTTCCCTTATACACAGGATATATTACTGTTGCCGACTTTGGATTATATGCACTGGTTGAGGTTACCTTGCAGTTGCTTGAAACCGTGATTCCTTTAGGTCTGCCGATTGCGCTATTCAAATGGTTCAACAATGCTGATCTGAGTAAAAAGGATAAAGCGGAAATCTTATTCACCGTCAACCTCTTTATTACCCTGATTGGACTTGTGATTTCTGTCATTGGGGTCATTTCATTCAGAATCATTCATGATTTTGGACTCATTGACGGGCATATTTACACATTAGCCATCATATCAGGATGTATTGCAGCTGTCAATGCTTCAACCAGAATCCCGATGGTATATCTCAGAGTAATGCAGTGGAGTTCAAAATTTGTCGCTGTATCGGTTGGAAGATTTTTTCTACAGCTCATTCTGACGATAATCGGTGTGGTCTGGATGAAACTTGGAGTGTATGCGATTCTTCTTGGACTATTAGCTGGAGAGCTTGCCATATTCATACTGGTTTACCCCTTGATGCTTCGTTCCTGGAACAGACGATTCAGGACAGAGGAATTGAAAAGGATGCTGAAATTCGGGTATCCCATGATATTCACGGCGCTATCCACGAGATTTCTCAATCTGGGCAGCAGGTATTTTCTGGGTATCTTTGGAAGTACGGAAATGGTGGGATTATATGCGATAGCCTATAAGATCGCGAATGTCATTGATATTGTATTTATCCGGTCTTTCAACAATGCTTTTCAGCAGGTTGCCTGGACCAAATTTGATGCTTCGAATCGGAAGCGTTTCTTTTCCAAGGTTCTCACATACTACGTATTGGTCATCGGGTTTCTGGTAGTGGCCATGTCTCTTTTTGCCGGGGATCTCCTGCGCTGGATGTCATCGAATTCCAATTACTGGGGGGCCGCGGCAGTCATTCCTGTAGTGTCGCTGGGGATTTTATTCCGAGGTGCGGTATTGAACTTCGCACTGCCCCTGCAGTATATTGAGAAAACTGACAAAATGGCTGTGATCACGACAGTGAGTGTCGGGGTGAATGTCGGTCTGAATATCCTAATGATTCCGAGTCTGGGGGTTATGGGGGCCGCCTGGGCATCGGTCATAAGCTTTGTAATTATCAGCCTTTGGTACTATGTTGCTGCGGATAATGCATATCCCATCAACTATGAATGGAAAAAGATCTCAATTATTCTGGCGGTGGGCACCGCGATCTATTTTACTTCAGTGCAAATGCAATTTTTTGAAACCGGTGTAAGGCTCACTGTGAAGTTTGCCGGACTTTCCCTCTTTCCGGTCATTCTGTATTTTCTCAACATCTTCGAGCCCATTGAGCTGCTGCGGATGCGGCAGAGTATGCGGAAGTGGAGCCGGGGAGAGAGTTGGAAAAAGGCATTGGGCCGGTCGCAGAAGGGACCGGGCAGCGGTGTCTGACATGAGGGCACAGAGGATTCGAAAAGCGGGGCCGGAAGATTGGCCGCAGCTTCTGCATGTAGAGGAAAAATGTTTCAGCTCTGACCGGGTGAGTGCCGAGAGATTCAGATACTATCTTCGTCGGCAGAGTATTCTGGTTCTGCTGGCGGAGGCCTTAGATGAGGGTGAGACTGTGGAGGCGGAGGAGGTTGAGACCGGGGCTTCAGGTCCTGCTTCGGGAAGGGCAACGGAGGCTGTGGGAAGATCAGAGGCTGCCGGGGCTGTCGCGGCTGGGGAAGCTGTCTGGGCTGCTGCCGGATATGCCATGGTCTTCTTTCGGAAGGATTCGGTCAGCTGTCGTCTCTACAGTCTGGCGGTGATGCCGGAATTCCGTGGTGGCGGGACGGTCCGGGCTCTGATGGAGACGATCTATGCTGAGATGGCCCGGCGCGGACTGAGGCGGCTTGTTCTGGAGGTGCGGCCGGATAATGCAGCGGCGATCCGGTATTATGAAAAGAATGGATTTACAGTATTCGGTCGTTATGAAAATTTCTACGAAGACGGTAGCTACGCGCTCAGGATGGAAAAAATCCTGACACTGGAAAGGGCGGAACAGGGTGCGGGTGACGGTCTGCTGGACAGAGCCGGGGAGGATCCGGTGGACAGCCGCACAAAGTCAGAAAACAAATAAATTTCGAGACAGAATTATGAAAGCCATTGTCATTGTCGACGAGCGAATGCCCGATCTGGAGGCCCTGCCCTTTCTGGATGTAATTCAGGTGAATGATTATCTTTCCGGGCAGTACAAGCTGTCTCAACTCCGTTATTCGCGGATCTTCGAGGTCATCAATCTCAGCAGGCAGTCGGATTATCTGAGCCGTGGATATTACAGTTCACTTCTGGCCCAGGCCCGTGGGGAGGCGGTGCTGCCGTCGGTGGACATACTGCTGGCACTGAACTGGAAGCGGCGGTATAAGCCGATACTGAAGGAAATGAATGCGCTGATCACGTCCAGGCACCTGAAGGCCGGACTTGCGGAGGCAGAGGGAGTTTTCCGTCTGTATTTCGGACAAGCTGTGCGGTCGGAGTTTAAAAAGGTGGCGGGGGTGATACACGATTATTTTCCGGCGCCGGCCCTGGAGGTGAGTTACCGCATGGAGGAGGGTCGCTGCCGGGTTGTTGAGATCGAGCTGCTCTCGGTGAAGGAGATCTGGAAGGAGGGAGAGAGCGAACATTTTATAGAGGCATTGAAACTGTACACGGCCTCCCGTTTTGCCCATACCCGTCGTTCCCGCAGTTACCGCAAACGCCTGGCAGTGCTGGTGAATGCGAAGGAGAAACTGCCGCCGTCGGACCCGAAGGCATTGCGGAAATTTGTTGAGCATGGCTCAAAAATGGGTTTGGACGTGGAGCTGATCTCGAAAAAGGATGCGGATTCTCTGAGTGAATACGATGGGCTTTTTATCCGGGAAACGACAAACATTGACCATCATACCTTTGCCTTTGCGCAGGATGCGACGCTGCTGGGGATACCGGTCATTGATCATCCGGATTCGATAGTAAAGTGCAGCAACAAGGTCTATCTGCACGAACTGTTCCGGTACAACGGTGTAGCGACACTGGCAACGCATATCATCGACCGCAGGTCAGTAAGGGATCTGCCCGGAAAACTGCCATTTCCCATGGTGATCAAGATCCCTGATGGATCCTTCGGGCAGGGGGTGCACAAGGTGAAAGGGGAGGCCGAGCTGCGGGAACTGACGGATCGGCTTTTTGAGCAGAGTGATCTGCTGCTGGCTCAGGAGTATCTGACAACGGACTACGACTGGCGGGTGGGCATACTTAATTACGTGCCGCTGTTTGTATGCAAATATTTCATGGCCCGGAATCACTGGCAGATCGTGAAAAAGGACAATAAAAGCAAGTACGGTTTTGTCGGTGGCCGGGTGGAATGCTTTCCGGTGGACCGTGCTCCGTCGGATATCGTGGACCTGGCTCTGAAGGGGGCTTCGCTGATCGGGGACGGTCTCTACGGTGTGGATATTAAAGAAGGTCCGGGAGGTCCGGTGATCATGGAGATCAACGACAACCCGAATATTGACGCAGGTTATGAGGACAGTATCCTCAAAGACGACCTGTACCGAATCATTCTCGGTGATTTTCTGCGGCGGATGAACGCTTAAGTGATGAAAATCATGGGCATTGGGGAACAATGGTCATAAATTTCGTTTAGCGGCTGCGTTGGTCAGAGCAGGGGCTGAAAGGACGGGTTCATGGAACTGATACATTTTTTTCAACAGTTTGAGAGTTCGGGGCTCACCCTCTTTTTCAGGATCATCACCTTTCTGGGGGATGAAAATTTTTATGTGCTCATCCTGCCGGTCATTCTCTGGAACTGGGACAGACAGCGCAGTGTGAAACTGCTGTATGTGGTCATGATCTCACTTTTGCTGAATGTATGGTTGAAGGAACTTCTGCAGATGCCGCGACCTGTGGGAACGGCGCTGATCGAGCAGGGCGGATACGGCTTTCCCAGCGGGCATGCCCAGGGAACGGCTAGTTTCTGGATCCTGCTGGCTCTGCTTACGAAGGGAAAACTGTGGCCCCGTCTGGCAGTGATTATGATCCTGCTCGTGGGTGTGAGCCGGCTTTATCTGGGAGTGCATTATCCCATTGATGTGCTGGGAGGATGGTTCTTCGCCGGACTGGTTATCATTGCCTATCAGCGCGGTGAGGGTTACGTGACAGGGTTTCTAAAGGAGCGCAGTGCCTATCAGCAGGTGCTGCACCTGACGGCTCTATTTGTTCTGCTGACCCTGATCATGATCAGAGAGGAGACTCTGAGTATCGGCGGAGCCCTGCTGGGTTTCACCTGGGTCTACCTGCCCTTCAGGGAGCGTTTTCAGACAGTTCCCGGCAGCGTCCTGAAGGGGCTGATGTGGACCGTCATCGGCATTGTCGGCATGCTGCTGATCAAGGAGGGAGTGAAGCTCATACTGCCGGATATGGAAGTGTTCAGATTTGTCCGATATGCCCTGATGGGATCCTGGATCGGACTGACGGCAATAAAAAGCGGTTCGACCTAGGTCGAACCTATCAATTATGAAAGGAACTTATGGCTAAGGACATTGCCCTGACCCATTATGTACAGTGCGCCGGTTGAGCTGCTAAGATGGGTCCGGAGGACCTGAGCGGACTGCTGGGAGATCTGAATCCTGAAGACCCCTGTATTATCTGTGATATGAGGGGGAACGAGGATGCCGGTGTCTATAAAATTTCTGAGGACAGCGCCCTGGTGCAGACGGTGGACTTCATCACGCCGGTTGTGGACGATCCTTTTACCTTCGGGAAAATCGCCGCGGCCAACAGTATGAGTGATGTCTGGGCCATGGGTGGGCGGGTCGTTAATGTCCTGAATGTTGTCGGTTATGATAAGATCAACCTGACGCTGGAGCATTTGAAGGAGATCTTTAGAGGATCTGCGGAGATGGTGAGGGCTTCCGGGGCGGTGACCATGGGCGGTCACACGATAGAGAATATGGAAATGTTTTTCGGGCTGGCCTGTACCGGTCTGATCCATCCGGATCGGGTGGTAAGAAACAGTACTGCTCAGGTCGGGGATGTTCTTATCCTGACGAAGGGTCTGGGCATCGGCGCTTTGACCACAGGAATCAAGCGGGGAAAAGTGGATGCCGAACTGGAACAGCGAATTATTGATACGATGCTCAATACGAACCAGGCGGCCTCGGAGATCATGCTTCGGTATCAGGTGAGTGCCTGCACGGACATCACAGGTTTCGGCCTTCTGGGACATGCACTGGAAATGGCATCGGAGGACAAGACCCTTGAATTGAAGTTCGGAGATATCCCTCAAATTCCGAATGGGCTGGAATTTATAAGGCGAGGAATCTATCCCGGGGGCACGCGTAAAAATTATGAATATTTGCTGAGTCGCACTGATTTTTCTGAGTCAGTCGGTGAAGCGGAAGGGTTGTTTCTCAGTGATCCGCAGACCAGCGGCGGGCTGCTGATGGCGGTGGCTGCTGAAAGGGCGGAGGCTCTGAAGGCTGCGCTGATAGCCGGCGGTTATGCAGATGCGGCTGTTGTGGGACGGGTTCTGCCGAGAGCAGAAAAGCCCCTGTCAGTGCTGTAGGACATTAGGGCGGGTGCAATCAGAAAAATCGGGAAGGGTACATGAGTATTGAATACATCAGGGAGCTGGTTGAGATCGCCAGTCCCAGCGGATACACGGAAGAGATCATTGCTCATATTCAGGGCCGTCTGGAGGGCAGGGGCTATATTCTGAGTCTGAACCGGAAAGGTGCGCTGAGTGTAATGACTTCGGACAGGCCGCGTTATGCGCTGGCGGCGCACATTGACACCCTGGGGGGGATGGTATCGTCGATCAAATCGGACGGACATCTGGAGCTAACCCAGCTGGGGGGCTGGCCGGTGAACAGTTTTGAAGGGGAATATGTTTCAGTTCTGACATCCTCAGGGAAGAAGTTCAGGGGTACATTTCTTCTGAATGACCCGGCAGCCCATGTAAATAATAAGATACAGAATACCGAGCGCAGTATGAAGGGCATGCATATTCGCCTGGATGCAATGACTGAGAGTCGTAAGGACACGGCCGAACTGGGCATCTCGGTTGGGGACTTTGTGTTTTTCGATCCTCGTTTCGAGGTGACGGACACAGGGTTTATCAAATCCCGCTTTCTCGATGACAAGGCCTGCGCCGGAATATTTCTGGACATCCTGCTGAATCATAGGGAAGCGATGGAAGGCAGGGACCTGCTATTTTACTTCAGCAATTACGAAGAAGTGGGGCACGGTGCCGCGGTGGGATTTCCAGATACAGTGGAAGAACTGCTGGTGGCGGACATGGGTGTTGTAGGTGAAGGCGTGGCAGGAAGGGAGAGGGCTGTCAGCATCTGTGCAAAGGACAGCAGCGGTCCCTATGACCACGGCATGCGGCGGAAGCTGGAGGAGGCCGCTGGNAAACGGGGNATTCCTTTTGTGACGGACGTTTTCCCCTACTACGGCAGCGACGGATCCGCCGCGCTGAAAGCCGGTCAGGATCTGCGGGTTGCACTGATCGGTCCGGGTGTCAATGCCTCCCACGGTGTGGANCGCAGNCATAGTGAAGGAATTCAGGCCACCAAGGACCTGATCCTGGAATTTATCAAATATTCTGAATAATACAGCCGATCACAGGCCCGGCAATGCTGTTAGACAGAGTGCCTGGCATTGAGTTTATCGAAGGTTGCCTCGACCTCATCGATCAGCAGTTGAAACGTGAAGGCCACCACGTCATAAATATCCTGTTTATACTGTTTAATCCGCGGATGGACGATCAGGTTCTCATAGACGATACTGGAAATAGCTGAGAGAGCGGCCATCACTTCTGCGGCCTCAAAGCCCTCTGCGTGGCGTGTGGCTGAGATCTCCTTTACGTAACTGAGCATGCTCATGCGGTCACGGGTTCTAACGGAGATACTGAGAAACTGATAGACGGCGAGAATATCCTTTTTCAGGACACTGGTATGTATGCGCTGGTAATTGGGAAACCTGTTCTGATTGCGTTCGTGGGTGACATACTGCAGAATGCGTTCAATGATCTGTTCACGTTCAGTTTCCAGTACTTCATAGATCATGGTGTTGCCCCCGTAGCTTGCCTTTTTCAGGGCCCGGAGATTTTTTGCCTCCCATTCATAGGGATAACTTTTGAGCTGTTCGATCAGGAAGAGCAGGCGCCGTTCGATACTGAGTCTCTGCAGGGGCTGCCAGTCGAGTTCGCTGCGGGTCCGGGAGGCATCCACGACGAGCTGCCGGTCCACATATTTCATCATCCAGGGGCGTTCGAAGGGTCTGATATTCACGATCCTTCCGAGTGTATCGAGGACCAGAACACCGATATGTGCCAGGAGTTTCGGCATGAAAAAGGGTTTTTTACTGCGGCCGTAGTAAAACCAGGTGGAAAGGATGAACAGCTGTTTATGGGTCACGGGTCGGTCCGGGCTGGCAATGTAGGTGTCAATCTGTTTCAGATCTTCGCTTTTCTGAATAATGATCTCGAAGAGGCGCATGAGGTCTTCGATATGCAGGTAGGTGATGGCGCTGAGACCTTTTCCGCCGAGGATACGGTTCTTCCAGTTAAAGCTGAGCCAGGTTTTCAGAAAAACATAGAGGGGGCCGTATTCGCACCAGTCGCTGAACACGGCAGCGAAACGGATGATACTGCAGGGAAAAAACTGCGAATACTCCCTGACCATTTCCTCGCCTTTTTCCTTGCTGACGGCATAGGCAAAACTCCCGTCTGCAGGGCTGTCCTCACTGAGGCGTTGGCCGGGCTCAGGAAATTCGCAGGCTGCGAGGGAGGAGGCAAAGATGAATCGGCGCAGGGGACGGCCTTTCAGGGCCTCCAGCAGATGCTGCGTACCCATGACATTGGTTTGATGATACAGGGGATTATTGTCATAATTAAAATCATAAAACCCGGCCAGGTGAAAGACAAAATCCACAGGGCCACGGCTGTAGACCTTTTCCAGCAGTTCATCGACCTGTTCCCGGTCCCCTATATCGGCTTTGTACCATGTGACAGACTCGTTGTCATCTGGAAGGATCTGTTTCTTTGCATGGTAGGTGACCGCATGGATCAGGAAGAGATTCTGAAAACTTTCAATAAAGTGGCGTCCGATAAAACCGGAGGCGCCGGTGAGCAGGATAACCGGTTTAGTACGCATATAAACCCTCTTCCTTCATTTTCCTGTGCAGGAATAGCACAATGGCCCCCATGATCAGATCGCCGAGGCCGGAACCGATGATGGTGAGACTGCTTTGGACAAAGAGTGCATAGGAGAAGAGAAAGACCGTTGCGAGGAACTTGACCCTGTAGATGAAAATGACCAGGATCTGTCTGCGGGCGGGATCAGACGCTGCCATGAGATAGGCCAGGACCATCACGAGATGGAAGACACCGGCCTGTATCTGAAAAAAGCGCTCATTGACCAGCGCGTATCCGAAAAGTGTCATGATATCGGGAGGCAGCAGCATGAGGAGCAAACCTACAAGAAAACTGTGGAGGGCCACAAGATATAGAAATATCCTCATCAGAGTATCAGCTGTATAATTTTTCATAGACAACCCCTGTAATCATTTTTCGCCTCAAGCGGGCTTAAAATTCTTGTTTATGCTGGCCGATCTGCCGGTCATGCAGGAATTTATTGAGAAACAGGCAGTAATTAAAGGCCTTTATCATCATAATGGCGGAGGAAAGCGCCTGAACTTTGAATTGAGTTAGGAAAAAAAGGGTGCTAAATTGCTGCGGCAAAGAGGAAGGGATATTAATGAGCGGCAAACTGACGCGCTTCGGTGTATCGATAGAGGATGAACTGCTGGCCGAATTTGACCTTCGAATAGGAGAGAAGGGCTACACCAACCGTTCAGAGGCATTGAGGGACCTGATCCGGAAGACTCTGAATGAGGAGAGGATCGAGCTGGGTCCGGATCCGGTGTACGGAGTGATCATTTACGTCTACGACCATCAGCGCAGGGATGTTGAGACTGCACTCACAGGTTTTCAGCATGCTCACAGTCATTCGATCATCTTTTCGAATCATATACATATTGACCATGACAACTGTCTGGAGATCGTGATTGTGAAGGATCGTCCGGCGGAGATAAGGCATATTGCGGAACATCTGTTCAGTCGCAAGGGGGTAAAGCTCGGGAAATATCTTCTGGCGGTGCCGGAACTGGAAGGAGAGGGTTTTGAGATCGGATCTTGAGCTGATCGTCCGGAGCAGGCTCTGGGTGCTTCTGGCGCTGCTGGTGTTCTCATTCGGACTGACCCTGCTTCCGGTGATGGGTCATCCGGGGATCCGGGGGGCGGTTTATATTGTGCTGCTTTTCATATTCTACGGACAGGCGCGGCGTATCTCCAGGCAGATCACGGAGGACAGCAATCGTCTGCTGCAGGCTAAGGAGAATGCGGAATTTCTGGTTGAGCAGCTGACGAAGCGGACGGAGGATACGGAGCGGATCAACCGTGAGCTGGAGATTGCCAAGAAGGATGCGGAGGTTCTGTCCCGGCACAAGGGTGATTTTCTGGCTCAGATGAGCCATGAGATCCGCACGCCGATGAACGGAATCATCGGGATGACAGATCTGATCCTGGAAAGTGAACTGAGTGAGGATCAGAGGGAGTATGCATCCATCATCCGCAACAGTGCAGACAATCTGCTGCTGATCGTGAATGACATTCTGGACTTCAGCAAGGTGGAAGCGGGAAAAATGGAGCTGGAGAACATTCCCTTTGACCTGCGGACCTGTCTGGAGGATGTGGCAGACGTGCTGGCTCTGAAGGCACAGCAGAAGGACCTGGAATACACNACGCATATTGAGAGTGATGTCAAGGATATGCTGATCGGGGATCCTGGCCGGCTGCGGCAGATCCTGATCAATCTGGCGGGGAACAGTATAAAATTTACAGAACGCGGGGACATTTCTGTGTCTGTCTCTGGAGTAGAGGATTCAGGTTCGGACACCGTGCTGCGTTTTTCTGTCCGGGACACCGGCATAGGTATTCCTCCTGAAAAACAGGCAACGCTGTTTGACAGTTATTCACAGGCGGACAGCAGCACGACCCGGCAGTATGGGGGAACGGGTCTGGGCTTGTCTATTGCCAAACAGTTTGTGGAACTGATGGGAGGCGAGATCGGTATTGTCAGCGAGGTCGGGCAGGGCAGTGAATTCTGGTTTACAGCGCGTTTCGGAAAGCAGAGACAGCAGAAAAAGATTCCTCCCCGAATACCTGTTGACCCAGTGAATGTGAGGATACTTATCGTTGATGACAATGACAGTAACCGTATGGTTCTCAGCCGTCAGCTGGGTTCCTGGGGTTTTAAGTGGGATGAAGCGGACGGTTTTGACAGTGCACTGAAGAAACTGGAGCAGGCGAACTATGATATACTGTTTACAGACAAGACCATAGAGGGCGGTCTGGGAGAGGATCTGGGCAGAGGTCTGAAGGAGGACGGCCGTTTCGCCGGTCTGAAACTTGTGATGATGACGGCCATTGGGCAGCGGGGGGATGCAGCGAGGCTTCAGGAGGCCGGGTTTTCCGCATTTTTGAGCAAGCCCTTGAAAATGGCGCTGTTAAAGGACTGTATAGAGCAGGTGATCGGTGAGCCGGGCCGTGAGTCGAGGTCTGCGGATCAGGCAATCATCACTAAGTATACACTGATAGAAAATAAGAAGCGTCAGTACCGTATCCTGCTGGTGGATGACAACAAGATCAACAGGATTGTGGCGCAGAAGACGCTGGGCAGAATGGGTTACAGCTGTGAACAGGCGGAGAATGGGGAAGAAGCACTCAGCAGGCTTAAAGCCGAAAGCTTTGACCTCATTCTGATGGATTGCCAGATGCCGGTTCTGGACGGTCTGGAGGCAACAAAGATCATACGCAGCTGGAGGGACAGCGGGGAGGCCGGGCTGGCCGGCAAAGCGGAGGTTCCGGTGATTGCGCTGACAGCGAATACCATGAAGGAAGACATCGATGAATGTCTGGAATGCGGGATGAATCGGGTGCTTACAAAACCGCTGAACAAGGATCAGCTGGCGCAAGCCCTGTCAGATATATTTCAGATCTGATCAGGCAGACACCGGACACGGATCACCAGGGGTTTACAGCTGCGCTGTGGGGATATTGATTCGGGGTGAGGGCAGCCTACTTCAGGTAGAGGATTTTTTCAGTGAGAGACATATTATCCCTGCTGTGGACGAGGACCTTCAGGAAGTAGAGCCCTGAGGACGGTGCACGCTGAGTATTTCGGTCAAAGTCGATATCGAGCAGATGCCGGCCGGCCGGCAGGGTCTGCTGCATTAGAATTTCCATAACTTCTGAGCCGCTGACACTGTGGACGGCTGCGCTGATCCGGCTGGTTTCCGGCAGATCCAGGCTGACGCGGGTCCGGCCGTTGAATGGATTAGGGAAATTCGGGCTCAGTCTGAAACTTGAGGGCAGATCGTCCCCGCCGGATCGGGTGACGGCATCTATATGCTTCAGAACCTTTAGGTCCGGATCCAGACTGATCTCTGTGACAGGGCGGCTGAGGCGGAGGCTGAAATTCTGTTCTGGGGCTTCCTGAAAGACGGTGATCGTGCTGTCCCAGACATCGGAATGCAAGCGTATATCCAGGGGCATGGGGAAAAAGGTGCTGGGCGCCTGCTGTATCTGCTGCAGGGACAGATTCAGAAGGTAGCCGTTTCCTTCGGGGTTCAGATCCCACTGCGCCCGGTAGTTCGGCCGTCCGGGGTAATGCATCCAGGGATCGAAGAACCACTGCAGATCCCGGCCGCTCACCGATTCGCAGACCGAGCGGAAACCGTCGGTTGTCGCGGAACCGTAGGCGAAGCGCGGGTCTTCCAGATAACTCTGCAGAATACTGAAAAAGTGATCGTCCCCGACAATGCCTCTGAGCATGTGAAGGAACCAGCCGGCCTTGTCATACACAGTGTTGTCAAAGATCCGGCCGACATGGGACGTGTCATCCACGAGGATGGCATAGTCGAAATCTCTGTCCATCCAGGTCATATACTGTCTGAAATAATCCACGCCTCGGGTGGCTTCAAAATAGAGGGCTTCGCTGTAGCTGGCAAACCCTTCATTGAGCCAGATCTCTGTCCAGGAGACGGGGCTGATCTTGTCGCCGAACCACTGATGTGCCAGTTCGTGGACGGTGAGCATAAGACCGAAGGCACCCTGACTGGATACCGTCTGGTGTTCCATCCGCCGCGCCAGGGAAACTGAGCGATACCGTATTTTTCCTGAAGAAAGGGATAGGGCCCGTAATTTTCACTGAAGAAATGCAGCATATCCAGAGTTTCCGTAAGCTGTGACTGTGCCGTAAGCAGGGATTCGGGGTAAACATAATAGATCACATTCATGCTGTCCATGTCAGAATAGCGGAAGGCTTCACTGAAGATCGAATAATTGCTGACGGCTATGGAGACAAGATAGCTTGAAATGGGATAACGCTCAGACCAGTGGAATGTTTTTGAGCCGTCCGGGTTGGACTCGATCCCCTCAAGGGATCCGTTGCTCACAGCATACAGATCACCGGGGACAGTCAGATGGAGTTTGACAGAGTCTGCCTTGTCACCCGGGGCATCTTTGCAGGGCCACCAGTTTCTTGCATACCAGGGTTCGCTCAAACTCCAGATGATGGGTACATTGTCAGGTCCATGGCGGTCAAAGCCGAAGGCCCCGAAGCCGCCCCAGGAGGGAAGCCCGCTGTATTCAACCGTCACAGTGATCTCAGTGCCCGGGGCGTAACTGCTGTCCAGAGCGATGAGCAGGCGGTCTTCCTGCCGGCTGTAGGAGCTGACAGCGTCTCCGTGAATCGAATCCAGACTCATCAGAGCATTCAGATGCATGGCAATACTGTCACCGGCCTGATCCTGTATCCTGCACCGCATTGTAACCCGGCCTTCAAGATAGCGCTCATCNGGAAAAAAACGGATGGAAATATCATAAAAGAGGGCATCGTAGCCGAAGAGAGGGGAGAGGGACTCTGAACTGATGGGGGCGGACTGGGATTGGATCTTCTCATATTCCAGACCGGAAAAGGCTGTGCTGTGCCCCTTAAAGGAAGGATCTGCAGGGTTTCGGAAGCCACAGAGAATCTGTTCCCGCTGTTTGAGGAAAGTCTCCTGATTTTCAGGTGCTTCCGCTGTCAGGAAGGGGCAGGGTGCACATAGGCTTATGACCGCAGCTAGATTCAGCAGGGTATGACTGAAACGCTTCTGTATGTGTCTGTTTTTTTTCATTGCGGGAGATTCATCTCGGGTCGTACAGTGCTGTCCTGAGCGAATGCATTTTTTCAAATATAGCACAGTCCTGATTGAAATTCCTTTAAAAAGAACAGTATAAATTCCTGTATAAATACTTTCTATTCTGTTTTGGCTTATATATATTGCATATATAGTGTGATTCGGGGGATATATGAAAATCAAACCATTACAGAATACGTCGTTCTACGCTGAATACCAGACAGACAGAAGCTTTCTGCAGACCATAGCAGAATATGCGAACGGTCGGGGGGGGATTGTATATTTCGGTGTTCAGCCTGACGGTGAGGTGGTTGGTCTGGAGATCTACGCCCACACCATCGCTGAAGTAGATGAGATCATTAATGGCGCGATCCGTCCGAAAGTGACCACGGACATATTCAAGCAGAAGATCGACAACAAGGAGATCCTGGCGGTGCGGGTCAGCACATTTGCCCATGTCCGTGCCGGGAGAGAGAAAACCTACAGTCTGGTGGACGGCGGTGAGAGCATTCCCGACGTACAATTCGGTGCACAGAGTGCAGGAGTTACAACCGAGCAGGCGGCGGACAGTGCGGATATGGACAGTCTTAATACGTCCCGTCTGGCCTGGTACATGACGCTCAGTAAGCGCATCACGGACCCCTCGCAGCTGACACGCAGGCAGACTGAGATATTTCTCAAGGAAAGCCGTTTTTTAAACGTTGACAATCTGAATATTCCGGGGCTGCTGCTCTTTGGCAACGGAGAAAGCATCGGTTCTATCCTGCCCCATGCCTACACTGAGATCCGGCAGGGCTCGGGTCGGAAATCCGGACAGATCAGGCGGCAGAAGGTGACCGGCAATATTTTTTTCCAGATCGAGACCGTTGCGGATTTTCTGGCCGTTCATATTCGGGAGCGACTCCAGAAAATCGAGGAGGAGACGGCAAAGACGCTGAGCTTCCCCTATCATATACTGCAGTCTCTGGCGGCCATGGCCTACTGCTACCGCGATTACAGCATGAGACAGCCGGTGGAAGTCAGTCTGACCGGCCGGGACCTGACTTTTCATATTCCGGGCATGAGGGATGAGCAGTGGCTTCTGGGTCCGAATTACAGTCATCAGAATCTGCAGGTGTATCAGCAGGTTATTTCAGCGCTGAGGCAGGTCGGCTATTTTTCCGATCATATCACCGGTCAGTATGTTTTCAATGCCTTAAAACAGAATAATCTGAAGGCACCGGTCTCAAAGGTTGACAAGCAGGTGTTCACGCTGACCATCCGTTTACAGGAGCATAAGCTCACCGATCCGCTGAGGCGCAGGGACAGGGATGTGGATGACAGAAAAAAGCAGATGCTGAGACTGATCCGTCAGCATCCGGAGAGCACACTTGAGGATTTTGCCCACAAACTGGGGATCAGCAAAGCGACAGCCAAACTGTACAGTCTTCAGCTTCAGGAGGAGGGACTGATCCGGCGTGTGGGAAGCCGCAGACGCGGTCGCTGGGAGCTGGGTTCCTGAGCGTAGAGATAAACCCCCGGCGGCATAGCCGCTGTTGAATACAAGATGGACAAAATGCATCCGTTTCAGTCCGGGACAAAGAAGGCCCTCTTTTTCTTTCTGATCTTTATGTATCTGCCTTTGACGGCTGACTTGAACATCACCCGTCTGAAATACGGCGGTGGCGGAGACTGGTACAGCAATCCGGGGAGTATTGAGAATCTGAAGGACTTTATCCGGCTAAACACAGATCTGCACATTTCGACGGAGAAGGATATTGTGGATGCGTCATCTGCCGATCTGTTTTCACGTCATTATCTCTACATGAACGGTCACGGGAATGTCTCATTCACTGAGGAGGAGGTCCTGCGTCTGCGCTGGTTTCTGGAAAACGGAGGTTTTCTGCATGCGGATGACAATTACGGAATGGATGCGAGTTTCCGACGGGAAATGAAAAGGATATTCCCTGAAAAAGAGTGGGTTCAACTCCCACGCGACCACCCTGTGTACCGTCATTTTTTCAATCTGCCGGACGGATTGCCGAAGATACATGAGCATGACGGGCAGCCACCTCAGGGTCTGGCCCTGTTCCATGAGGGGCGGATGGTCGTCTTTTACTCCTACGAAAGCGATCTGGGTGACGGCTGGGAGGATCCGCAGGTCCACAATGATCCGGAGGCCCTGAGACAGCAGGCTCTGCAGATGGGAACGAACCTGTTTCTCTGGCATTTAAAGATCACGGACAACAGGTAGTATGAGCGACAGGAAAGATGCGGACAGGGTGGACTATTTTTCTGAATTTCTAAGCCGGTACAGGCGGCTCTATGCTGTCCGGCGGCTGAAGGGGCAGATCGTGTCCCTTCTGACTGTCTACAGCATACTCAGCATAAGTCAGGTCACGCTTCTGCCCATCATCGCAGACGGGCAGGTCCTGCGGTCAGCAGCTGTGGTGACTGCTCTGCTTTCTGCAGGCGTGCTGCTGTATCTGAGCTTCCGCTTCTATGCTTATGCCGATCCTGAACATCCTGTTCTGAACAATGAGACGATCCTTTCAGAGGCGGGGACACTCCTGAGCGGACATCAGGATCGTCTGCTGAATGCGTATCAGATCAGCCGGGATGCAGAAGACAGTCTGGCGGAGCTGGCAGCCCGTCGGGTAGCGGAGGAACTGCCGCTGCAGCGTCTCCTCGGCAGCATAGCTTTTACGCGGAACACTGCCCTGAATACTGTTCTGGTCCTGGTGCTGGTCACGGCCTTTTCTTCGTTTCTGATCCTGCCGCAGTCCTGGTCCCGGCTCTGGACGGGCTCGGCCCCGGCAGCGTATCATTTCCGGCTGGAGCTCAAGCCCGGTGATCTGCAGATCTTTCCACGGGATTCTGTCTATATTGAGCTGGACAGTGATCTGCCGGAACCCTGGGTGCACGAACTGCATCTGGAGCGTGCAGATGCCGTAGAGACGGTGCGTCTTCTGCCGGACAGTCTGGGGAGGAGGGTTCTGCTTCTCACTTCCTTTGAGGAGGAACTGCGCTACCATGCAACGGTGAGGCCGGCGGACATATTCTGGCCCGATTTTCAGGTCAGCAGTGATACATTCCGGTTGATTCCGGTTCAGAGACCCCGCCTAAATCTTCTGCGCTTCACGGTCAGTCCTCCGGCATATACAGGACTGGAGAAACGGGTGTTTACAGGGAATACGGATGAGATCACGGTTGAGGAAGGCTCTTCTCTTTCTGCAGCAGCGGTGTTTCGGGATCCGATCCGATCGGGCTGGCTGAAAAGGGCGGCGGGAAGAGAGCTGTTTGAAGTGATTTCAGATACTGAGCTGTTCTGGAGGGGGCGTATACTGGAGGATGAACTCCTTGAAATGAATTTTTCCAGTTCACAGGGAGTTGAGCTCGAGGATGCGCTGCGTTACCGGATCAGGGTTGTGCCCGACAGGTGGCCGGTACTGACACTTCATGCGCCGCTGGAGGAACTGCGTTTTGAGACAGATGCTGTGGTCCCGTGGGAGATCACAGTGATAGATGACCATGGGTTCAGCAGGCTGGCGATCGAAGAGAGGATTATCAGAAGTTTTTCCCCTGGAGAAGACACGGTGTGGACCGTTCAGCCCCTGCCTGTGCCGGTTTATTCGCGGGAGCGTTTATCGGGGGTATATACGGTTGAGAGCTTTCTCAGTCCCGGGGACAGGGTTCTGATGCGTTTTGTGCTGTCGGACAATGACGGGGTGAATGGACCGAAGACGATCCGTTCTCGGGAATTCAGTGCCCTTTTTCCGTCCCTGACCGATATGTTTGAACAGAATTTCAGTCGTCAGGAGGAGAATACTGAGGATCTGGAACGGCTGCTGCAGGATGTTGAGGAAAGTCTTGAAGAGAGTCAGGCACTGCGTGAGGAACTGCTGAAGGAGAGTGAACTGAGTTGGGAGAAGCGACAGGCGGTCGAGGATCTGGCGGGGAAAAGTGCGTCTCAGATGGAGGAATTGAAACGGATACAGGAGGAGCTTGAAACGCAGCTTGAGGAGATGCAGGAGAAGGGGCTTTTCAGCGATGAAACACTGCAGCAGTTTGATGAGCTGCGGAAGCTGGTTGAGGATCTGGCGGAATCAGAATTTTTCAGGGAATTGCAGAAACTGCAGGAGAAGCTGCAAGCGCTTCAGGACCGGGAGGCTGAGAGGCTGCCGGAGGATTTGGAGACATTCAGGGAGGCTCAGGAGAATTTCAGTCGAAGTCTGGAACGGACCCTGGAGCTGTTCAGGGATATTCTCAGGGAGGAGCAGCTGGACGAGTTGACAGCCCGCCTGAAGGAGTTGGCGGAGGCTCAGGATAAGATACTGGAGGACGTTTCGGAAAAGGACAGCAGGCAGCTGGCGGAAATGGAGCAGAAACTGGCGGCGGAGGCCGGCCGGATGGAGGATTTTGCGTCAGCTCTGACGGAGGATGAGAAGCAGGCATTCCGGGAAATGATGGAGTCTTTTCAGGAGGAAATGGAGAAAAACAGTCCAGGCCGTTCGGCGGCAGGCAGTGCGGAGGATTTCCGGCAGGCACGCAGGGAGGCCGGCAGGGAGAAGGCTGAAATGACGGCGGAGAATCTGGAGAAACTGCAGAAACAGCTGGGGGAGATGCGTCAGGAATATCAGGAGGGGCGCAGGCGGGAAGTGCTCAATGCTTTTCATAGGATTTACCGGAAAACGATAGCAAACAGTTTTTCTCAGGAGACATTGCTGGACCGTTACCCGAGATATCAGGACCTGCAGAATGACTTCACTCCGGTGATCGGGGAGCAGTTCAGGATCATGAGCAGCTACCGTTCTGTTATTGAGGATCTGAACAGACTTGCAGCAGAAAGTTTTCAGGTGGACAGAGATCTGGCGGTGGCTGCGGGACAGGTTATGGCTGCTTTGAATCTGGCCCTGCATCAGCTGGAGGAGGGCAATGCCTTCGGCTGGATGAAACCTGCTGAGACCGTGCTGTCCACTCACAATCAGCTGGCTTACCTCCTGCTTAGAAAAATGGAGGAAATACGGGAAAGTGATGATCCGACCGGCATGGATCAGTTCATGCAGCAGCTTCAGGAAATGGCTCAGCAGCAGCAGGGACTGAATGCGAAAAGCGGGCAAATGTCGCTGTTTGGTCCTTCAAATTCCGGAAAAATGGATGAAATGGCAGAACTTGCCGCCCGGCAGCAGGCCTTGAGAAAAACACTGGCCAAACTGCGTGCTGAGATGCGCTCCGAGGGTGCCGAGGGTCTGGGTGATCTGGATAAGGTGAACCGGGACATGGGGGATGTTGTGGACGAACTGCGTCAGGGGCGNTACAGCAGGCAGACTCAGATGCGGCAGCAGCAGATCCTGCAGAGGCTCCTGTCGGCAAGCCGTTCCATCCGTACCCGGGACAGGTCAGAGGAGAGGGAGTCTAAGACAGCAGAGAGCACTATGGTGCAGAAGGACGCACTGCTCCCGGAGGATCTCGGTGAGAAGGAGAGCGTACTGGGACTGCTCAGGGATGCACTGATGAAGGGTGAGATCCCAATGCAGGATAAACTGGATATGGAGCGCTATATTGAGGCACTTCGCTTTGAAAATGTGGAGTAAGATGAAGCTGCAGATGACATATATTCTGCTGCTCACAGTATTGATACTGACTGGGCTGCCGATGGAAAGCCTGTTTGCCGCCGGGGAACAGGAGTCGATGCGGCAGGCTCAGGTCCACGAGGAGAAGGGTGAACTTGAGGAGGCCTCCCGCATTTATGAGGCGCTGCTGCAGAAAGATCCTGCAAACAGTGCATATTTTGTCAGGTTAAAAAACCTGCTGCAGAAGCAGGGAGATATGCCGGGACTGCTGAGGGTGCAGGAGCTCTGGCTGGGAAGACACCGAAATGATCCCTCGGCTCTGGCTGAATATTCAGTTCTGCTGTTTAAAAATGATCAGGAGAAAAGAGCATATACTGAACTTGACCGTCTGCTTAGAACCCGTCACGCGGAGCAGTCCGCAACACATTTTTTCCTGTATTCAAGGCTCTACGGTCTGGGGGATCTTCTGCCTGAGCTCATTCCCTATATGCGTCGACTGACTGATAAACCACAGCTTTTGAGAAGAGATTATATACAGTTTTTACAGGAGAGCCAGCGTTTCGCGGAGCTTCAGGAGGAAACGCTGTTTCAGCTGCTGAACTCAGGGACTGAGGAACTGGCGGACCTTTTACAGATACTTCTCTCACTGCCGGCAGACAGTCCCTACTTTCCTGAGATGATCCGACAGCTGCAGGACCTGCCTGCAGCCCCGAATTCTCTGCTTTTTCTGAGCGAGTTTCACCTTCATCTCGGTGACAGCGAATCCGCGCTGCAGAGAATGCTGGACCTTTCGGCCTATGAAGGAGCTCTGCCTCGGCAGCTGCTGATCCTGAGAAAAACAGCAGGCAGGGGGGAGACTGAAACATGCATTGACTACACAGATTCCCTGCTCTTGAAGGGATTGAGACCGGAGGAAAGAATAGAGGTTCTGCAGACGAAAGCCGCTTTTCTGAAGATGATCTACAATGAAATGCAGAGTTTTGGAAGTATTGTGGGTTTTCCTTTTGAAGGCAGTCTGGCCGCCCCCTATTATGCCGCCTTCAACAGCAGCGGGGCAGTGCAGGTACACACTGCTCTTGAAATATATGATTCGCTGCTGACTCAGGCCTCCCTCAGCAGCAGACAGAAACAGATTATTATTCTGGAGAGGGCAGATATACGGCACAGCATTCTGAATGATTATGACAGTGCCCTTCAGGATTATCACTCTGTTATTTCAGAACTGCCGCATAGGGAAAAGGTTGAGACCCTGCTGAAAATGAGCCGTATTCTCGCGGCTTCAGGACGTCGTCAGGACGCCTTGGAATTGATGCAGAGGGCAGGTGAAGAGTATCAGCTGCCTGTTCAGTTCGAGGATGAACTTGCGGTAGATCAACTCCTGCTGAATTTCCTCTACGGCGATGCGGAAAGTGTTGCGGAAGACGCCGAAACAGTTTTATCACTCCTGGGTCCAGGTCACCGCAGCTATAATGACGGACTCCATTTTCAGTATTTCTGCAGCTCTGCCCTCGCGGATTCTCTGGATTCACATACATTTATAAAGGCAGAACAGGCTGTTTTCGAAAATCGCTATCCTGAGGCCATTCGTGTCTACAAAACTCTGATCGAAAATAAATCAGGGCTTTCGGAGATCGCTGCAGTCCGCGCATTGCAGATAATCAGAAGGATGGCAGGTCAGAGCGGAGAGGAGGCTGTCCTGTGGGATCAGCTGAAAGAGCAGGGACCTCTACAGCAGGAATTCGGGGATCTGTTTCATATCAAATACGGGGAATACCTGCTCTTTTATGTACAGGACCGGGATGCGGGACTGTCTCAACTCGAACAGTTTCTGCTGGAATACCCGGACTCTCCTTACTTCGATGAACTCAGACTCTTCCTCCGAAGGGAAATGATGCGGCGCTGAGCTTTCTCATATTTGCATTCCGGATTCAAAAACTCTATATTTAAAAACAGATCATATCAAAT
>JGI10211J34971_10001212_pt1 | contig 21523 bp, 19 predicted proteins | sample Etolagsediment_FD_34971 | JGI IMG/M metagenome (IMG submission 34971)
GCTGATGGAGCACTCCAAGTAGCTGTAGAATCTGAACTGCTTCCAGTGAGTGAAAAAGCTACGCCTACATATGCACTTTGTGTTCCCGATGTAGAAATTGTAGGTGCTTCTAGGTATGTTACAAATTCTGCAATTTGGAAGTTAAATGCAGGTGCCCTTGGATCGTAACTAACTGATCCGCTTGCATCAGTAAATTGAATTTCATTTGAAGATATTCTTTTTATCGTATTCACTCCATTTGTATGAGTTGCTAAACTTGCAAATGATTGACTACCATTACTGATTATATAGTTACCTAGAACACATTTAGTCTCAGATTTACAATCTGTAACCTTTATGGTATCACCTGCCGATAAGGCATATAAATTATTAGAAATCAATAACAACATGAAACCTAATAAAAAAGTTTTTTTTATTTCCGCTCCTCGTAATTTTTCTATTGTTTGCATCTTTATTCCTTTATTACTTTTGCCAAATCATACAAAACCAATATCAATGCAAAATCAACTTAAAATTTATTACATGATTAACTAAAGGTTTGAATATTTGAATTGTAGAAAAAAGGAGTTGCAGTTTTGTTGCAGGGGTTTTTTATTTAGCGCGAAATACTAAAGCCAAACCCTACTTTTTGTACTTCATTGTTGTAGTCTATGAGTGATTCGCCGTATCCGCTAAATGCTTTGACATAAACAAAAAGGTCGTCTCGTCCAAAGAGAGGGTAGCTATAGTTTGCTTCGACTGCGTAGTGCTCATTGAAAGCTGTTCTTAGAGTAAGCTGTGTGAGATGTTTTTTGTAAGGAAGAGAAAAACGAAGATGCCCACTTCCTATGTAGTCTAAAAGATCAGGATTGTACTTAAGTGCCCTATCCCATGAGGACCAGAGCTTTAACTCACTAAAGAGGTTTTTATACTGAAAATAGAGTGTAGCATAGAAGTAGTTCCATGAACGTTCCTCTGCTCCGCCACGACCGTTGGACTGATGTGCAAAACCGATTCTAGCGGCTTTTAAAAAGTTGAGTTCTTCTAACTTATGCAGAGGAATAGTTATAAAAGCTTCAGGGTTATAATTTGTTTCTCTAAAGTATGCAGACTCAGGATAGAGTTGCCAAAATGAGAGCTGTGTATAAGCCACAGTATAAATCTCATTTGCACCTAAAAGATTTGCAAACATATCATACTTTATACTCACTTGAAACTCTGTCTCAACCTTGCGAGGAGTATGCATACTTGCACCTGTTCCCGTGTTTGCGTATGAGATATCATCCACTCTTGCACTCAGAGGTAAAAAGTAGTTTGCATTATGTGCTTTTATATTGTAGAGAGACTCTACATACTGTTTGATTGTAGATTCGGTTTGTGCATCCTCTTGTTTGTCAAGTGTCTCAAAAACTTTTCTATGCTCTTTTTTGCTATCTCTGTTTGGATCAACTTTTGTCTGCCAATAGTAGCCATGTGAAGAGATTTTATAGTACTTTTGAGACTGCTGCTTATCTATGGGAGTTCCCTCTCCATGCTCATACATATATCCTAAGATGTAAGCCGCATCATTATCGTTTTCCTCTTTGACAAGCTTTTCAAAGATATGAAGAGACTCTTTAAATTTTCCAGCCTTATAGAGAAGATATCCCTCTTCATAGGCTGTTGTTGCAAACAAAAAAGTTGATAACATAACACTCAAAAGAAGTTTTTGTATCACTTTTGAACACCATCCAAAACCGGCACGAAGTCACACTCTTCAAGCTCATACTCTTCTATAGCTCCACCCGCTTTTTTGTAACGCATGATGATTTGTTTGCTCCCTTTTTGCACAGGAGCTATCAAAACGCCACCATCTGCGAGCTGTTCAAAAAGTTTGGCAGGTATCTCTTTTGCTGTTGCAGAAAATAAAATCCTATCATAAGGAGCATACTGAATCCAGCCATTTTGTCCATCATCTGTTCGTGTATGGATGTTACTAATGCCAAGAGTTCTAAAACGCTGCTTGGCTTCAACCATCAAAGACTCTATGCGTTCTATGGTAAAAACACCGCGAAAAAGATGTGAAAGAACAGCCGCTTGATAACCACTTCCACAACCAACTTCTAAAACTCTATCTGCTCCCTCAGACTCCAAGTACTCACTCATCTTTGCTACTGTGAGTGGAGAGCTTATGTACTGTGCAGCTCCTATTGGTAAGGCATCGAGCTTGTACGCATTGTGACGAAAACCCTGAGGCACAAATGCCTCTCTGTTAGTGTTAGCTATTGCTTTTTTTACCTCTGGACTCAGAGTAAACTCTGCATTACACTCCTCTGCTAAACGTGCTGTTTTTGTTGCTGTGATTCTATCCAAGTTATTTTATCCCTACATCCATATAACGCCGCATGAGCATTATCTCTTTTTTCTTATATTCTAGTTCTAAGCAAGGCTTATTCCCATTCCTCTGCGCTATTCCCTGTGGCGTTATGACTCCACTCATTTTTGTGCACTCGGCATTTGCACTATCACTTGCTACTACATAACACTGGTTTATGATGGCGAGCGCTTGTGTTAGCGTTTTAAAATGCTCTACTCTTAAAGCACCCCACCAAGAAGGCACTGCAATGACATCCGCTCCCTCTGTTTTCTGCCATAGCTCTTTAAAACGCAGCTCAAAACAGATAAGAAACGCCACCTTAATACCATCTATCTCTACGGTCTCGATTACCTCATCACTCCCCTCACTCATATACTTATGCTCATCTCCAAAACGAAAGAGTCGTGCTTTTGCTCTTTGGTGGACTACTTCACCTTTATGAAAAACCTTGAGAAAGTTAAAAACTTCATCTCCTTTTTTTTCAAGCATGGTTACAACAAGGGTTTTGTTTTTTGTGGCGTTTATGAGTTCTTTTGTTGCCTCGTCGACAAATGCCAAAGCAGCATCTATATTTTCATAGTCAAAGCCTGTGAGGCAGACTTCAGGTGCGACTATAAAAGAGTCATCTTTGGTCGTGTTTATAAGTTCTAAGAGGGTTTGTAAGTTTTGTTTGTAGCTGTTAGTGGTGATAAATGAGAGAGAAACTAAGGCCTTGATAATCTTACTCCATAAAACATAATTATGTATTATATCTTATAGAGTTTAAAAAGTTTACTCGTTATCGTCTTGATAGAGTTCGCTAAACTGAGAGAGTAAAAAATCTATGCTCTCCAAAACTTCTTTATCGACATCTTCAGCATCTACTTCTATAAAATCAGTCGCCTCAAAAGTAAGTGCAAAGGTAGAAGTTTTATCCTCACGATAAGTGCGCACCTCTTCTCCAAGTGCAAGCTTTACATAAATGAAGTGTGTCCCATCGCTTGTCAGCTCTTCAAGGAAAACCATAAGTGTTGGACTATCTTGTTGTTGTGTTGCTATTTTGTTCTCTTTAAGTGTCAAGCCCACCTTCTCTTTTATCTGTGCTATCGTCTCAGGCTTTACAAGTGAGAGTTCATTTTTAACATAGATATTTGCTTTTTGTAAACCTGTAAGTGTCCAAAATCCAGCTGCGTTTAGAGATAGAGCGAGTAAAAGTGTAAAAAGTATCTTCATTTATAGTCCCTTATAGAGTGTTTGTACTTTGTCTAGGTCTTTTTTAAACTCACTCTTTTTTATGTAACCCGTTGTATCGTAAAAACTTTTACCTGTTTTTGGATTTATGAAAAACACTTTTGGTGTTAGCTGCGTTTGAAAAGCTGCTGGAAAAGTTTTGATATCAAACTTTTTATCCACTACCAATGTTATAACTTCTGCTTCTATCTTTGGTTTTATGCTTTTTGATGCCAGAGTATTTCTCTCAAACTTACGACACCACGGACAATAATCTGCCCCCAAAACCATCATAAGAGGTTTGTTTGCTTTTTGTGCCTTTGCTAGGGCTGTTTTATAATCACGCTCAAAACCCATCTCTTGTGCATACTTATCTACATGAGCACCAAAGAGTGTGAGTGTAAACGCGAGTAGTATTAGTAATTTTTTCATCTATTTTTTTCCTTAAAATATAAAATATGTAGCAATGCCAAGGGCAGCGAGTTTTATTAACAACAAGATTGTTGTACCTATGATGTTTCCTATCTGACAGGAGGTACAGTGTTTGTACTGTTTGCCCTCATACTGTGCATAAAAAAAGTAAACAAGTACCAAAAACGCCATCGCGCCTAAGAGATAGTTTTGTACCTCTGCGAGAACTGCCAAACGCTCTTCGCTTACAAAAAAACTCGCAACAAGAGCTAAAATGCCAAGAACAAGTAAAAGCTTGAAGCCCTTTAAAATGACATCGCGTTTAAAGACTGTAGGACAATCATTTTTCGTGATAGAGTCTGTACCAAACTCAAGCTTTGCATCAAAGAGCTCTTTTTCCTCTTTTGAGAGTCTTACACGAAAATTTGAGCCATAAGTATAGTCTATTTTTCTCTGAATGATGATGGAAAGTTCTCCATCTGCATCCAAAAAATGTTGCTTAGCATCTCTATCTTCATACATAACAGTAATCTTTTCATAACGCGTTGTTTTAGCACTCAAACCAGGAAAATAAGCTGTAGTCTCAACTGTTTCTACATTTCCCTCACGTTTAAGCACCTTTGGATTTATAAGCTCTAAGAACTCTTCGCCTTGCTTTATAACTATAACACATAGAGGCGAGCCAATCTGAAACGCAGCAAGTCCCTCAAGACTTTTAGCGTTTATGGTATCTTTTAAATCCTCTAAGAGTCCAAAAAGTTCTTCATCAAAAAAACGAACATTTGCACCAAACTCTAAGCTTGGCGTTTGGGGATATGTAACTATATCTTTTACCATCTTTTACCTTTTTTGCTAGTTTACTTAAATGTCATAAGTGCATAACCATCATTTTGATATGCAATAGTATTAATAAAACTATTTTTAGATATCTTAATTTCCGGCAGAACATCTTTTTGGTCTATCTCATTTGCAGCTAAACTCATAGCACAAGCAATTACTGTTACTTTTTTGTTAGCCATAAGGTGCAAAAGATTGTCTTGTGCTGCTTGGATGTCAGAAAGGTCGTTTTCATCCACTACCTCTGCAAAGTTTTTAGAGACCATAGGAACACATCTTCCATGAAGAGTAAGTGCAACCGTAGCAGTGTCTCCTTGTGTTTCTATCATATCCATAGTTTTTTCTATGAGGGCTACTCGCGTTTTTATGTAGTTTGCATTTGCTGAACTACAGTCAAAAACCACTTTATGTTCCTTTGCATTTGCAAGTGTAAAAAGCATAAGAGCAGATATGAGTAAGTATTTCATTTTTTCCTCTTTTTTATAAATTTTAAAACGTCAAGTTAAACTTATCGTTTCAAATTATAGGCTATAATTCTTACAAGATAATTAACAGGACTTATAAATTGGAATACAAGATATCAGAACTCGTAGCCGCCACAGATGTTTCTAAATCAACAATTTTGTTTTATATACGAGAGGGTCTGCTCCCTGAGGCAAAAAAACTTAAGTCCAATGTTCATAGATACAACGATGAACATCTAGAGCTTATCAAGTACATAAAGTATATGAAACAGGAGATGGGTAGCTCTAACGAGCAGATAAAAATAGCCATAGAGCAAAAAAACCAATCCTTTTCAAGCTCTTTTTCTATGCTCGCACCTTTAATGCAAACACTTAGTGGCATAGCACCAAACTCCAAACACTACACAAAAAAAGAGTTTTTGAATGAGTATGGTTTTGAAGAGAGTTTAGTCACTACTCTTTTAGAAGATGAGATTCTTATGCCACTCAGTAGCGATGATTTTACCGAGAAAGAGGCTTCAATCCTGCGTTTAGTAGAGGATTTTTTAGAAGTTGGTGTTGAGTATGAGATTATAAAAAAATATGTAAGTCACGCAAAAGAGCTCTCACTACTTGAAAAAGATATACAGAAAAAACTTTGCAAGGCCAGAACAGAGGAGAATTTCTCAACTCTGTGGAAAATAATGTTTGAGACTCTTTTTAATGCCAAAGAGTATCTCTTCAACAGACAGACTCATAAAGTCTTGTTTGATGTCCTCAAAGAAGAGATGAAAAACAAAGACTAAAAGTCATCATCAAATGAGAGACTCCCTTTTGAGTAGTTTGTTACAGTTCCTTCAAAGAAGTTTGTTTTTTGGTCATTAAACTTCGCAAAGTCATCCACCCACTTAATAGGGTTTGTAACATTATAGAGTTTTTCAAAACCAACAGCACGAAGTCTCTCATCGGCAAGAAACTTGATGTACTGCTCAACGATGTCATTTGTAAGACCGAGTATTTGTCCTTGAGTGATGTATTTTCCCCATTCACTCTCTAGTTTTACAGCCTCTTCAAACATCTCAATAACTTCAGCTTTTAGCTTCTCGGTAAAGAGGTCTGGACGCTCTTTTCTCAGAGTGTTTATAAGGTTTTGAAAAAGTACCAAGTGAGTCACTTCATCACGCTGAATAAAGCGAATCATCTGCGCACTTCCAAGCATTCTACCAGAACGTGCAAGTGTATAGATGTAAGTAAATCCGCTATAAAAGTAGATACCCTCTAAAATCTGGTTTGCAAAACAAGCCTTCACAAAGTTTGTCTCACTTGGGTTTTTTGCAAGCTCTTGATAGACTCTAGCAATTGCATCATTTTTTCCCTTAAGCATCATATCGCGACGCCAAAGATCATAAATCTCAGCTGAGTTTGTAGAGATACTATCAACCATAACTGCATATGATTGAGAGTGAAGAGCCTCTTCAAACGACTGACGCACTAAGATAAGATTTACCTCAGGAGATGTCACATAAGGATTTACATTATCAATGATATTGTTCGTTTGAAGTGAGTCCATAAAAATAAGCTGCGAGAGTGCTTTATCGTAAGCTTTTTTCTCTGCCTCAGTTAGATTTTTATAGTCGTTTACATCACGAGTCATATCTACTTCTTTTGGAAACCATGTGTTGTTTAACATCATCTCCCAAAGATTATAGGCCCACTGATATTTAATGTTGTTAAGTTCAAAAATACCTGTTGGGTCACCGCCAAAAATCTTTCTATCGTTCACATTTTCTTTTGAGTCGGGATTATAGATTTGTTTTCTGTTCATTTTAAAGCTATCCTCTAGATTTTGTTTAATTTAGCATTATATCTATGTATAATAAATATGAGCTTTTTAAAAAATTCTTACCCAATCAAGGAGGGTTTATGCCAACTCACTCTAGCTCATTTCAAGCGGCTTTTGGGCTAAAAAACAGACATCTTCAAACCATCTATAGTTCGCTTTTTAGAAATCTTCCAAAGATGGCGTTTGAGATAGAAGATTTTTCTTTAAGCGATGGAGATTTTTTACAAACTTACTGGCTTAAAACTAACAAACGCACGCAACAAACACCACTTGTTATACTTTTTCATGGACTTGCTGGTTCGTACGAATCGCCCTACATTCAAGGTATGATGCTAGAACTCTCAAACGCAGGATACGACAGTGTTCTTATGCACTTTAGAGGATGCTCAGGTGTGCCTAACCTCCATCCGCGTTCTTATCATAGCGGTGAAACAGAAGATGCAAAAGAGTTTATACAGAGTGTGAAAAGTCGCTATGAAAATGCACCTCTCTTTGCTATAGGCTACTCTTTAGGAGCAAATATGCTCTTAAAACTTTTAGGCGAGACAAAAGAGAACTCTTCTCTAAAAAAAGCAGTAGCAATTTCACCTCCTATGCTTTTAGATGTCTGTGCAGACAGAATGAACAAGGGATTTTCAAGATACTACCAACATAGGCTACTCAAAGATTTAAAGTTTGCACTTGATAAAAAGTACGACTCACATCCCATGCAAAAGCTTTTAAAACTCAAACGCCAAGATGTAAAAAAACTTAAAACATTTTGGGAGTTTGATGATGCTTACACTGCACCCATTCACGGTTTTAACTCTGCGAAGCAGTACTATAAAAACTCTAGTTCAAAACAGTTTTTAAAAGATATACAAACACCAAGCTTAATCATCCATGCACAAGATGATCCTTTTATGACACCAGAAGTGATACCAAGTGAAAACGAGATGTCAAAGTTTGTTACATTAGAACTCTCAAAAAATGGCGGACATGTTGGCTTTGTAAGTGGAAATTTTTTCAAAGCCACCTACTGGTTAGAGAGAAGAGTTTTAGAGTACTTTGCATAATAAACCATTAACATTGAGCTAATACAAGTAAATTATAATTTTAGATATTTATCTAAAAAGGTCTCTAAATGATGCAAAAATCAGACTGGCGTTTAGAAGTAGAAAAAAAATTTGAGAGCTTTACTTATGTAATCATAAAATACAGAGTTCTTGCCCTTGTTTTAACACTCGCGTTTGTTATAGCACTCGCTTCAAATCTTCCTCGCATAACTTTTGACACCTCTACTGAGGGTTTTCTCCATAAAGATGATCCGCAAATACTACTCTATAATGAGTTTAGAAATCAGTTTGGACGAGATGAAAAAATCATAGTTGCCATCAAAACAGAAGATATCTTCAAAAAAGAGTTCTTAGAAAAACTCTTTGCTCTGCACAAAGAGATAGAGCAAAATGTTCCCTACATCAAAGAGCTAAACTCTCTTAAAAATGCAAGAAAAACCATAGGTGACAAATCTCAACTTATAGTAGATGACCTCTTTGCTGAGGGAATTCCAAGTGATGCACAGAAGTTAAACGCCATCAAAGAGTTTGCAAAAAACAATGCAATCTATAAAGACCTCTACCTAAACGCAGACACAACTTTTACCACCATTATGATAACAACTAACACCTACTCTTCGCTTGGTTTAGAGGAGTTTGATGCCCTAGCTGATGGCTTTGAGGAAGATCAAAGCATAAACACTAAGAAAGAGGATGAAACACTAGTGTTTATAACTGCTTCTGAGACAAATGAGCTTATCTCAAAACTTGAGACTATTCTCAAAAAGTATGAGAGTGAAGATTTCAAAATCTATGATGCAGGCTCTCCAATAGTGACAAAAAACCTTCAAACAAGTCTCATAGCCGATATGTCAAAGTTTATCTTTTATGTTATTTTCATCATTGCCACTCTACTCTTTTTGACATTTAGACGAGTGAGTGGTGTTTTCATTCCTCTTCTTGTAGTAGTCTTTACTCTTCTTGCTACTATCGGTTCTATGGCACTCTTTGGCTACCCTATAACCTCTATGACACAGATACTTCCCTCACTTTTACTTGCTGTTGCTATTGGCGATAGTATTCATATACTCTCTATTTTTTACCATAAGTATGATGCGAGTGGAGCAAAAAATGAGGCCATCGCTTATGCTATTTCTCACTCAGGATTAGCAGTGTTTATGACCTCTTTTACAACGGCAGCTTCGCTTCTCTCTTTTGCCATCTCAGACATCGCACCTGTAGCAGCACTAGGAATCTTTTCAGCTATTGGGGTGAGTTTGGCTCTTCTTTTAACACTTATCTTCATTCCGATTTTACTCTCCTTTTTACCTATAAAACATAACAAAGAAAATAAAGAGAGTCTCTTAGATAGGTTTACAATCTCCATAGCAAACTTCTCTATAAACTACTACAAAAGCATAACAGCCTCTGCATTTGTTATCATCATAGTCTCTTTGCTCTTAGCTTCACAGATGCACTTTTCACACAATCCCCTACACTGGTTTAAAGAGGACAATAGTGTTCGTATAAATACACAAACCATAGATAAAGAACTTCGAGGTTCTATTAGCATTGAGGTAGTTTTAGACACTCACAAAGAGAATGGCATTTACGACCCTGAATTTTTAAACACACTAGAGAGAGTTACAAAAGAGATATATACCTACAAGGGAGAAAATTACTTTATAGGTAAAATAGTAAGTATAAATGATGTCTTAAAAGAGATTCATATGGCTCTTAATGAAAACCAAAGTGCATTTTACAAAATTCCTCAAAATCCGGAGCTTGTAGCTCAAGAGTTTTTACTCTTTGAAAATAGCGGAAGTGATGACCTTGAGGAGATTGTAGACTCCCTTTTTAGCAAAACTAGACTCACTATTAAAGCACCTTGGGTAGATAGTGTCGAGTATGTTGCTATGATAAATGAGCTACAAACACTTCTAAACGCAGAGTTTAAAGATATGGCGAGTGTAAGTGTGACAGGAACTCTTCCAATACTAGCAAGAACTATAACTAAGTCTATTGAAAGCTCCATAGAGTCTTATATAGTCGCGTTTATTGTTATAGCACTTTTAATGGTTCTTCTTATTGGAGATTTGAAGCTTGGTATTTTAAGTATGGTTCCCAACCTCACACCCATCATGTTTGGAGTGGCGTTTATGGTTGTTTATGACTTACCTCTTGATATGTTCACCATACTCATAGGAGCAATTGCCATTGGGATGGTAGTGGATGATACCATCCACTATATGCACAACTTCAAACGCTACTATATCATGCACAACGATGTAGAGGAGGCTATAAGACTTACACTTCACTCTACGGGTCGTGCTATTTTCATAACCTCAGTGGTGCTTAGTTCTGGATTTTTAGTCTTTATGTTTGCCAATATGACAAATCTTTTTAGTTTTGGACTTATAACTGGAGTAGTCGTTTTAGTAGCTATGCTTATGAATCTAACACTAACAGGGGCTTTGATGAAGTTGTTTATAAAAGAGAGTAACAAACGCAGTTAAGCTTGCGTTTGTTATAAAAAGAGTTATTTACGAGAGTGGCGTTTACGCTCATTTTCTGTTAAGAATTTTTTACGGATACGGATAGACTTCGGAGTAACTTCAAGTAACTCATCATCTTCGATCCACTCTAGAGCACGCTCTAGTGACATATCACGTGGTGGAACAAGTTTGATAGCCTCATCTGCTCCAGAAGAACGTACATTTGACTGAGCTTTTCCTTTAATAGGATTTACTACAAGGTCATTTTGGCGTGAATGCTCACCAATAATCATACCCTCATACACTTCAGTCTGAACACCGATGAAAAGAACACCACGATCTTGAATACCAAAGAGTGAAAACGCTAATGTTGACCCTGGAGTCATAGAGATAAGAGCACCATAAGAACGAGACTCAACAGAACCACTATATGGACGGAACTCTAAGAAAGAGTGATTCATAACACCCTCACCCTTAGTGTCTGTTAAGAATTGTCCACGAAATCCAATAAGTGCACGAGCAGGAATTTCAAACTCGATTCTTTGGAAACCTGAACCCATTGGAAGCATAGACTTCATTTCAGCCTTACGTTTACCAAGACGCTCAATTACAGAACCGCTTAAATCTTCAGGAACATCAATAACAAGGTGCTCAAATGGCTCACATTTAACACCTTCGATTTCTTTAACGATAACTTCTGGACGAGAGATTGAGAACTCAAAATCTTCACGACGCATATTTTCAGCAAGAACAGTAATCTGAAGCTCGCCGCGTCCTGAAACTTTAAATTTACCCTCACCAACAACCTCAAGTCTCATAGCAACATTTGTGTTCATCTCGAACTCTAAACGCTCACGAAGTTTGTTTGAAGTTACGTGTTTTCCCTCTTTACCAGCAAGCGGAGAGTCATTTACAGCAAACACAACCGTAAGTGTTGGCTCTTCAACATGCATAGGATCAAGTGCTACGGGATTTACTGGATCACAAACAGTATCTCCAACATCAACAGTCTCCATACCAGCAAACGCTACGATATCTCCAGCTTCTGCCTCTTGAATTTCCATACGATTTAGACCGTGAAAACCAATGAGTTTAGAGATTTTTCCTTTTACAAGCTCACCATCAGCTTTTGCAAGCATAATATTGTCACCTTTTTTTACTTTACCATTAAAGATACGGCTAATTCCAATTTTTCCAACATAGTTGTCATAATCAAGTGTAAAAACTTGTGACTGGAAAGGATTTTCAGGTGAACCCTCAGGCTCTGGAACATGAGATAAAATAGTCTCAAAAATACACTCGAAATCTCCATCTGGATCTTCCATATCAAGCTTAGCTATACCATCACGTGCAGCTGCATAGATGATTGGGAAATCTTGTTGCTCATCTGTAGCACCCATATCTGCAAAAAGGTCAAACATCTCATCTGCAACACGATCACAATCAGCAGAAGGTTTGTCAATTTTATTGATTACAACAATTGGCATTTTTCCAAGTGCAAGCATCTTTTTAACAACGAACTTAGTTTGAGGCATAACACCCTCATAAGCATCAACAAGAACTAAAACGCCATCAACCATCTTAAGAACACGCTCAACCTCTCCACCAAAGTCAGCGTGACCCGGAGTGTCGATAATGTTAATTTTATGGTCCTTATAACGGATAGCTGTGTTTTTAGAGAGAATTGTAATACCACGTTCTTTCTCTAACGCATTGCTATCCATAGCTCTTTCGTCGTGTGCTTCGTGAGAAGCGAATGTACCAGACTGTTCTAGTAATCCATCAACCAATGTAGTTTTACCGTGGTCAACGTGTGCGATAACGGCAATATTTCTTATTTTTTGCATGAGGGGTGTCCTTGATTTATTTGCAATTTCCCTAAGACTGGGAAAAATTTTCGCGATTATACCTAAAAAAATATTAGAATCTTGTAAAATAAGTGATATACTTGTAGCCTAATTAGCTTGCTTTAAAAATATAACTCTTTTAATAGTATTATTTTATTTTATAAGCCAAAGAAAAATCGTAAAATAATTATTTTTTATTTTACAAATTCAATAAATAAAAAAAGTGAAAATGATTGACTATCCAAATAAACTAGATATTATCTTTGATAAACTAAAGTTATTTAATATAAAACCTATCATTGTTGGTGGATATATTAGAGATAAATTACTTAGTTTAGACTCAAAAGACATAGATATTGAGCTTTATGGTATAGATTCACTTGAAAAACTTGAAAAAATTTTAACTGAGTTTGGCTCTTTGAACAGTGTTGGTAAGAGTTTTGGAGTTGCTAAGCTTAGATTTTTTGACTTGGACTTAGACTTCTCTCTTCCTAGAAGTGATAGTAAAATGGGTACTGGGCACAGGGGTTTTAAAGTCACAACAGATAAAAACCTAGACTTTAAAACNGCTGCAAGCAGACGCGATTTTACCATAAATGCCATGGGCTATGATGTGGAAAAAAAACTTCTACTTGATCCCTTTTTTGGTTTAAAAGATTTAGAGTTAAAGATACTACGAGCGGTAGATTTAGACAAGTTTGCTGAAGATCCCCTGCGTGTACTTCGGGCTGTTGGCTTTAGTACAAGATTTCATTTAGAGTTTGATGCTCCTCTCTTTGAAAAATGCAAAAATATGATAAAGACAGGAGTCCTCAATGAACTTGCATCTGAGAGAATTTTTGAAGAGTTTAAAAAGTTTCTTCTGAAATCACAAAAACCCTCAGAGGCTTTTTTGCTATTACAAAACCTTGGAGCTTTCTCTTTTTTTAGTGAGTTAAACTCACTCAAGAGAGATCTTTTTCACATAACCATAAAAGCTCTAGACTCTCTAAGATCTATAGATATAGAAGATGAAAAAGAGAAGCTTACCCTTATGCTAGCTCTCATTTGTAGAAATTTTACAGATGAAAATAGAGACATGTTTTTAGATAAGCTCACAAAAGATGTAAAAATGATTAGAGATATTAAACTCTATATCGAGTTATCTAAAGAGTTTAAAATTCTAAACGCCACTGACTTTAGTCTCTATCATTTAGCAAGTAAAATAGAGCTAAGAAAGTTTTTGTTATTTTTAGATGCCTCATTTTTAGGAGAGAAAACTAAAGAGATAGAAAGTATTAAAACAAGAGCAAAAATCTTAAATACCTATAACAAGCCTATGGGTCCACTTATACAAGGAAAAGATTTAATCTCTTTAGGTCTCAAGCCATCCAAAGAGTTTTCTAAAATTTTAGATAAATGTTATGTGGCTCAGATGCGAGCTCTTTTTAGTACAAAAGAATGTGCTATTGCTTGGCTTAAAGAAAATCTACTTTAAAATTAACTTTCATATAGTGTTTGTAAATCTGAGAGATATTTTCCTTGAATATAATCTATACCTATCTCTTTAGTAAGCATAAGAGCTTGAGCTGACTCTATATTTTTTATCCATGATTTTATTTTTTTTTCTTTTGCCATAACTCTAAACCCATCAACTATACTTGCGTTTTGAAGTAGTTTTATCTCATTTGAGTAGTAGGTATCAAATCTAATAATATCTACATCTAACTCTCGTAAATATAAAAAGCTAGTATGGATTGACCCCACTCTATCAATGGCAATTAAAACGCCACTCTTTTTGAGAGAATTTAAAACAGTGTTATATCTGTTAGTGTTTGAGTAGTACTCTACTTCACTTAAAACAAACATGATTTTTTTGTGAGTGTCTTTGAGCAGTTCTTTAACTCTAGAGAGGTATTTTTCATTTCTTAAAGAGGTAGGAGAGACATTTATAGCATATATAGCTTCATCATATATGGCATTTAAAAGTAGTTCCTCTAATACCATCAAATCATACTCAACACCAAGTCCAAGTTTATTTATAACTTTGAGATATGTTTTTGGATAGAGTGTTTTACCATTTTTTGCTACTAACTTTACGAAGCACTCTTTAAAAGCAAGCTCTTCTTCTTTCATAACATCTTGTGTCATTACTATAATTTTTCGCTCATCTATAGCTTTAATGACTAGAGACTCTAACTCATTAGGGTTTATAGTGTCTTCACTCTCTCTATTTTTAAAGTTTATATTTTTCTCTTGAATTTCAAATAGTTTTTCTATCATATAGTTTATTTCATTTGAGTACTCTGTGTCTGTAAGTGTTCCAGATATTTTTACCTCAATATCTCCAACTTTATACTCACTAGCTTTTAAAAACATCAACTCTAATGCAGTACTATATTGCGACTTTAAACCTTTAACTCCTATGATAAAGTCTCCACCTTTAATGTGTCCCATAGGAAATTTTTCTATGTTTTGATTCTCTAGATAAGAAGCCGTAGAGTATGCAACTTCTTGTAAAACTTTATTCCCGTTTTTAATTCCGTACTGTGTATTTATATCATTAAGATTATCAATACTTATGAGTATAAGTGTGTACTCTTTATGTGACTTTAGCTCTTTTTTAAGATATGTTAAAAGATATTCACGTGTAAAAGTTTTACTCACATCATCAGTAATTTTTACATCAAAACCACTATAAATAAGATAAAAAATAAAGTAAATACCAACAAGTAAAAGTAAAACTGATTCTACATAAAATGAGGGTTTGAGTGTCGTGTAATTGTCAATAAGTGTGTGTGAAACAAGAGCAATAATAAGAGCAAAGATAGGAAGTCCCATTCTAAGTGCTAACTTAAAACGGTACTCACGCTCCTTTGTCTGCGGTAGCAACATTTTGTTCTATACGTCTAAGTGTTTCACATCTTTTGCATGTGTTTCTATATAGTTACGGCGTGGTTCAACTTCATCACCCATAAAAAGAGTAAAGGCATCAGAAGCGACTTCAGCATCTTCAATAGTTACCTGAAGTAAAACACGATTTTCAGGAGTCATTGTTGTCTCCCAAAGTTGGTCAGGATTCATCTCACCAAGACCTTTGTAACGTTGGATATATGAACCTTTTTTAGCATAATCTTTGATAGTTTCTAACTCTTCTATAATGTCATTATCAAAGTTAAGTTCCCACTCTAATATCTTCTTGTAAACATAATTTGCTTCTGTAAAATGTGGTGCACTAAAGAGATCATCATTTATCAGTAACTCTTCCATACCGCCCTGTGTTTGAACAAAAAGATGTATCTCATTTGACTCTTCATCTATTGTTTTAGTTAGTATATTGTTGTTTATAGAAGCTAAAAACTCTTCTATTTTCACATATAAATCTTTTGCTCCAAGAGATATTAAATCAGGATTTTCTATAAAGTGACGGATAAGTTGTACAAGTGCATAACGACGCTCTAACGCAGCTAAACTTCCCGCATAATGGTCAACCATTTTGAAAAAAGATACTAAATCATTATGTCCTACACCTTCCATTTCTAAAGACTCAACTCCATTTTCTATTAGGAAATCATTCATCTCTCTATCATCTTTAAAGTAAATCTCTTTTTTACCTTTTTTATAACGATAAAGTGGTGGTTGAGCTAAGTATAAATACCCTTTTTCAACTATCTCACGGAAATGACGGAAGAAAAATGTAAGGAGTAGCGTTTGGATATGAGAACCATCAACATCAGCATCGGTCATAATTATTAGTTTATGATAACGAAGCTTTTCCTCATTATACTCTTCACCGATACCACAACCCATGGCAGTAATCATGTTAGTAATCTCATCAGATTTTAAAATCTTCTCTAAACGTGCTTTTTCAACATTTAAAATCTTACCTTTTAGTGGTAGTATCGCTTGAAAAACACGGTCACGTCCCATTTTTGCTGAACCGCCTGCTGAATCCCCTTCGACTAGATAAAGTTCACATATACTTGCATCTTTACTTTGACAATCTGCGAGTTTACCAGGAAGTGTTCCAACACTCATAACATCTTTACGACGAGTAAGCTCTCTTGCTTTTTTTGCAGCTTCACGACCGCGTGCTGCCATAAGAGCTTTTCCTACTATCGCTTTTGCTTCTATTGGATTCTCTTCAAAGTATTTAGCAAGTGCTTCACCTGTTGCTTTTTGTACAAGAGGTTTTACGTAAGTATTTCCAAGTTTTCCTTTTGTTTGTCCCTCAAATTGAGGTTCAGGTACACGAGCAGAAACAATAGCAATAAGACCCTCTTTTACATCATCTCCAGAAATTTTTACATCTTTCTCTTTTACTGCACCATTTTTTGTGTTATAGTTTGAGATAACACGAGTAAGTCCAGCACGAAATCCAGCCTCGTGAGTACCACCATTTGGTGTTCTAATATTATTTACAAATGATGCAAGTTTTTCATCATAAGTATCATTGTACATAATAGCAATATCAAACTCTATATCTTCAACTTTTCCGCTAAAGCTATAAACATCAGCAACTACAGTTTTTTTATTCATATCTGCAACATACTGTGCTATACCACCCTCAAAGTGGTACTCTTCTTTATTGCCAGTTCTCTCATCATTAAATTTTATAGTTATAAATGGATTTAGATATGCTAGTTCTTTAAAACGCTTTGAAAGATACTCATACTCAAAAGTTATAGTTTCAGTAAAGATTGATGGATCAGCTGCAAATTCTATAGTGGTACCAGTTTTGCGGGTTTTCCCTGTCACTTCTAATGCTTTTTGTGGAATACCAGCTTTAAAATCTTGTTCATGAATTTCCCCATCACGGTAAATAGTCATACGAAGATCAGAAGAGAGTGCATTTACAACTGAAACACCAACACCATGAAGTCCACCAGAGACTTTATAAGTATCTTTATCAAATTTTCCACCAGCATGAAGTACAGTAAGTACAACTGTAGCAGCAGAAATTCCCTCAGTCGGGTGCATATCAGTAGGAATACCACGACCATTATCAGAGACTTTACAAGTTCCGTTTTTTGTAAGTGTTACGGTGATAGTATCACAGTGTCCAGCCATTGCTTCATCTATAGAGTTGTCAATAACCTCATAAACAAGGTGATGTAGTCCGCGATGACCAGTGTCACCAATGTACATACCTGGACGTTTTCTAACAGCTTCTAGTCCTTTAAGGACTTTAATATTACTAGCACCGTAATTTTCCATCAAATATCTCCATATATTTGTCAAAATTAAATTTTTGACATAATTGTAGATATTTTAGCTAAATTAATCTAAAAGGAAGTTTTAAGGGGGTTTTGAGTTAGCTATTGTTATTTAAATAACAATAGGCATAACTACAGTTTTGAAGTTTTCATCACTCAAAATAAAAGGTAAATTTCCCTCATTTAGTCCGATTGTAAAATCAGATGAATTTATTGAGTTTAAAAAGTCTAAAAGGTATCTAGAGTTTATAGCTATAGAGAAAGGTTCACTATAACCAGTCGAGTGGCCTATCTCAGTCTTAGCTTCAATATTGTCATCACTAAGTGATTCAAATGTTATGATTTCATTTAAAAAAGTGATTTTTAAATCTGTAGATATTGTAGTGATTTGTTTAATAGAATCTATCATAACAGCTTTTGGAAGAAGAAGAGATGTTTTAATCTCTTTTGGAATAATTCTTGAATATTCAGGAAATTTTCCATTAATCAGCTTTGTAAAAAAAGTATATTGTTGTGAATGAATTATAAGATTTGTCTCATCGTAATAGAGTTCTATATTATCAAAAAATAGTTTTTGAATTTCTACAATTGCTTTTTTAGGAATGATTATACTGAGTTCTTGTGTACTGCTATTTTGTACATTTACAACTGCTAATCTTCTTGTGTCAGTAGAAGCAAAATTTATAGAATCATTTTTAATATCAATAAGTGCACCATTAAGTTCAAATTTTGGATTGTTTGTATCAATGGCAGGAGTGATTTTTTTAAGTGATTCTATGAGTGAGTGTGAATCTATTGAGATACGAGGTTTACCCTCATAAGATGGGAACTCTGGAAACTCATTAAAAGAGAAAGTAGGAAGTTTAAAGTTTGAGTGACCTTGAGTAATGTGAAGAGTATCTTTTTTTACTTCAAGATTTATCTCTCCGTCTTTAAGTATTTTTACTATGTCTAAAAACTTTTTACCATTTGCTGTAATGCTACCTTCTTTTGTAATATTTAAGTTTGTCGTTGTTACTAAAAAACCAATTTCATAATCAGTAGCTTTTAGTATTAAAGAGGAGTTAGAAGCACTTAGATAAACATGAGAAGTAATTTGTGATGTATCTTTCTTTTCTAAGAATGGACTAGCATTAATAAGCATGTTTTCAATTACAGATTTTGATATAGTAATTATCATTTAATTTTCCTATATATTTATATAATTTTAGTAAGTAGTAGTAGGTAGTAGTGAATATGTGAAAATAATCTAAAAAGACCTATGTACCTTTGTTTTAATGACGTGAATGAACTTATTAGGAGTATTCACGTCTGTTCACTTTTATGATTATATCTTTTTTTTATTCTTTTTTTGATGAATTTATGAAGCACTTGTTATTTTGTTACTTAACTCTTCTATTTTAAGTCTAAAATCTTCATCCTCTTCTATAAGAGTATTTATTTTTTTAATAGTATGACTAATTGCTGTATGATCTTTCATGCCAAAGTATTGAGCGAGTTGAGGCATAGTGTTTTGTGTAAGCTCACGACAGATATAGATACTGATTCTTCTTGCATAGACGATATTTTTACTACGCCCTTTTGAGCGAATTTCACTTGGTTTTATGTTTAATTCTTTTGCTACAAAGTTATTTATACTCTCCATAGTGAGGTTTGCACGGTTTTCGTTCATTTGGTCTTTGAGAACATTTTTAGTAAATGCTAGGTCTATATCTACATGCATTAGTTGTGAATAGGCATGTAGTTTTGAGAGAATACCCTCAATTTCACGAACATTACTATCTATAACAGTTGCTATGTAGTTGACAATATCTTTTGAGAGTTCTACTTTGTTAATCTCACACTTTTTGTTGATGATAGCTATTTTAGTTTCAAGTTCAGGAGGCTGTATATCTGCTACTAGTCCCCATTCAAAACGGCTTTGAAGTCTCTCTTGAAGTCCTGCTATTTTTTTTGGATGCTTGTCAGCAGTAAAAATTATCTGTTTTCCATCACCCTTTAGAGCTTCAAAAGTGTGAAAAAATTCTTCTTGTATACCATCTTTGTTGGATAAAAATTGAATATCATCTATAAGAAGAACATCACATTTACGATATTTTTCACGAAAACGCTCCATTGTATTGTTTCGTATGGAGCGTGTAAAGTCATTTAAAAACTGCTCGACAGTAGTGTATATAACCGTTTTTCCATCATTTTGAAAAACATTACCCGCAGCTTGCATAAGGTGAGTTTTTCCAAGTCCAACTCCACCATAGATGAAAAGTGGATTGTAAACTTTTCCAGCATTTTCACTCACACTTTTTACTGCAGCATAAGCAAACTGGTTTGAGCCACCAACCATAAAGTTTCCAAAAGAGTGTGATTTGTTAAGAAGTGAGCTTCCCTGCTTAGCTTCTATAACTTTTTTAGTACTCGCTTTTTCTTGTGTATTTTTTAGGGTAATTTTCACATCTACTTTTGTATCAGTTTTTATTTCAAAAAGATGAGAAATTTTTTCGCTATATTTTTTTGAAATCCAGTTAACAACAAGTGCATTTGGGGCATAAAAAATTGCTAAAGAGTTCGTAGATTTTTTTACATCATAAGTAAGATGTTTGATATATCTCTTGTATTCTACCTCTGTAATCTCCTCTTTAAGAGATTCTAAAACTTTTTGACCTATATTCACATATTACCTTCATCATTTATTTATTATGTGAATAGTACACTTTTTAATCCTAAAATAGAGTTAAAAGAGTGTGAATAACTTAATTTTATCTATGTGATTTTTTGAGTATAATTTGGTATCTTAATCTTATAACTTGGAAAAAAATGACAATACTCGGAATTGACCCAGGAACAAGAAATATGGGTTATGCACTTTTATCACTTGAAAATGGAAAAATTTCTCTTATAGAAGCAGGTCTTATTAAAATGAAGGCGGAAGATTTACAGTTTCAGATACCTCAGATGGTTGAAGGCATAGGAAGAATTTTTATTAACCACACCATAGACGAAGTTGCTATGGAAGATATATTTTATGCACATAATCCTGCAACAACTATTAAACTAGCACAATTTCGTGGTGCTATAATGCTTAAGCTTCTTCAGGAGTTTGGACAATTTCATGAGTATACTGCCCTACAAGTAAAAAAAGCACTTACAGGCAAAGCAAAAGCTTCCAAAGAGCAGGTAAATTTTATGGTTAAACGCCTACTTAACATAAAAAAAGAGATAAAACCACTTGATATTTCAGATGCTATGGCAGTGGCAATAACTCATTCACAAAGAGTTAGACTTAAAAAGACATCCAGAGATATCTAAGTCATTAATCTTTATGTTTTTCTTATTTTCTATTGCAATTGCATTGAACAATCGTAGTAATTAGAATCATTTTTAGCTATTATTTTACAAATAATTTAAAAGAAAAGGGAAAAAATGTCAAAAATAGAAAATGCAACAATTGTAAAAGCAGCAAATATATATTATGATGGAAGAGTAACAAGTAGAACAGTAGAGTTAAGTGATGGTTCAACGCAATCTTTGGGAATTATGCTTCCAGGTGAGTATACTTTTGGTACAAATGAGGCAGAAATAATGGAGATGCAAAGTGGAGAACTTGAAGTAAAACTTCCAGGAGAAGATTGGAAAACTCTTCAAACACCAACAAGTTTTAATGTAGGAGCTAATTCCTCTTTTGATTTAAAAATAAAAACGGTTACGGATTACTGCTGTTCATACATAAAGTAACATGAAAACAAATAATCACTTTCACATTCTTATAGTAGATGATGAAAAATTTAATATAGAACTCGCAGGTATATATCTTGATGAAGAGGGATACAAGGTCTCTTACTCTCTAAACGCGGAGGGTGCTTATGAGATTATCTCTAAA
>JGI10211J34971_10001213_pt1 | contig 21518 bp, 12 predicted proteins | sample Etolagsediment_FD_34971 | JGI IMG/M metagenome (IMG submission 34971)
CTGCATGCAGCGGTTTCCATCCGCAAAAAAAGTGAGGAGGATGGGAAAAAGGCGATTGAGGCTGCGTTTGAGGGGCATAAATCCCTCAAGCACGTGGTGGTTGTGGATGAGGATATTGATGTGAATAATGTTTCTGAGGTGGAATGGGCAATTGCAACCCGCTTTCAGGCATCTAAAGATTTAGTTGTGAAGGAAGGGGAGAAAGGCTCCTCTCTGGACCCATCTGCGGAAGCAGGAAAAGGCTCCAGCACTACTGCAAAAATGGGCTTGGATGCAACCAAGCCTTTAGGGGAAGCTGGAAAGCACTTTGATAAAGCGGAATTTTTAGAGGTAAATAAAGAGGATTATTAATCAGGTTCAAAGAACTCCGTTGCCTTTTTTGCAGACTCCTTTAATTTTCCATAAACAAAGTGGTATGCACGAAGCTGGAAATATCTTGCATGTTCTACGGAAATATTCAGGGCACTTGCAATCTCAAACGTGTTATGTTGCTTTCCTTGTCCTGCACCGCTCCAGAGCCTTGCTGCAGCCTCCATTTTTGGAGGGAGCGCTTTGATAAGTTCAGGGTTGTGCTTTATGAGATGTACAATTGAAGCATTTAAATCAAGGCCGGCATGGTATATGGTGCTCATTTTTCTCAATCCCTCCAATGCACCAATAATTAGGTGCCTGGTCTGCGAAATAGAACCCAGTTTGAGTGCCTGCATTGTTTGGGTATGTGTATGTTCACTCCAGGCCCCCATTCCATAACGGAGCCTAAGCTGCATTTCTGCAGAAGGGGTGAGAGTACTTAGCAAAAAGGAGTTTGCAAATATGAATTCCCTCCTGTTTTTGGGAAGATGGATTCCTTCTTTGTCCTGGGGATTTCTTTTTGAAACGTATGTTGCTTCAAGCAATTTGGAAACTGCTGAACCGAGAAGAACGCGCTCGGCCTGGTTTGGGAAGGCCCTGGTTGTTCGCTTGGATGCAGGTTCCAGGAGCATATGGAGGGTTTTCTGCTCTTTTGGAGTAAGGTTAGAGGATATCAATTTGGAATGTTGGAAAATGAATTTCCTGAGTGCACCCTCAGGTTTCTGCTCAATTGTGGCTTTGAAAATATTCCAGATGGCTTCGGATTCCTTTTGCCGTATTGCTTCTCTGCTAAGGGGTTTTTTTCCATTGCTTATTGCTTTTGCAGTTTTTGGGCCGCTTAAGGATTTTTTATTTTCAAGCCCATAGCGGAGAATTAAAATATTATTCTGGATTATGGGAAGGGATTTAATTAGTGGCTTATTATCCAGCAAAAAGGGGCGCACTCCGGTTGCACCTTTTTTCTTTGGAGAACCTTTGCATACTGTACTGGAAGCCATTTGCAAAAAACTTTCGTGAATTTGGGAGTGTATCAAACTTTGGCTTGTTCCGGAAAGGAATGCAATTTCTCCTGAAGAAAATTGGTGGGGCAGTCCAATCCCATAATTCAGCCTGAGTGCAAATTCTTCCTGGGGTGCCAAGAGTGCAATAAGAGGTTCATTCTGCATTACAAATTCCCGCTCAGATTCTGTTTTTTCCATTAGTGCAACACGTTCAGCAAAATCAACCGGGTCCAGGCTGGAGGCCAATTTTAGCAATGCATCTTTTTCTATTTTCCGGATTTGGGAAACAGATTTTTTCAGAATCTCTGCTATAGAATCGTAGGTGTGCTCAATATCATCTGCCAGGCCAAAGCGCAATTTTAGCACCCTGCCTTCTTTTTTTGAAAGGGCGGCAAATGCCAGTTCAAGTTTATCAGACGTATCATATTCTTCAGCAATTAGATCCGGGCACAAATCGTATAGGGGATCCTTTGAAGTTCCATCAAAGCTTAAGCTCAAAAGAGGAGCATCATCCTCTTTAACTGAAGAGTAGAAAATTTTTGAGGATTTTACTTCTTTTGTGCTATTGTTCCATTGCCAGGAGGCAAATGCAATGTTTTCTGCGCGCTCTTTTCCAATGCCTTTGAATTTTGCGAAATCATCCAAGGTTGCTTCTGGATTATGGTTAAAAAAGCCCTCAAAGCTGTTTATTTCCTGGGCAAGAGAAAATCCATAAGACACATTTTTTTGTTGAACTTCGGACTGTGCTTTCCATCGCCTCAAGCGCAGCATTGCGAATGCATCGAAATTTGGATTTTTCTTTGGGTCCCAATCGTGTGCTGCTTCCAGGAGCAGAAGGAATCCTTCTCTGGAGAGATCCGGGGAAATTGCAAGATTCCTGGTGAGTTTCATATCCGGAGTAACTTCTGAAAAATCAGGAGATTTTGAATATGAACCACGAATTTTTCCCAACTTGTATGCCCAAAAGGCACGCCTGAGAAGATATGTTTTTTCTGCTGCTAAATCACTTGGAGAGCAGGGTTTAGGGAAACCTTTGGCCATGGCTTTGGAATTTGAACTTGTTTTTGGGGATTTTGTGAGCTGCCTTTGCATTTTAGAGCTCCTCCCAAACTTCAAAGAGGCATGCATCTGCACCCAACGCTTTGATCGCCTTTGCACCTCTCTGCTCGGCTGCCTGTTTGGTTATGTTATATGCCTTTCCTATCTCCTCCCACTTGTGTTTGCGCTTGTACCCATTTAGGCCATGCCTTCTGGAAAGAATCTTTCTGCTGCGCGTATCCAATGCTTTGAAGGCGTCTTTGAGGGCAGCAGAAATTGTATTGGCAATAACAACCTCTTCCTGAAGTAGAATTCCTCCTGTATTTGCTACTTTGGAGCAATACTCGCTCATCCCAATGGTTATTTCTGCATGTGCAAAATATTCTTCTTTGGATTCGGGTGCAGCCGAATTAAATGCTGCATGCCCATCAACGGGCCTGGAGTCTGGGCCTACCAGCCCAAGATTCTTAGAAATTGTTTCTGGCTTGCATCCGTTTCTTTTTGCAAATTTTGAAAAGTTTTTACTTTCAAAAAAGTCCTCTTTTGTTTTTTGGGGGTTAGCCGCAAGCCATTTGTTCATTCTTGTTTTGGCTTCGCGCATATATACTGGGATGTGGGCAGTTTCCCCCAAATACCCAACTTCCCTCCAACAACTTTGCATCTGGGAAAGAGCATAGCTAAAAAAGTCATCATTTTTTTGGGGCTCCCAGCGAAGCGCGCTGTTGAAAACCGAGAGCACCCCCAATTGATATGCATCTTCATAGGGAATCCTTGAATCCAGCTTCCAGAAACGGATTCCTGCATGGATTAAGTTTCTCTCTGATTCAATTTTTGTTACAAGGTCCCATGCTTCTTTATTGGTTCTTAGAAAAACTGGGTCTTTTCCCCTTTTTTTAGGAGCAACTTCCGAAATTGGTTTTTTGGAAAATGGTTTTTTTCTTGCTAAGGGTTTTGTGATTGTGGGTGTAGCCCTGGCTAAGTTAGTAGAAAGTTCTCGCTTCATAAATACATCTTAAACCACACAACATATTAAAAAGATTGTTGCCTTCGGTTTATTGTTCTTGCACAGTCGAGGGATTGTAATGATTGAGGAATACGAATTCGGGAAGATAGTAATTGACGGAGAAACGTACACTGATGACGTAATTATTATTGAGGGAAAGGTTTACCCTGAATGGTGGAGGGAGCAGGGGCATTTTTTGCAGAAAATAGACCTGGGGCCCATACTTGAAGCAAAAATCCATACACTGATTATTGGAACCGGGCATGATGGAGTAATGAAGGTTGGGGAGGATGTGCAGAAGTACTGCAAAGAAGAGGGAATTAAGCTGATTGCGCTAAAAAGCGGGGAAGCAGTGGATAAGTGCAATGAAATTATGGGAAAGGGGGTTGCTGCAGGGATACACTTAACCTGCTGATTCCGGCAATCACCGGAAAGCAGGCAGGAGAATATTTAAATTAGTGAATAGGGAATTTGGATAGGTGCGGAACTTGGAACTTACACGTGAAGAAGAGAAAATGCTCCACGGAAGCATGGGAGAGGCAAAGCAGAAAGCAATGGAGATACTTGTTGCGCTCGGAAGAATTTATGGTGCAGAGCGCATGATCAGGATTACCTCTGCGCAGATTGCAGGGGTTTCCTACAAGAATATTGGGAATGCGGGATTGGAATACCTAAGGCACATGGCTGCGCTCGGGGGAAGAGTTGAAGTCCCCTCTTTTTTGAATCCTGCAGGAATGGATACTGAACAATGGGAGGAAATGGGCTTTCCCGAGGATTTTGCAAAAAAGCAGATTGAGGTGCTGGATGCATATGCAACCATGGGCATCCAGACTACCTGCACCTGCACTCCTTACCTGATTGGAATAAGGCCTTCGGAGGGAGAGCATATTGCTTGGAGCGAAAGCTCTGCGGTTTCTTTTGCAAATTCGGTACTTGGAGCGCGCACAAACAGGGAGGGAGGGCCTTCCGCGCTTTGCGCTGCGCTTTGCGGGGTTACCCCGATGTACGGGCTGCATTTGAAAGAGAACAGGGTTGCCAATCTGCTTGTGCACTTAGAGGCAAAACCGGAAAACCGCACTGATTACAGCATAATCGGCCTTATCGTAGGCAAGAAAGCAAAGAAGGGAATTCCTGCATTTAAAGGAATTAAGCCAAATGAAAGCCAATTGAAATACATGGGGGCTGCAATGGCCGCTTCCGGAGCTGTTGCGCTTTATTTTGTGGAGGGAGTTACCCCTGAGTGGAAGGTTTCAGCGAACGCAGAAGAGATTACGATTACCCAAAGGGAAATAGATGAGCTTAAATCCAAGCTTAATGAAGCGGATTCTGCAGATTTGATTACTACAGGGTGCCCGCATGCATCCATTCCTGAACTGGAGGAGATTGCAGAGCTTCTTGAGAAAAAGCCGGTGAAAAAGCCATTCTGGATTTGCCTGAGCAGGAAAATAAAGGAGGAAGCAAAAAAGAGCGGTCTTGCTGCACGCATTGAAAAAAACGGGGGAAAGCTGGTTGCGGATACCTGCATGGTTGTTGCGCCTCTTGAGCGCATGGGCTTCAAATCCACTGCAGTCAATTCAGGGAAAGCAACCATGTACCTGCCTACGATGTGCAAGCAGAAGCTGATTTTCGGCAGATTAGAGGAGATATTATGGAAATAAATGCACGCGTGATTTCCAGGGGGAATGCTGTTGGAAAGGCGATGGTTAGCGCAGAGCCTATTTCATTTCTTGGGGGAGTGGACCCAAAAACCGGGATTGTGCAGGAGAGGGGGCATCCATTGGAGGGGAAGAGTGTTGCGGACAAGATACTGGTGTTTCCACATGGAAAGGGCTCCACTGTGGGAAGCTACGTGATGCTTGAGATGAAAAAAAATGGGGTTGCACCTGCAGCAATTGTGAATTTAGAGGCGGAAACCATTATTGCGGTGGGCGCAATTATTTCGGAAATTCCAATGCTGGATAAGCCTGAGGGGAATGTGCTGGAACTTTTGAAGGATGGGATGGATGTAACTGTTGATGCGAACTCCGGGAAGATATCATGGTAAAAACGTACCATAAGGGGGCGCGTGCGGAAAGGGAACTAATCAAGTATTTTTCTGAGCGCGGATTTATGGTTATACGGGGAGCTGGAAGCGGAACTTCCGGATTGAGCCCGGATGTGCTTGTGTTCAAGGGAATACGGCAATACGTAATTGAGGCAAAATCAATTGAGTCTGAGCATCTTTCTTTGGATAGGGACCAATTCGAGAATTTGCAGCAGTGGAATGAAGTTACCGGAATGGAGACTTATGTTGCGTGGAGGAGGAAAAAACAAACGGTTGAAAAGGGGGACCATTCTGCGCTTGCGGTAAGGAGGAGCGGAGTGGGAATGCAGTACAGGTGGAAATTCATCCCGATTGTTTTCTTCAAGAAAAATCCAAAATCTTATTCTATTTCCTGGAACCTTGCGGAGAAATACGGGAAGGATTTGGGAGAGCTTGTTTAACCCGAATTGTTAAAAATGGCAAGAGACATAAATTAATGTACGGTGGCATTGATGGTTGAAAAACAGATTAAAACCAGGGGAATCCAAGAAATTTTGGGAAAAAAAGGGTCAACGGCGGTTTTGGATTCCCTTAAATCCGATGGAAGGGCCGTTATCACCGGAGTTGAACCGGCAAACTTAAAGGAATTAGAAACTTATTTTCAAAACCAGGGATATAAGGTAAACGCTATTGCTGAAAAGATGGAGGATGAAAAGCTAACATTTAGTCTGGTAGTTAAGAAGCCTGCTGCACAAATGGTCACGGAATTTGAAACGGAAAGCGAATTCACAAAGGAACGTTAATGTGGTTATCCCTATGAGTTTTTCAGATTTCCTTGTTTAGGTTTTTTATAGTTTGGTGGAGAAAGTAGAGTATGGGTGGCAAGAGCAAGGCAAAAAAACCAAAGCAGGAACCCAAGCATCCTGCACAAGATACTGTTCAAAAGCCTGAATTCACCAAAATAGTTGATATAAGGGACCCCTGGAAAGGCGAGGAACTCAAAAAAGTGAAGGTAGCAAACCTGAGGGACCCTTGGGAAAGTGAGAGGCCCAAAAAGGTGGAAATGCCCAAAAAGAAGGAACACGGAAAAACGGAGCTTGGAAAAGCAGAGGTTATTCCAAAGGATAATTTTACAGAAAGAATTAGGATACTCAGGGCAAGAATGGAAGAGCGCGAACAATCCCCCAAATATCACAGAGGGAAGATTGCAAGCCGGCCAAGAAAAACCAAATTGCCCCCTCCGCAATACGTAGATAGGTTGAGTAGATTGGGAAGTGTTGCGGGAAACCGCCCTAAACGAAAGAAAAAGAAAAAGCAGAACTAACCTTTCAATAGTTTTTCTGCAATTAATTTTCCGCTTTCCTTATTCAGGTAACGGTTGTCGTTGCCGCACATCGGGTCTAAAATGCATTTAGGGCAGCCCTTTTCGCAATCGCATTTTTCCAGTCTGTCTTTGCTCATCTGCACTATTTTCTCGAACTTGGAGAATACAACCTGCGTAACTCCGTTTCCATCCTCAACCGAATCATATACGTACATCCTTCCGGAGGGATAAGAGAGGCCCCCGAGCTCCTTGGGGTCTGCACCGGTAATTGCAGGCATCATGGAAATGGAAACATGCTCAAATGCGTGCAGCCCATCCCCAAATTCGGGAATATCATATACCATATCCTCTACATCTATCCAAAGTGCATAAGTATCGTATTCGTATAAGTAGGGAGTTTCAAAAGTGTGCTCCGCAATTTTTGTGGACCCGAACATATCCTTTATGATAAATCCGTAAACCTCCTCAGCAATGTGCACTTTTCCAAAGGAAAGCTTGTGCCCCAAGCACTCGCGGGAAGCGAGCTCCTCAACTACTTCCGCGCTCTTGTTGCTTAGTGCGGAGGTGTATTCCTCCACCTGCCTGTGCATGGGCTCAACCCATGCTTCCATTTTTTCTAAATCTAATTTCTTGGAGAAATAGGGCCTTCCTCCGTGCAGGTAGATTGCACCTTCAAACAATTCCTTTAGTGCCATTCCTATTCCACGCTCACCTATGCGTTTTTCATTTTCAGTATTGAAGATTTTTACGGAAGCCCCTGCGGAGCGGAGATTAATTAAACGGGCGCGCAATGCACCCTCCTTGGTTGTGCTGTAAAAATTTCCCCATTTCTTTAGGAGCTCTTCTTCCTCCAGGGATTCAAGTATTTTTAGGGTTTCCCCATCTACTTCCTCAGGGGAAAACATCATGTCTTTTGCAGCGGAAAGAGTATGCAGCTTGCGCACATTCTCATTCTTTGGGTTTATGTAGCAGTTTTCTGGTTCTCCGTGTAAATATTCGTTCCTGTTTTCCACATAATATTGGTCTAGGGGAGATTCCTTTGCAACAAAAATCCCGTATCCCCTCTGGCCTTTTCTTCCGCATCTTCCAATCCTTTGCCTTACGCGGGTAATTGTTCCCGGGAACCCTGCAAGCACAACCACATCCGTATCCCCAATATCTATTCCCAGTTCCAGTGCGGAAGTGGTTGCGAGATATTTGATCCTGCCTGCTTTGAAATCGGATTCAATTTTCCTGCGGTCATCCTGCCTTAAGCCGGAGCGGTAAACCCCAAGCGGGATATTCATTCTTGAAGCCATCATGCCCATGCGCTCAACTAAAGAATGCGAATTCCCGAAAATAAGGGCTTTGCGGCCCAATTCATCTGCAATGCGGAGTGCTGCAACAGAATAGCTTTCAGGAGGAGAAATAAGCAAATGATGGAATTCTGAGCGGGGGGATGAATCTCCTTCTACCAATACGAATTCTTCTCCGCACAAGCCTTCGGAAAATTCCTTTGCGTTTCCTACGGTTGCAGATGTTGCAATGAACTGGATATCCCGATTATATTTCTTCTTAATCAGGCGCTTGAGCCTCCAGAGTACGTTGGATGCATGTGCACCAAAAATCCCGGAGTAGATATGCACCTCATCCAGAACCACATATTTGAGTTTTTCAAAGAATTTAGTGAATAAGCGATTATTTAGGAGAATAAAATGAAGCATGTCCATATTGGAAATTAGAATTTGCGGGGGGGAAGCTCGGATTTTTTCACGCTTTCCCTGTGGAGTATCCCCATCATATGTTTCTGTTCGTACACCGTAAAGCGCAAATTCGGAAAAGCGCAGGTGCTGGTCCCGGGCCAATGCTTTCGTGGGGTAAAGAAGAAGCGTATTGTCCCCGTTTACTGCCCCATCCACTGCAGGAACTATGAATACTTCGCTTTTTCCCCCAGCAGTGGGTGCAACTATAACTACGTTTTTTCCTTCCTGCACCTGCATTATTCCTTCGGCCTGGTGCCGGTATAGGTGTTCAATTCCACGGGAGGAAAATACATTCTTTATTGTAGGGGAAAGGGAAAAATCTGAGTATTGTGCTTCGCGCGCGGGCTCAATTTCCTCTATGGGGTGATAATCCTCAAGCATTTCAATCAGCAGGAATAGATGAATCGGAGTGGCTCCTTGGAATCCAGCCTGCAGAACCCATACCTCTCGAACTGGATTATTGTTCCAACTTCTAAATCAAGAACCGCTTTTTCGCAGTAGCCTTGTTCCTTTGTAAGTGAATCCGGATTGTATTCTCCGTCCAGGAATAAATCTCCGGCTTTCCAGATTTCGCAATCCAACGGTTCAGAAACCCACTGGAACTTCTTTCCTTTGGTTATTTCTTCTCCAGCATAGCCCACCTTTACTTCATCCATGTTCTCAACCATGCGCACATTATACAGCTCTTTTAGGCGAAAGATTTCGCCTTCCTTCATCCCTTCAATTTCAGAGCGGGGCAGATAGAAAGTATCCTTTACAGAGTACTGGCGAACCTCCTCCTTATCCGGGTGGAGTTTGAGTTTTGCGGTGCGCTCTGGTGCGCCTTCAACCGTAATTTTGATTGGGTTGGGCACAAAAAAGTAGTGGGGTGCAACCGGGTCCAGGAGTTTACGGTTTTCTGAAAGAAGCTTGTCCCATACAGGTTCGCTTTCTGCTTTTGTAAGCCCAAAGGAAAGCACAAAGGATTTGATTGCATCCGGGAGGATGCCCCTGCGCTTCAAGCCCTTGAGCGTAGGGAGGCGCGGGTCATCCCACCCTCCAACCTTGCCCTCTTTTACAAGGGGGCGGATGTAGCGTTTTCCTACTTTTGTATTCTTTATGGAAAGGCGGGCAAACTCCACAAGAATGGGTTCCCGCAGCTTCAAATCTTTGAGAATTGCAAAGTAAAGCGGATTGCGCAGCTCATACTCTTTTGTGCGCATTGCGTGAGTAACCCCTTCAATTGAATCCATTACTGGTGCTGCAAAATCATAGGAAGGCCATACGCGGAACTGTTCGCCCTGCCTATAGTGCGCAAAAAGGATTATGCGGAAAAGGCTTGGGTCGCGCATCGCGGTATTATCAGAGGTTAGGTCTCCTTTGTAGCGGAGGATTGCTTCCCCTACGCCATAGCCTCCATCCAGCATCTTCTTCCAACGGGCTTTCTGCTCATCCAAAGCAAGTTTCCTGCATTCGCACTCTGCCTGGAGCTCACGGTTCTTGCTTATCTGCTCCCCGGTGCAAGTACAAACGTATGCTTTATCTGATTCGAGCATTTTCTCTGCATAGGAATAGAATTTTTCCATATTGTCTGAAGTGTAAGTTTCATCCCCTTCCCACTTGATTCCAAGCCACTGGAGGCCCTCTCGGATTGCATCCACATACTCGGGTTTTTCCTTTTCCGGGTTGGTATCATCAAAGCGAAGGAGCATTTTTCCCCCATACTTTTTGGCAGTTTCATAATCCAGGAAAGAGGCTTTTGCATGCCCAATGTGCGGGTAACCTGAAGGCTCGGGCGGAAAACGGGTAACTACCTTTCCCTGCTCCGCATCCGGGAGCACAAGCTGCTTTTCCTCGCGCTTTTTGTCCACAAAAGTGTACTTGGAGAGTTCCTCATCCAAATCAGCATCTGAAAGTGCATTCACTTCTTCGCAGATGCGGGAGGCCTCCTCCATGGTTACTTTCATGTCTTTCTTTGCATCCGGGAAATCCGCAATTACCTTTCCGATTATTGATTTGGAATTGGTACTCCCGAAATCCTTCCTGTTCTTGAGAGCGTGCTTTCGAATAATATCAGTGAGCATGAGGAGAATTTAGCTATAAATGAATTAAAAGGGTAAGGAGGGTGGGTTTCCGGTAAAAATTGAAGTGGGACCGCCGAGATTCGAACTCAGATAACAAGTCCCCGAAACTTGCAGCTTACCAGGTTGGCTCACGGTCCCAGACAGTTTGAAGTGAAGGCAACGAAGGAGGCCCTTCTGAGCTTCGAACTGGCTAAATGTGTTAAGTTTTCTTTTTTGGGAATACCTGCTTAAAAAGGCTAGTGTCGAGCCAAAAAAATAATGTCTGGAAAATTAGTCTATTCTGTCAAAATACCTGGAAAACATCCCGCACTCCTTTATCATGAGCAGCTCCTTCTGCTCCAGTGTGGAAACAGGCAAGTCCTGGAAAAACTTCACTTTCATCTTTTTAAGGAATTCCAAATCCTTCCTGGCAAACCTAACCCAAATTTCTGAAAGCTTTTCCATTCTTTTCTGCTTTGAATCCTCCGGGTCGGAACTTTCCACAACTATGTATGGAGTAACAGTAAAATCCTTAGGAACATCTGCGTTTATGCACCCGATAGAAACTTTTCTTTTCCCATTAAGAAGGGACTCTAGGAAGCCCTTTGCCCCTTTCCTGAAACGGGAGGCATCATCCTCAAGGCGGTTTTCAAGGTGCGCAATCCTGGACATTATGAAAAGTGCCATTTTTTCAGAGATAAAAGAATTGTCGNAACCTCTCCTGAAGTTTCTCTGGGAGGAAAAATCCGGCTGTGTGCCATTTTTTATAGGCGGGCTGCACAAGGCTTTGATCTTCATGAAAAATTATGGGTGGAGGAATAGTTAAAAATACGCGCGGGCGTCTCGCGTTCGGGAGAAAGTTTAAATATCTGTTCTTCGCTGAAGTTAAGTATGGCTCTTGATGATCGCATTTCAGAATTGGACCAGAAAACCAAAAAACAAGTAAAAGAGACTCTCAAATCAATCAACATCGCGTTGAAGCTGAATTCTATAAAACTAAAGAAAAAAACGATTCCTCCAAAGATACGGAAACTCGTTCTCTGGAAGAATGAGCTGGAAGCTTGGCAGAACAGCTATGGAACTGCAGAAAACCTCATGATGAAAGCAGAGGGACTGGGCGCGTTCAACGAGATTTGCACCAGGCTTGGGTGAGAGCTGGTGTCGAACGAAAAAATGCTCAAAACCGATAAACACAAGGAACTGGGAGCGGCAGCCAGCCAAAAGGCTGAAACAATGCTTGCGGGAGTGACTCCCACTAAGGCTGCCGCAAAAAATCTTGCAGATGAATCAGTAAGTGCAGCTGGAAAAGAATTGGAAGCGCTTAATGCACAAGCTATAGAAAATGAGCAAGCTACAGGAGAGGCAGTGCAGGAAGCGGAACAGAATACTGAACAGCTTGCCATGGAGCAATTGGTTGAGCAACTAAACGGACAGATAACTGTTCTGGAAAAAGCTGGAGCAGAGTTGCAGGAAGCGGGAAATCCAGAGGTGGAAAAGGCTGCAAAGCTTGCGCGGGAGCAGTTTGAGGCAGAAAATTATGAGAAGGCGCAGCTCTATGCAAACTATTCATTGATACTTACAATGGAAGTAAAGGAGATTCCTCCAGGCTCTGCGCTGGAAGAGCTCCTTGTAACAAAATCTGAAACCCTTCTTTCTGAGAATGTAAATGAAAGGGAAGACATTTCCTCCAAAGAAAACGCGCTGCTTATTGAGCGCGCAAGAATCGAGATTGCTGCATCCACCGCAGAGAGTACGCGGGAAGGGGTTGAAAAAGCGATTGGAAAGGGAAGGGGCTACTCTGAAGAGGAATTGCAGCTTGCACAGGATTCGGTGGAAAACGCGAAGCTGCTTGAGCATAAGGCTGAAACGCTCCTGAAAGAAGGACGGAAGCTATATGCATCCGGAAAAGTAATGGATGCGAATTTAAAGTATGCTGAAGCCTCTGAAAACATTAATGCTTCAATGCAGGTTATGGGAGTAGTTGCACAGTATGATGCGGCAGTGGATGCACGAAAGGGGATACGGAATAAGGGGTACAGGAAGGAAGCTGAGGCTGCAGTTGGCCACATCACCAGTGTGCTTAAGGGAAAAGCTCCGGTAGAAGAAGCGCTTACTGCATCCGCTTTTGTGCAGCAGCTTGAATCAATAGAGAATCTTGAGCGGTTCAATGCTTCCAGGAAAGGATATACTGGAAAGGCAGGGGAGCGGCTGGAGAAGGCTGCAAAAGTTGCGGAAAAATACATCGTTTCTGGGAAGTTTGCATATGCAAACTGGATACTGAGTGTTGGAACACAATACAAGGCAACATATGAGAAGAGTTCATACCGGGGATTCGCAAAGGCGATGGGCGCAAAAAAGGATGAAGCTAATGTGGACCTGCAAAAGAAGTTGAGGAAAGCAGGCGTAAAGGTAAAAGATGACAAGCTCTCTGCTGCAAGGAAAAAATATGGGCGGGCGCTAGATTTGCTCACTGAACACAAAAAAGAGAGTGATGTTCTCAAGGCAGAAAAACTAATCAGGAGGGCTTCTGAGGATTCTGTTGCCCTCAAGAATGGTGCGATTTATGGGGAGATGGCCAGGGCAGACCAAGGTGCACTCTATGAAGCATCCCAGTTAACGGGTGGAACCAGACCAAAAACTGAAAAGAGCGAGGATGCAATTCTGGGAATTATGGTTCATGCTGCACGGGGGGAGATTGATTCTGCAAAAACATCATATCAAGCGGGGGAGTTCAGGAGGGCGCTTGATGCAGACAGGAGGGCATATGCAAATGTGCAAAAGGTCCCAGAGAACCTTATCCTGGTTGCGGAAAACGGAGTTAGGATGGGGGGTCAGGCAGAGCAATGCGGGGAACTTGGCTTCGAACTGGAGGAAACTGCCGATGACCTTGCTAAAAAGAAAACCGGGGATTCCAATGTGGATTCCAGCACCGGGCAAATTGCAGGAAGGATGCGCACCACTGCAGGCGCATTATACAAAAATGCTGATAAGCTGGAAATGATGAAGGAGGAGGGGAAGGATTTTGTCAGGAATGCAGAAGGAAAAGATACTGATAATTATGAATTTGCAGAAAAGCTGAAGGGAGTTCTCTCTGAGCAGGAAAATGCAATGGCTGAAACAGACAACCTGCTTATGAGGGGAACAATGATTGCAAGGGTGGGAAGCGAAACAATCATGTACAGGGACAGGTTCATGGGGCAGGGAAGCATGAGCATGTTCAGGAACCATCTAGACTATGAGATGGCAAAGGAGGCACTTCCCACTGCAATTGATGCAAACCAGAAAACAGTTGAGCACCTTGGGGGATTCAGGCCAGGGGAACAGAAAAGGGCGGATTCTGGGTGGAGATGGGAGCAGGACATGATGGGCTCTGCATCCTCCTGGAAACGGGACAGAAAAGAGGCATTTACAGAGTATAAAAAAGGAACAAAGGCTGCGTCTGAGCACCTTGCACTCTATTCACATTCACAGGCAAGATACCGGAGGGAAGGGGAAGAAGAAGGAGTAACGCAAAGAAAACAATACTATGCAATGTATGGAAAACCCAGGGAAAAGGCATTTGCTATTGCGGCTGGGATAAGGGGACCACAAATACCTGAGGCCCCGAAAAGGCCAACATTTGAAAGAACTAACACTCCTGCTGCGGACAGGAAAAAGTATGATGCGGCTCTTGCGAAATACAATGCAGATATGAAGGCGTACTCAGGCAAGGGGGGCGAGCTTGAAACATACTATAAGGAATTGAAAAAATCTGAGCAATATCTTGCAGCTGTGGGGGAATCCACTCAAACCGCGTTCCAGTCTGCTGACATGCATTCAAGCCCGTTGGACCCGGTTTTGCCTGCAGTATTTGCAGCAGGGAGCAAGATTGACTGGACTGTGCTGATACCTGTTGTAGGGGTTTCAATTGCACTGTACAATTCATACGAGAGGGGAGGGCTCCTCAAGAAAGGAGTAAAAATGAAGGAAATCCACCAGTCTGTGGGAAAAAGCAGGTTTGAGCTGAATGCTGCTGCGCTTGCGCTGGCCGATGAACAGGGAAAGGGAAGGAGAATAGAGATTTCCAAGTTGAGATCCAGTGCAGAGCAGGCAATGGAAACCAATGAAAACGCTTCAAGGCTGGAAGACGGGCTTAAGTTTGTTGCTGCATTTGCCGGGGGAGGAATTGGAACAGCTGCATTCGGGGCAGACATGATTGTTGGAACTGCGCACGCATTCAAAACCGGGGAAGGGCAGGTTAAATCAACGCTTATGCTGAGCGCGATGGCACTTGGGAGGGCAGGGCACCTGCTCAAAACTGTTGAGCGTGCAGGGCTTCTTGGAAAGTTCCTTTCAGGCACAGGAAAGGTGTTTACGCGCTACCATGATTTCACCATGGTGCCCATGATGGGGTATGATGCATTCCATGGAGTGCAGATGGTTTCAGATGGGCATACCTACGAAGGTGTGCGAACCATTCTTTCCACTGCACCATTCCTTCCGAGCATGGTTGCCCCCAGGTCCAGGATACTTACCTCTCCAATAAAGCTGAAACCCGGTGCCCTAAGGAAGGGGGCAGTTCAGACCTGGAACAAAACTGTTTCCATGATGAGGGGGGAGAGAGTTTCTGGAAAATCCGAAAGGCTTGTGCTGCCCAAGCGGGCGGCTGTGAAACCTGCTGCTGCACCCAGGCCTGTGGAGGTAAAGCCTGCTGCAGCCGAGCGTGCAGTTCTTTCCCCTGAAGTTATTGAAGGAAGAGCAAGAGATGTAGATGGAAGAATTGGGCAGTTGAAAAAGATGAAGCTGGAAGCTGCAAAAGGATTCATGAAAGCACCTCCAAAATCTGCGGAAAGAGCAAAGATGCTTAAGAAAAGACAAGAAGCTGCAGAAGAGATTGAGGCGCTGAAAAAAGAAAAAGTTGTGCTTGAGAAAGATGTGGAAACCGCACGCCAGGCAAAAAAGGTTGCGGACCTTAATCTTGAGCCGAAGATTGCAGAAGTAGAAGGAAAGCTTGCTAGAGTTGAGAAGCTGCGTGCCCAGGAAAAGGAAACAGGAGCGAGAAGCCTGGAGAGGGGAAAGCTGGAAAGGGAAGCCGCAGAGCAGCTCAGGCAAATGGAGCTTGAGGTTCTTGAAGTTGTTGGGGAAAGGGTTGCTGTTGGAGCAGAAGGAGTGCGAACAATCCCTGAAGCATTTGCAATACTTGGCCAGCCTCCAGGAGGGGGAAGGCCCCCGCTTAGGATGCTTATGAAAAGCGTCAGCAGCCTGAGGTCATATGCAGAAAGGGCAAAGGGAGCTGCAAGGTCCCCAGTAAAAGTTGTGCCAAAGAAGCAGCCGGTGAGGGACAGAGCATGGGAAAAAACAGGGGAAGCCCCAGAACTGGTTTTGCAGGAAATGGTTGTGGGGGAAATCAAGTACCGGGAAGCACTGGGCAAGCCAAAGATCCAGGAAATGCGGGCGGTTGAGCTTGCAAAAAGGGCATGGGAAGAAGTTTACAGGGGGGAGAAGCCGCTTGAAGGGTTGAAAGGAGAAGAGAAGGCAGCACATGAAAATTTCAAGAAGGAGGCAGCGGACAGGTTTGCTGAGCTTTCTGAAACCGCATGGACGGAAGTGATTGCAGAAAAAACAGGGAAAGTTATTGACCTGGAAAAGGTAGCTGAAGCTGAAAAGCCTGTGCATGCACGCATGAAAAAAGTAATGCGAGAAATCTGGGACAGGAATATTGAAAGGGGGATGGCTCCGGAAAAGGTAGCAAAACTAGTGAACCCGGAGGAAATTGCTTCTGATTATACAGGATATCTGCAGAAAGGATTTGGGGTACCGAAAGAATTCTTTGAGCACATGAGAGCACAAGGAATAGAGCCCGGGAAAGTGCTCATGGATGGAGAATCTGTTACTGTACTAGAAAATCCCACATTAACTGTTGTAGTAGGAGATATGCACGCGGACCTTGTTGCCAGTGTGAGCATGCTGAAGGGCTCCGGGCTCGTGATAGATACGCGGCCGGACCTTGCTATTACTGACCTTTCCGTTCCTGTAAAGGAAAGGTATAGGTGGAATTCTGAGGCCCCTGAAGGCTCTGTTCTGGTGCAAACCGGGGACAGGGAAGGCAGAGGTGCGAATTCCCTTGAAGTTGAGGATTTATTCTGGTCACTAAAGGAGCAGGCGGAAGCAAGGGGGGATGGCTCAAGGGTTGTGCTCCTTGCAGGAAACCATGAGGCGCTTTCCCTGAAGATAATTGAGACCTGCAAGAACAAGAGCTCTGCGGAAATGGAGGAATTCCTGGTGGGAGTTGAAAGGACCAAAAAGCTTACGCATGAATATGCGGACCTGGGCAGGAATATGCCAAATGACAGGTTGCAGGAACTGATACGGCTTAATAAGGAGGGCGTAAACGGAGACCTCATAAAGGAGGGAATAATTTTTGGGACCACAGGGTTTGAAACTACCCTGAGGAATATTCGGGACAGGTATTCCGGACAAACCGCTCCAGGAAAGGGTTGGTGGGAAACCGCACTGCTGGATATGAACAGGCCAGATGGATACATTACCAGGCTTAATAACCTCAAGTATGCTGCATATGTTAAAGGGCCGGGTGGAACCGCACTATTTACACATGCAGGGCCAGTGCTTACTGCAAAGGGCCCCAAGGAAATGGAAGCACACTTCAACAAGATGCGTGATCCTGCGCATCCGGAACGAAACCACTGGGCAACAAACGATCTGGGATCCAAATCCCTGGAAACTGCGCAGCAGAATGGAGACTTTAGCAGCGGATATGTGGGCAAGGACTGGAGTATTCATGATCCCAAAGTACAGGCATGGATGAATGCAGAGGGAAACATGTTTGTGGGGCACAGGGCAATGGAGGGGATTACGGTTCAGAGCGACGGAGGAGTTACTGTTGTTAATGTGGATGGGACTGCATCAAAGGGATACTGGGGGAAACGCAAGGCAGCAGAGCGCCACGCACCTGGGGAAATAGTGGTAATGAACCACATGGATGGGACTGCAACCAAGGTGCAGGGATGGAAAGAAAAACCTGGTGAAACAGTTAGGAAAAGCAGATCTACCAAAACAGAAGAGATTCCTGTGCACAGGAGCAAGCAGGCAAAAACATATGAAAAATGGAGAAAGGGGAAAGAAGCTAAAAAACTCGAAACCCTTCCTGACGAGCGGGAAGTTCTTGCTGCGAAGATAAGGGAAAAAGCAGTTGCGCCTTCCCCTGTAAAAGTGGCACCTTCCAGCCAAGTGCCAAGTATCCTTCCCAAGCTCAGAGTGCCTAAGGACATGGAAGCATGGGCAAAGAAGGAGTGGGGGCTTGGTTGGGAAAAATTCGTAGATGAGCTGAATGGTGGAAGAATTCCTGAAAGAAACAAGCCAACGTTTAGGGTAAATGTGGAAATTGAAGGAAGGACTGAGCAGTGGACGCTGAGAATTGATGGGAAGCAGGAAACCGCAGGGCTTCTTGGGGAAGGAGAAAGATACACCGTTACGGTCATTGAATCGCCTGCTTCACGCAAGGTGCCTGCAACCACCATTCTTGTAGATGCAAAAGGAACGAAAGGGTTTGAGCGTGCGCTTGCGGAAGGAGTAAAAACCAATTATGAAACTGCATGGAAAGCTACTGGCAAGCGCGCCATGGCAAGGGAAAAGTACGTTACTGCTGAGGAGCTTGCAGAATATGCGGAAAGCTATCCGCGCGGAAAGGAACTTCCCACATTTACACCCATTAAGGAAATGGGAGGAAAAATGATTAATGGAGATGCCGTAAATGCTGCAATTGAGGCAACGGTTGCAGACCTTGCAGCGCAGGGAATCCCCATGGACATAACCGTTGTAAGCTGTGACAAGACCGCCATGAACCACCTCAACCCTAATGTTGAACATAGTGGAGGAGATTCCTCACTTAGGGCAAACAGGGAATTCTTTACAAATCTTGCAAAAAATGCAACAAAGGGAATGGACAAGAAAATTTACGGAACATATATTTACCGACCGTTTGGAAAGGGAGATGAATTCTACATAGTTGTAGTTTCAAAGAAAGGGACCGGGAAGAATCTGAATAGAAAATTCAACTCAAAAATGAGTCAATGGGGGGTAAGGAGACGGCTTATGAAGAAGCTGAAGACTGACCCTAAGCACCCCCAATTTGACCAGCATAAGGACCTTCTTGCAGATCCAAAGATGTATGTCACTGGAACGGTTGAAACCACCACTTCCACCATTACTACCGTAAGGCAGGCAGAGAATTTCAGGGTTTCAAAAGAGCTAAACAAAGCAGAAGATAGTGGAGTGATAAGCAACTTCAGGGAGCGGTTCAACATAGGGTTGATGGACAAGGCGGTTACTTCCACTGAGAGGTTCTCCGGAAAGGTGGAGAATGGAATAGCTGTGGAAATCGCGTTCACCATAAAGCATCCCCATGATGTTGAAGTGGTGCAGAATGCTGCTGAACATTACAAGAAGGGATACCGGGAGCTATATGGGAGCAAGGAAATACTCTTGGGACAAAGGATGGGAAATACCGGTGCAGGGCATGAAGGGAACAACCTCCTTGCATCAGTGCATGATGGAGCGATGGCCGTGTATGAGCAGTCCCTTCCCCCCGGCTGGAAAATAAGGAGAATTGGGCAGATTGGGTTCAAGTATGTGGTTGAAGTTCCCAAGGGAGTAAAAGTTATTCCTGAACTCCGGGAAAAGATACGAAATGGAATGGAGCAAATAGTGCAAAAGGCACTTAATGACCCTGTAGTGTTCTTCAAAACTTGGGGGCAACAGCTTTCTGCAAAGCCGGAACTGGGAAGAAACCTGCTGAACCTTTCTGCAAAGCTCAAGGTTGCTTATCCAAAGGGCGCAAAGAAGGGAATCGAACTAAAGGCAATTGCAAAAGTAGCAGAACAACCGGTTATAAACGAAGGAGAAAGGTTCCTGCATGCAAGGCTTGAGGCAATGAGAGTGAATGTTGTGGGGCTCGAGGTCCAGCCAAATACCTTCAGGTCTGCGAACACGATTATTTCAACCATACGGGCAGGAACTCGTGAGATGGCTGCGCTAAAAATGGGGAAGAAACCCAAACTTTACAAGGAGATAAAGGCAATTGTGGATGAATCTGGAACAATGGTAAGGGATGTGGAGGATTTTGTTGCCTATGTGCGGAAAACAAAACCGGAAAGTGCAGACCGCATAATTACGGAGTTCTTTGAATATTCAAATAAGTATTCTGACCATGTCCTGATGGACCGGGCAAAGCTTGAAACTGCTGCACTGGTTGTTGCTGCAAAGGACAATATGGAATACATTGAGCTTATGCCACCTGAAATCAGGGAGGCGGTTGAACAGTCTAAATCAGGAATGGAACTTAGGGACCTCCTGGCGTTTGAGCGTACGAGCCAGTACGAAATGGAGGGCCATGGAGGAGTTGAAACCTGGAGGATATTCTCCGAGTGGGCTGCTGGAGAAGGAGGAAGAGCATTCAGGGATGCTGCTGCAAAAGACCTTGCTGTTTTGAAAAAGGTCAAGGCAGGGGAGCTTATTCCCAAGGGAAGAATCTCGAGGGCCAAGGAACGGTACAGGAAGCAGGGGGGGTGGATTGAAATTCCGGTGCCAAAAAGTCTCGCTCCAAAGGAAATGATTGAGAATTATGCAGGGAAAAATGTAGCAATGCAGTCTAAAGACGGAATACTTGTCTATGACTATGAATATCTACTTGGAAAACATGGTAAGGGAGGGGAAGCTGCAGGCTCAAAGCTTGGAAATGTAAAAACCCCTGAGCAGCTGGCTGAGCTCCTTAGAAATAATGTGGATATGAAAACACTCGCCAAAACTGAGGGGGTCACACGCATTGCAAATGTTGAAGCGGGCGAAGTTACGGGCACCGACAGCATGGTTGAGATTACTTCAATCAAGAAAGGTGGAAAAGAAGTTGGCGTCGGGGGTGAACTAAAAGAAGGGGTAGAGTATGAAGCTACTATAAAAGATGCAAATGGTGTTGAACACCCTGCAATTGTAAGATATGAAGTGGTCCGGCCCGGGTCCCCGGATGGAAAGTTTGCCCCCACAATGCAGGCTGTTGCATATACTCTCGCGAAGCCTCCTGCAAGCACTAAAATGAATGTAGTTATTGGAAAGATTGATTTGGCAGACGCAAGAGCAGAATGGGTTAATACGCCTGCACTTAAGAAAAGGCTGGGGGACAAAGCAGTAGATGGAGCAAAGGGAATTTATTCAATATTTACAATTTTCCCTGGAAAATATGCTCCTGCTGCAGACGCAAGAAATGGTCCGTTGCAAGATGCCACTGTTGGAATGACTGGCCATGAATTCTGGAATGGAAGAAAAGCGGCTGGAGGAAAATCCAGGGTAAACAGGCATGCGCTTATGAAAAAGCCTACTGGGGAGATGGCTGAAAGGCTGGGAGGAAAGAAAGTAGGGGAACCAGAGCCCAGAGTGGTCGAAGCGGAGAGGGCCAAAGCCGCGAGGCCAAAAGGGGAAAGGGTTGTTCCTGAAAAAGGTTATCACCAAGCAAAGCTTGAGGGGCAGAAGCCTGCTGAAACGGCTGTTGAAGCAAAGAAGCTTACCAAAGCAGAAAGGGAGGAATCGTGGAAGCGGATGGAATCGCTTGAGGATGCCTTGGAAACTTATGATTCTTATTTAGAAGAAGTTAGCGTGTTTGGGCTTGGTAAGGGAAAATCCAAGATGCTTGAAGCACAAGCAGATGCCCTTTTCCAGCGGGGTTTCGAAACCATATATGGAAAAAAGATAAAAACCATGAATCGGGGGGAGATGGAGGCACTGATAGCAGAGAAGAAGCTTAATCTTAAGAAGGCAAAAGCCATGCCGGAAGAGAAAGGACTGCCATATGGGCAATTGACCAAAACGCACATTGCAAAGGAGCTGGAAGCAGAGATTGCTTATCTTGAGGGGCAGAAGCCTGCTGAAACGGCTGTTGAAGCAAAGAAGCTTACCAAAGCAGAAAGGGAGGAATCGTGGAAGCGGATGGAATCGCTTGAGGATGC
>JGI10211J34971_10001216_pt1 | contig 21506 bp, 18 predicted proteins | sample Etolagsediment_FD_34971 | JGI IMG/M metagenome (IMG submission 34971)
TGAGAATCACGGATCGCGGAGCCCCGTTCCCGGAGGGAATGAAGCCGCCGCTGATCGTGAAGCCCTGCAGCCGCGGGTCGAGTGTCGGGCTGACCAAGCTGAACACGTGCTCTAAGAGTTGGTGGCGCCGGGCATTGAACAAGGCATTTGCGGTCGATGACGTCGTGTTGGTGGAAGAGTTCCTCCCGGGCGCGGAGTTGACGGTTGGTCTTCTCGACGGCACGGCGCTGCCGACCATTGAGATCGTTCCCCCAAACGGTCGGTGCTATGACTACGACGCCAAGTACGAGTACAGGCAGGGACACACGTCCTATCTCTGCCCGCCCAAGAGCCCGGCGGCGCGTGCGGCTTCCGCGCAGATGCAGGACATCGCACTGCGGGCCTACAGGCTGCTCGGAGCGCGGGACATGCTGCGTGTCGATTTCCGGCTCGACACGTCCGGCACCCCCATGGTGCTCGAAGCCAACAGCATCCCCGGCTTCACCTCGACCAGTCTCCTGCCGAAAGCCGCGGCCGAAGCCGGCATCAGTTTCGTCGAGCTCTGTTCCCGCCTCGTGAAAATGGCCTACGACCGCGAGCGCCTGGGGCAATGTCATTGACTTGAGCCGAGCCGTAGGCGCACGGAGTAGGTCCTGATCACCGAGTGGGACGGGCGCGATGTGACCAACGAGAGCATCGCACGGCTCAGGTCCGTGACAGTGGCGCCCGGGGTCGCCGGCTTGAGGTCGGGCCCAGGCGGATGCGCACCCCCGCGAAGCAGAACTCCGCCTATCTTGCGCGCATGGCCGTAGCATCCGGGGGCAGGGATGCTAAATTTACGGGTTCGGTTCGTGTCGATGCCGCCCGGCGTCTACCGTCTCCATAACCGTCATCACGCGCGCGCTTTGCGCCTCTTTGCCCATGAAAGACAGATACGACGTCATTGTAGCAGGCAGTGGCCTGGGTGGTCTCACCGCCGCCATGCGACTCGCCGACGGAGGACACAAGGTCCTGCTCGCGGAACAGCATTTCCAGTTCGGGGGCCTGGCCACGTATTTCCGGCGCAAGAGTCACGTGTTCGACGTGGCGTTGCACGGGTTCCCCGTGGGCATGAAGAAGAGCTTCCGCAAGTACTGGGGTAAGGAGTTTGCGGACCACATCACCCAAGTGAAGCGCATTCGCTTCGACAACCCCCAGTTCCAGATCGAGACGACGTTCGACACCCGGGACTTCACGCGCCTGCTCATCGAACACTTCGGAGTGCCCTCCGATACGGTGAATGCGTTCTTCGACGAGCTGCGGAAGATGAACTACTACGACGACGACAGTCAGCCGACGCAGGCACTGTTCGAGCGCTTCTTCCCCGGCCGTAGCGACGTATGGCGTCTGCTCATGGAGCCGATCACCTACGCCAACGGGTCCACGCTGCAGGAACCGGGGATCACGTACGGCATCGTGTTCGGGAACTTCATGAACAAAGGCGTCTACATCTTCCAGGGCGGCACGGACCTGCTTCTCCAGATGATGGTGGACAAGCTGCGGGGCGCCGGTGTGGACTGCGAAACGAGCACGATGGTCGAGAAGGTTCTCGTGGAGAACGGGCGGGTCACCGGCGCCGTTGTCAACGGCAAGGAGATCGGTACTCGCGCGGTTGTGTCGAACGGCAGCCTGGTCCGCACCGTGCACGAGTGGACAGGCGACGAGTACTTCCCGCAGGAATTCCTGGACGGATTCAGCGAGGTCAAGCTCAGCAACAGTAGCTGCCAGGTCTATATCGGCATCAAGCCCGGCGAGAAGATCGACGACATCGGCGACCTGGTGTTCACATCCGTTCATCCGGAGTTCGATTCAACGGCGATCTGCAGCCGCGACGTCACGAGCCGAACGTACTCTGTCTACTACCCGTCTATCCGGCCGGGGTCGGATCAATACACGATCGTGGCATCGATGAACGGTTGGCACGATGACTGGGCGGGGATGACCAAAGACGAGTACCGTGCCGCCAAGAAAGTGATGATCGAGGACACGCTGAATGCGTTGGAGAAATATGTGCCCAACATCCGCAGGATCGCTGACCATACCGAGGCGGCGACACCACGGACGTTTGCGCGCTACACGTTGCATGTGGGCGGCGCGTCGTTCGGCACCAAGTTCGAGGGGCTGAAGTACAGCATGGAGATGTCCAAAGCTGTCCCGGGCCTCTTCCATACGGGCTCGGTGGGAATCATCATGTCCGGATGGCTTGGTGCCGCGAACTACGGCGTGATCACGGCCAACGAAGTCGAGAAGCACCTGGCAGACTGAACGCAGAGACGATACTCATGGTAGAACTTGATTTCTCCAAAGCCGAAGACGGCCTCATCCCGGCCATTGCCCAGGACTGTGAAACGGGCGACGTGCTGATGCTGGCCTACATGAACGAGGAAGCCTGGAAGCGCACGCTCGAGACCGGTGTGGCCACATACTGGTCCCGGTCCCGCCAGAAGTTCTGGGTGAAGGGCGAGAGCTCGGGCAACGTGCAGAACGTGAGAGACGTGTACGTCGACTGCGACCTTGACACCGTAGTCCTCAAGGTCGAGCAAGTTGGCGGAGCCGCGTGTCACGAGGGCTATCGCAGCTGCTTCTTCCGCCGCATCGACGGCGATGAACTCACCGTGGTGGGGGAGAGGGTCTTCGATCCCGCCGAGGTGTATGGCAAGAAATAGGCGCGATATCGCGCCCATCCACATGAAGACCGGAGTAACCGATACAATGCCGATTCTGCAGCTTGGTATCCCGAAGGGCAGTCTCCAAGAGACGACTGTCGACATGTTCAAGAAGGCCGGGTACAAGATCACCGTGTCGTCCCGCTCGTATTACCCCACGATAGATGACCCGGAGATCGAGTGCATCCTGATCCGCGCCCAGGAAATGGCCCGGTACGTCCAGGAAGGCATAATGGATGCCGGCCTCACGGGCCACGACTGGATCGAGGAGACGGGGGCGGATGTGGTCGAAGTGGCAGAACTCGTCTACGGCAAAGTCGGCCGGAGTCCGCTACGGTGGGTTCTTGCCGTGCCGGAAGACTCGTCGATTCAGTCCGCGAGGGATCTGGAGGGCAAGCGCATCTCGACCGAGGCCGTGGGCATGACGAACCGCTACCTGGCGAAGCACGGCGTGTCCGCCAACGTCGAATTCAGCTGGGGTGCCACGGAGGTCAAGCCGCCCCGCCTGGCCGATGCGATTGTCGAGATCACGGAGACCGGATCGTCGCTGCGTGCGAACAACTTGCGCATCGTCGACACGCTCTGCATCAGCACCACCCGTCTGATCGCGAGCAAAGAGGCGTGGGCGGATGAGTGGAAGAAGGCCAAGATTGAGAAGCTGGCCCTGTTGCTGAAGTCCGTGCTGGCGGCCGAGAAGAAGGTCGGCCTGATGCTCAACGTCAGCAAGGACGATCTGGACACGGTGCTCGGCATCCTGCCCGCACTGCACAATCCGACGGTGGCTCAACTCTCCGATCCCCAGTGGCTCAGTCTCACCACGGTAATCGACGAAACCGTTGTCAGGGACATCATCCCCGAGCTTCTAGGCGCTGGTGCCGAGGGCATCGTCGAGTATGCCCTCAACAAGGTCGTGGCCTGATACTGCACGCCCGTGCCTCAGGCAATGGGGTTGAGCCCGAGGGTGCTCAGGTGCTTCACGAAGTGACGTTCGAGGTGCTTGTAGTAGGTCTCTTCATGCGCGTCCAGGCCGGCCAGGAAACGGGGGCCGAACTCCGGGTGCTTCAGAATCCCGCCGTAGGTCACGTGTAGCAACTGACGGGCGGCATCGTTGTCCAGGAGCGTCGTCAACGCATTGTCGGACAGCGTCGACGGCTCGGGGATACTGTCCAGGTCCGGGGTCACATGATAGAGCTTGAGCGCCTCGGGGAATGTGTCGAGCGCAAGCTGATGTGTGTCGCGGTACAAAGCGGGGTCGGCCTCGGCAACGGCGCGGATAGCCTCGAGCCAGCTCGTGCCGGCCGTCTTCACATGGACACGGTGCGATGTGTGCTTCCCGATGATCGGATAGGCGCTGAACTTGTCGCTTCCGGAGTGTACGGAGATCTTATAGTCGCCGTGCGCTTTCGCGATGTCACAGTGCACGGCAAACTGGCGCTCGAATTCCGCCAGGTCGCCGATGTAGTCAATGGCCTTCTGGAACTCGCCGATGAACCGGGGCGCAAGAGACGAGACCTCGATGCCGCGCACCAGGATCTCTTTGATAATGAAGAGGTGGTGCGACGGCAATGTAGGAGCGGTCGTCTCGTCGATCGAAATCTCCAGATCGAACGCGTCCCCTCGCCTTTTCTTGAGCAAATCGTACACTTCGCGTGCAAAATCGAGAGCAGCGGAATACATGACTGCGCAGCGCTTGCACTCGAGGGCGGAGATCGCGATGCCGCTGTCCCCGAGTTGAAACGTCTTGTCGGCGTAGGTGTCGACCAGTCGCTGTCTTGTCTCGGCAGGGATGCCGCCGAACGCCGTCTCAATCTGTCCGGCGGACCAGTTCTCTGCCTCGGCCAGCATGACTTCACTCAGATCCAGCGTGATCATGGCCATGCCTGCGTCGATCGCCATGTTGATATCGGCAAGCGTCTTCAGGTGATCGCCGTCGGCGCCGAATCCGTCCGTGTAGCCCTCCTGGAACACTAGGAAGGTGACATCATCCACCACGTTCTCGTAAGTGCGTCCGGTCAGGTTCAGTTCGCGAATGGACTGCTGGGCGAGAACGGGCGACACCGGGAACTGGCGAACGGCACGGATATGCCCCGGCGTGGCGCGGCCAAGCCGGTCGCCGCAGCCGATGGTCGTCTGACGGTCGCGCAACGACAACGGCGCTGTCCACGGAAACTGCGTCCGGAGTAGCTCGGCGTTCGCATGCGTCAGAGGAGCAACCCTGTACAAGACGCCCGAGAGTTCGGCGATATCGCCCTCCAGGTGCCTGTTGAGCGCTGCCTCCGAGGCTGCGAAGTTCACAAGGCACTTGGCGGCGTTCGTGCGGACCAGAGCCAGGCCGCCGTTGCCACAAGGCTGCATGGAGGCGGGGTAAGGGGTCAGAGTCGCGCCGTGCGCGGCACTGGAGAACGCTTGGAACAGGTCAGTTGGCATGGCGGCCCCCTTACTGTGGATAAGGTGGCCGCCCCGTGTGTGGCGGGGCGGCCTGTGTGTGTGAAGTGAGCGCAGAACGCTCAGATCTTCCCAATACGGCGCAGCAAACCGAGTATCTCGGTTTCTTCCGTGCCCGTCTGCTTTGCTGCCTGTTTTGCCTCGTCTTGCAGGTTCACTTCAAGACGCGCCAGAGGTACATGCTGCTCAAGCGATTTCCGCACTTTGGCCCGAGCGTGTTCCTCGGAGATGCGGTTGAAGTCCTCGACAAGCTCGGCCGGCTTCCGGGAATACAACAGGGACACCGTGAGAAACGGTCGCTTACGTTTCGGGTTGCACACAACGCTGTGTACCGGGGTGACGTTAAGGCCGACGAAGTGGTTCAGAATGTTGTAGTAACAGGTGGAATCCTGCTCCGGGGGCATCTCGAGAAGGAAGAGGGCCTCGATCGGACTCTCCGGCGGCAGAAGCAACGGGTTGACGTTCTTCTCGATCTGTTTGCCGACATCCTCCTCCGGGTCATACTCGAAGTACGTGAAATGGTTGAAGTAAGGACGTGAGCAGTAGAGGGCGAAGTCCTCGTAGTCGATGTGCCCTTCGATCAAGTCCATGCGATCACCTTTGTCCGGCACCGCAAGGAAGACCTTGAGCGACTCGATAATCATGCGGTTGTACTCGGCCTCGCACAGTCGGGAGTCGAACTTGAGCGTGTTGGAGAACAACATGATGTTCCCCGTGTTGCCGCTGTCAATGGCGTCGGAGACGGCATCCAGCAGAAACAACGCCGTGTTGTTCACGTACTCAGCAGGTTCGAGTTTGGCACACGGCAGGATGAGGGCGAACATCGCCTTGTCCGCGGGCGACACATCGTCGAGTTCGGCGAGTTCTCCGAGCATGCCTGACAGAATCCCGTTGCCTGTGCCGCCCCCCGTCGAGGAGAAGACGACTTCCCCACGGATCAGGCTCAGCAACTCCCGCTTGACGGAGAGGAATGCGTCGCGTCCGATCTGTGGGTTCTTCCGGGACCCCCGGAGCTGACCGCGTGCGGCGTGTACGACCGCGAGGATCTTCCGGCCGGCTTCGAGCTTGTTGAGTTCCGTTTCCGACACGTTGACGATCGTTGCGTTCGGATCGAGCTGCAGCGCCAGTTTGCTGCCTGCTCCACCAATACCGATGGCCATGCTAGTTGCCCTCCAGGAAGGATGACTTGCGAAGTGCAAACGCGCGTTCGAGAACCAGTGTCTCGAGTGCTCGTGCACCGTGGGAGGTGATGTAGAGGTTCTTGCGGTTGCCTTCATCGCGCACGTCGATGAATCGTAATGCGTCCAAGGCCTCGACGACGGCCATCGCGTTCTGCTTGGTACGCGTGATCCCGATGGCCTTCAGGTCGTCGAAACAGTTGGTGATGTTGTACTTACAGTGTTTGTCCTCGGCCTGTGCACACCAGTAAAGTGCCAGGAAATGACTTTCCTTCAAACGTGAGACCTGCTCTGAGAAGAGGTTGCTCATGGGGCAGTGTGCCGATGCTGACCAGACTTGCGTGACGGCCCTGTCACGATATAAGCACACTTTACTATAGTTGTATTGTGGTTGCAAGTCGCGGAAGGTGGATAGAACAAGGGATGTTGCAGGTGTGGAGCGGTCAGGGCAGTGCGTTGGCAGCGCTTTCTGCCTGCATCCTGATCTCACAATACATACGTTACTACACGTTACTGCCGTCGCGTGTAGTGTAGTGTAGTGTAGGCAACTGTGTCACCACGGAAGGCCGGGGCTGGTCATGGACTCCTGTTGACCCACCGCGACGCGCAACGCAGCAACACACATAGACCTGAAGTGAAAATGGCCCGCAGGCACGATCTCTCGGGCAGGGCCATGTCCGGGCTCGGCGGCTCCGCTGCCTTCCCGGAACCGCGGAGGCCCACCTCGGTAGGCTTCCGAAGCCGAGCTGGGGCTCGGCGTTCCCGGCAGAGCTCGCGTTGGGTCACATCTGGCCACGGGGCGTCGGCTCGCACAACGTGATTCGTCTACGTGCATTACGTCTCAGAGCAAAACCGCCCTGTCTCTCGGGGGTTCTCGTCCAAAGGCGATGTGCACCACGTCTGCGTGTTCTGCCTCCACCCAAGAGCGCCCCTCTCCTCGGCGACGCACCCCTTGCCCCTGGAACGATGGGGATGTAATTTGGCCGGATTGTGAAGAAGCAACTGGACACGTTCATCAATCACACCGCGACCGAGATCACCGTCGGCGTGCTCATCGTGTTCAGTGTCGCGGTGACGGTGATGGAGGTGACCATCGCGTCAGGGACCGGGTTGCATCGCTTTGCGGACATCGCAGGCAACGTGGTGACGGGCATCTTCGTGGTCGAGCTCTCGATCCGCTGGTACGTTGCGCGGTCCACAGTGTCCTTCTTCCGACACTACTGGGTGGACGCCTTCGCGATCATGCCTGTTGTCCGGCCACTGCGCATGCTGCGGGTGTTGCGGCTACTTCGGCTTGTGCGCCTCGGCATCCTATTGTCACGACGCACGCGCAAGGTGGCAGCCATCCTGCACGAAGGATTGGCCGAGAACCTCATCGTCATCGTTGTGCTCTGCGTGGTGTTCCTGATCGGGGCCATCGGCATCACCATTGTCGAACGGGGCAACGACGCGTTCCGTACGTTTGGTGACGCGGTTTGGTGGAGCCTGTTCACAATGATGGCCGGCGAGCCGATCGGGGGCGAACCCGTCACGCTCGTGGGACGCATCATCACCACCGTGGTCATGCTCGGCGGCTTTACCGTGTTCGCCATGTTTACCGGTGTCGTTTCAGCAGTTATGGTGTCGCAACTCCGCGGCAGAATGGAGGCAAAGGACATGGAACTGGAGGAACTCAGAGGCCACTACATCATTTGTGGCTGGAACCGCTCCGGTCCGGTGATGATCCGCGAGCTTCAGGCAGCACGCGCCACGCGCGCTACGCCGATTGTGATCATCGCCGAGATGGAGGGCGAGCCGGATCTGCCGGACAACATCAATACCGGCCTGATCTTCTTCGTCCGTGGCGATTACACGTCCACCGAGACGCTGCTGCGCGCTGGCGTCGACCGGGCGGCCGCTGCTCTGTTGCTGACCGACAAGGCCGTGCCGCGTTCGGACCAGGACCGGGATGCCCGGACAATTCTGGCGGCTCTGACGATCGAGAAGCTGAGTCCGGGCATCTTCACGTCCGCACAGCTCCTGCGCCGCGAGAACGAGCCCCACCTCAGGATGGCCGGTGTCGAGGACGTGGTCATTGCCGACGAGTACATGGGCAACCTCATCGCCCACTCCTCCCGGACCTACGGTCTGGTCACTGTCTTGGACGAGCTGTTACGCACGGCTCACGGCAATGAGTTCTACAAGATCCCGGTGCGCTCCGAGTGGGTCGGCATGACCGTGCTTGAGCTGCTCCCCATCATCAAGAAGACCCGCAACGCCACGCTCATCTCGATCGAGACGGCTGCGGGCGACGGCCCCCGGCAGATCGTGACCAACCCCTCACCGGAGTACCTTGTGCGTGAGGACGAGCAGCTCATCGTCATCGCAGGACAGGACCCGAGTGCAGAGGGCTGACGTCCCCCTTCCGGGCGCACCAACCTGAAGTCGCCCGACAGGCGTTGCATTCGCGCCAGTTGCCGGCTAATTTATACGGCAAGCGGAGGGAGGCAGCAGGTGCGCGTCACCCGCTTCACTTCCCCGTCGCCAACCGCATGACCGACGGATCCGGAGACCCTACGGAGGGAAAATGCCGTGAGACCCATCTCAGCACGCCGCCCGTTTACCCTGATCGAGCTTCTCGTCGTCGTGGGGATCATAGGATTGCTGTTCGCGATCCTCATGCCCGCGCTTCGGCGCGCCAGGGAGACAGCCCATGCCTCCAAGTGCCTGTCAAACCTGCGTAACATCTCCACAGGCTTCATGTCGTATGCGGATGATTACGAGGAAGCGTTCCCGGTTGGGAATGCGGGCAACGGCTGGGCGGATCGGCTTATCCCGTACCTGCGCGGCCCCAAGGTCTTCTACTGTGCCAAAGACTCTGAGAACTCCCACCGGGACTGGGCTGCAAACATGGACCGTATCTCCTACGGCTACAACATCTTGGGACTGGGTTTCGAGCACGCCACCGGCAAACCCGATCCGTTGGCAAACGATGGCACGCTGGTGACCACGTTCTCCGCCACTGCTCCGGCGTTGCGCGACGCCACAAACACGCTTGTCGCCACGGATGCGGGAAAAGCCAGTGAGGATGAGCGCGGCTACTACCTGGCTGCTCCGGCCGGCACGCTCTGGCCAGGCGATTTCTTGCCCGCGGGCCGGCACTCCGACCGCTTGAACGCCCTCTTTGCCGATGGTCACGCCGACCGCTTCGTCGCGGTAGAGACCACCACAGTCACTCATCCGGGCAACGCGGCTCCTATCAACAACTACGCGTTGTGGAGCCCGATCCGCTAGGGACGCCCTGCGCGACGGGCACGGATTCTGCGAGGCTCCAGGCCAAGCCCATGGACGCACACCTGAGTCACATTACGCCCGTTCTCGCCGGCGACACCATCCGTCATCGGCTGGCGGACGGAACGCAGGTCCTGAAGCTCCGGTCCCGGGGACAATACCTGGCACTCGCCCCGGGCGAACAGGGCCTGCTCGAGCGCTTCGATGGCAGGACCACTGTGCAAGGTGTCCTGACCGAGCTTTTGGATGTCCCCGACGCCCCCGCGATTCGGCGGTTCTACCAGCTTATCGACGAAGCGTTGCGCGAAGGGTTTCTGATCGACCCCGAAGCAACACAGACAGACCCCGGGCCCAGTATGCGCGTCGCCCGATGGTGTTGCGGTTGGCGCTTGGCCCCGGTTGCAGCCACGTTTCTCGTCGTTGCGCCTCTCAGTGCGTGGGCCGTGCTCGATCTCCGGCCCGCCGTTCCTTACACGCTCACGGACTGGGTTTTGGTGTTTTTCGCCATCTGCGTGGCGTTCAGCGTCGGCAATGTGCTGGCGGGACTCGTCCTCGCCGGCTACGGCGCCGACGTGTACAATCCGGGCATGCGCATCCATACGGGACTGCCCGTCTTCCACGTCGACACACGCGATGCCGCTGTGGCCGGCAGGCGCTGTGAAGCGGCCATCGCCATACAGCAACTTGTCGTTCCCTGTGTTCTTGCCTTGGTCGCGTATGTGTTCCGTTCGCCCGCGATCGTGTTTGCCGCCTGTTTCGTGTTTCTCGCCATGGCTTCCCCATTCACGGGCAGTCCGGCGCACGCCCTTTTCCACGCTTTGCTCCTCCCTTCACACCGGGAGTGCCATTTTGGCCCCGCGTTTCTCTGCCGACGTCTTTTCAGGTCATTCCTTGCCATCGATCCCGTTACGGGCGAGCAGAACTACCTCATTCTGCATGCCTGCTATGCCCTCGCATGGCTCGGGGCCGTCATGGCGCTTGGTGCGGACCTTCTGCTGCGTCAGAACGGGATACTGATCAGCCGTATGGCCATTCCAGCGGACCCCGCAACGCAGGCCGGGAGTCTTCTGGCGGCCGTCTTTCTCCTTGCCGTTCTGCTCCTGCCTCTGCTCTACGAAGCCCGTCTCGTCGTCGGAAACGTCGCGGCGCTCCTGTCGCCCTTCTTCTCGGCCCTCGAGCACCGCTTGTCCCACAGCCACGCGCCTGCCGTTCCGCCACCGGCCGAGGAGCTCACGGCCTTCCTCCGAACCACCCTCCTCTTCGGGGCTGTCCAAGAAGAGGATCTGCCTCCCATCGTCGGCGCGTTCACCTGCATGAACGTCCCCGGTGGCACCTCGATTATCCGGCAGGGAACTCCCGGTGACGCGCTCTTCGTGGTCTACCGAGGCACGGTATCGGTGATCAAAGAGGACACGAATGGCCAACGCCGCAAGGTGGCTGAGCTCGGGACCGGGGATGTGTTCGGCGAGATCGCGCTTCTGGACAGAGTCACGCGGACAGCGTCCGTCAAGAGCGCCGGGCCCTGTGTGCTTCTGGCCCTGAGCCGGGAGCATTTTGACGACCTGCTCGTTCCGTCCCTCGGTGCGAACCGGATTCGGCTCATCATCCAGACCTGCAGCTTCCTGAAGCGGACGCGGCTGTTCGCCGATTGGCCCGACCACGAGCTTCTCAGGGTCGCCGCCGATCTGGATGACGCGACCTACTCCGCCGGGCAGCAGATCATCGCCGCCGGACAGCCCAACGACACGTTCTACCTGATCTACGAGGGCGAGTGCGACGTCCGCAGGGACGGAGACACGGTTGCGGCGCTGCGCTCATGCGATTTCTTTGGCGAGATCAGCCTGCTGAAAGGTACGCCCACGGTGGCGGACGTTGTCGCGCGGACCCCGGTGCGGTGCCTGACGGCGCGGCGAGACAGGTTTGTCCGGCTCATCACCGAGGACGTTCTCACCGGCATCACAGTCGAACAGATCGCCGACACTCGTCTGCGGCAGAACCAACGCTGATGCGAAGTTTTGTCTTCAAGACCGTATTGCTTCTGGCGATCGCCTGGGTCGTTCTCGCGAACGTCGAGGTGGTCAACTCCACCGCGCGCGCGTTCAGAAATGCCCGCGCCACGGTATCCGCCAAGATCGATCTCTATCAGATCGCCAATCTCGCCGTGACCAACCACGAGAAGCACGGCGAGCTCCCCAAGAGTCTGCGCACGTTCATCCCCGGCTCCGCAGGCCTGCGCGTCTACCTCTGGCGTCCACGCGCCACCATGACCAAGGACCCGTGGGGAGGTTACTACGAGCTCGTCGAGAAGGGCAGCGGCTTCGTCGTCCTTTCGGCCGGCCCGGATCGACGCTGGCGCACCAAAGACGACCTGGGGCACTTCCGGTCTTTGACCAAAGTCAAATACGACAAAGGCACGTAGGCCCCGAACGGCCCCGGACGAAGTCACCGAATCCGGAACCGGGGATCACTCTTTTCGAACGCCTTGATCCGCGCGTCTGCCGCCTCCCGTTCACGCCGGGAGAGCTTGCGTCGCAGGCGTGCCGCGGCACCGCGGACGTTCTCCCATTCGTCCTCCGAGATCGTCTTCCGTCGATCGTCGATCTCGCGCAACAGGGCATCGACCTCCGCCGGATCAACGCTCTTGTCCACTCCTTCCGAGGCTGCGTCCTCCGCCTTCACCTCCGCGGCCGGCTCGTCCTGCACAGCGTCGGCCAGCTCGGCCTCCGTGGGTGTCTTCACGCCGTCCTCCGTCTTCTCCGGCTCCGGCTCGGGTGGCGGATCATACACTGACTTTGCCACCGGTCGATCCGCGATCGGCAGTGTCAACGGGTCCGGGGGAGGGGGAGGCGCCGCCTTGGCCGCCTCTTCGGCCGCCTTTCTGGCCGCGTCGAGCTCCGCCTGCCGCGCAGTCGCCGCGATGCTCAACCACACGTACGCCTCTGCCGGATCCTCGCGTCGCTGCCTGCCCATGCCCTCGGCATGCTCACGGCCGAGGAGGATCTGCGAACGCACGTCACCGGCCATTGCACGCTCCGGCAAATCCAAGATGTGGAAGAACAGGACCGACTCCAGGTGATCGAGTGTCTCCGCCGTGCTGGACACCACCAGCGTGCCAACGTCCGACCGGTATGACACGCGTGAGTCGGGGGCGAGTGTCACCCCCTGGTGCTGCAGACACTCCTTCAGGAAGGGCTCCTTGTACAACGCCGATTCGTCTTCAGGCACGAGGAACTCGAACTTGCCGACTGGTTTGCGCAGTCTTTCCATGTCCTGCAACGACAGGTGGTAGGCACGGGTGTCCCGCTCCTCCGCCACGAGCTTCCGTTCCGTCGCCCTCTCACTCGGAAGGCGAGCCCGACTCTCGCTCCGCGGCTTGACCAACACAACGCCCCTTTCCACACCGTACGTGTAGCCGGACGCCAGGCATACGTACTCCAGCGCCTCGGCCACACTCACGTCATGCAGTGTGATGTCGACCACGGGCTCCTTGGCATCGCGTAGGGGCGTCACCAGCATGGGCACGCCGCGTCCGCCGCGGTCTGCCTCGGCGGCCTTCTTCTCCAGGAAATACACTGCCTGGCTGACCGACAGGTTCTTGAACTTGACCTCTTCGATCGACAGCCTTCTCATCTTCAGTTCCAGATCGATCCGGTCCCAACCCGAGATCTCCTGGCCAACAACGCTGGTCGCCAGCGCGACCAGAAAAAGCCCGGAAGGAACCATATTCCTGATACCCGATGCCATCGTGTGGTCTCCGTGGTCACTCACTCGGTCTGCTTCTTTGCTCATTCTCATTCCGGGCTAGCCTACTGCCCCGCCATCCGCGGGGCAAGCGCGTGCCCGCAACTGGCCACAGGCAGCGCCTATCTCGGCGCCCTTTTCGCGACGCACCGTGGCCTGCACGCCCCCGGCACACAACTCGTCCAGGAACGCCGCAACTCCTTCGGCGGGGGGAGCACAAATGCCCTCGCCGGTCCTGTTGTACGGGATCAAGTTCACTTTGGCACGCAACCGTCTGGCTATCTGCGCAAGCCTGGCCAGATCATCCCGCGAATCGTTTCTGCCGGCGATCATGGTATACTCGAGCGTCACCATTCGCCCGGACAGCCGCGCGTATTCATCGCATGCCGCCAATACGTCGACGAGTGGATACCGATGTCGTGGCGGAATCACCTTCGACCGTCCCGCATCCGTGGGCGAGTGCAGGGACAGTGCCAGGTTCCACGGCCTTGCGACCTCCGCAAGTCGGCGGATGCCCGGCACAATGCCGCTAGTTGACACCGTCACATGTCGCGCCCCTACGCCCAGACCGTCCGCTGCGCAGATCGCGTCGAGTGCGGGGATCAGGTTTCCCAAGTTCAGTAATGGCTCCCCAATTCCCATCACAACGATGTTGTTCACCCTGTGACCCAGCGCGCGGCATGCGAAGATGACCTGATCAACGATTTCGCCCGCTGTCAGGTCCCGCACCAGCCCGCCTCGCCCGCTGGCGCAGAACACACACCGCACGGGGCATCCCACCTGCGTACTGATGCAAACCGTTTCCCGTCCCGGCGCCCTTATCAAGACCGACTCGATCCGGTTCCCGTCAGGCAGTGCCAGGAGGAATTTCTCCGTCTCATCGGTTCCCCGCACCGTCTCATCAGCTGACACCGTGAAGGCCTCGAACGCCACGGCCAGCTCCGCGCGCAAGGTCGCTGGAAGGTTGGTCATCTCCGTGAAGTCCGTACACCATTTCGGGTAGAGCCACTCGCGGATCTGCTTGGCCCGAAACGCCGGTTGGCCCTGCTCGCGGAGCCACGCAGCCAGTCGCTCACTGCCGACGTCCTTTATGCTCGGCTTCGGTTCGACCGTCATTACTCGACCGTCTCCGCCGCTTCTCCGCCCTCATCCGCTTCATCGTCTTCGTCCGCGTCCCCTTCCTCCGCCTCGTCGTCCGGCACGATTCCCTCGATGTCGATGGTCTCGGGGGCCGGCGCGGGCAGAATCGTGTCCACATCGATCCCCTCGATGGCGACCGGCGCGGTCGTCCGGGGCGTCCCGCGATACACCCGTATCCACCGCGTGGGCCTCCCGCCTTCCAGTCCTCTCCGCGGGAAACTCACGCTCACCAGGCGCCGGCCCGACGGTCGCCAATGCCATGCGATCCCGCGCCGTGCGTCGATTGGCACGGCAGCGCTGCACGGTTTCCACACCCGGTCCTCCTCGATCGGAGGCTTCTCGCGCCCCAACACGAACGTCTGTCCGTTCTCCCCGGTGACCTGGGACGGCGTCTCGATCCGTATTACGGGCCGGGAGAGATAACGGCATACGCTCACTAGCGGTCTTGGTGCGAGCTTGTAGATCGTCGCATCGGCCGGGACCTCGCGAACGAGTTCCGCAGCCCCGCTCCTCGCATCGGTGTGCAGCACAAATCCGACCGGGACCGCAACACCCGACCACACCAACTTGGCTGTGACGGTCGCGATCGTCAACCTGAACCAGAACGCGTCTTCACCCGACGCGGCAACTCGGGACAAGCCGACCAGTGCACCACAGAACAGCACCACCGACATACACGAAACGGCGACCGGCAACCCCTCGATGCCGACTAAACCCACGGCGTGCAACGAGGCCACCCCCAACCCTGTGCACGCAATAGGCAGCAGGACCCGGCGCATGCACCGGATCAACAACTCGAGTTGCTTCCCGTGGCGACGCATCAGTATGTCGTAATGCAGCCCTGTCAGCACAGCCACCGGACACACCAGCGGAAGCAACGCGCCAGTCGGGATACCGGGGATCAACCAGCATGGCACGAACACGACCAAGCAGATCGTGCGCAGGTATTGGCAGAGCACCGCAGGTCGCTCGACTGGCCGAAACGCGACACAGAAACCGGGCCATACAAGGAATACCCAGGGGAAGAGACGCAGAGACGCACCGACCGGGAAGGAGACCAGTCGCGCAAAGTAGCTCCTTTCTTCCACGGCTCCGGCCGCGCCTGCGAACGGTTGAAGAGCAGTGAGCGTCTCCCCCCCGTGCACCTGCGCAAGCCAGATGCCGGACAGTACACCCACCAACACCAGCATCGCGATGTGACCCGGAACCAGCATCCGTCGCCAGATCCGAACCGGCTTGCGCAAGAAGAACAGCGGCATGTAGAAAAAGAGGAACGCCTCGATGCCCCCGGCGAGCACCGCAATAAACACAAAGACCAGTGCCACCCCCCACGCCGCGCCCCAGCGCCGTTGCGCCCGTCCCAGACGGAACCACGCGAACCACGCCAACGTCAGCGACAGCGCGAAGACTACGTCATTGCTCGCCACAGTGCCTAGCTGCAGTCCAGCCACAGTCGTCAACGGGATCACCCCCGCCACCATGCCGGCGCGCCTCCCCTGGGCGTTTGCGGCCACACGCGCACACAGCAATCCCATGGCCGCGACCGCCAGAACAGCCGGCACGCGCACGGCCCAGTCGGACAGGCCTGCCCGAACGGCGGCCACAATCGTCCAGGCATATAATGGGGAGACCTCGACCGGTTGGCCGTGGACCCGTGGATGGAGGACGTCACCCGTGCGCACGATCTCGGACGAGATCGCGTGGTGCACGGCCTCAGAGGTGCGGAGCTCACCCACGCCCACATCAAATGCAAACACCACAAGCAAGAGCAGGTACCAGCGCAACCAGTTGCGCCAGTCGCCGATCACGTCGTTCTGTTTTGGTGTTGCAGGGGCCATCCGCACGCCTTCATCACGGTCGCAACAGCATAAGACAGCTCAGGAAGTAGATCACGGCCGACGACAGATCGTTGCTCGTCGTCACAAACGGCCCCGACGCCACGGCCGGGTCAACGCCGACCCGGTGGAGCAGGATCGGGAATACCGAGCCGAAACAGCTCGCAAACGCCATGGCACTGCACATCGCCACTCCCACCGCGATGCCGATCCGGTGCAGCGGGATGCCGCCCGTGTCAGCGACCGTACCGTGCAGGATCATGCACACGGTCGACCCCGCCAGCAGACCACAGCAGACGCCGAGACACACGCCGACCAATACCTCGCGACCCACAATTCCCAAGAGGCGGCTGTACCGCTTCCTGCCGAGCGCAATGCCCCGGATGGCGATCGTTGACGACTGCATGCCCGTGTTTCCTCCCATCGCGAGGATCGCCGGCACAAACACCGCAATCGCCACCACGTTGTTCATTGCGGCGAGCATCGACGATATCACCATGCTGTTCAGGAGGCCGGCAAACATGGTGATCAAGAGCCACGGCAAGCGCAACCGCACGATGCGCAACGGCGAGTCCTCGTCTTCCTCGATATCCGGGGCACCGACCATGTGTGCCAAGTCTTCATTCGCCTCCTCGTGGACGACGTCCATGATGTCGTCCACGGTGATGCGCCCGATCAACCGCCCCGTCTCGTCCACCACCGGCACAACCCACAGGTCGTACTTGCGGAACAACCGCGCCACTTCCTCTTGATCGTCTGTCACACGGCAGGACACGAACTCGCCGTCGGCGACATCACCCAGGCGCGCATGCGCGTCCAGTGACAACAACCGCGAGACGGGAAGAATGCCGACCAACACCCCGCCGTCGTCCACCACGTACACGTTGAAGACGGGGTCTGCGAGGTCCGCAACCGAGAGTTGATGCTGCGCCTGCTCCACCTTGGCGGAGGCAGGCATGGAGTACACCTCCGGCGTCATCACGTGCCCCGCCGTGTCCTCCGCGTACGGCAGCAGGCGCGAGACCTCTTCCGTCTCCTCCATTGCCGCCAGCACGCTGGCGCGTTGCCCCTCCTCCATGTCCGCCAGGAAGTCGGCCGCATCATCGGGGGCCATCTGATCCGCGAGATCCGCAATCTCGTCTGACGTCATCGCCTCCACGACGTCTTCGACAAAGCCCGGCTCGAGCTCCACGATGACCTCGGACGCAGTCTCCACATCCAGCATCTCGAACACGCGATCGCGCTCGTCCCCCGGCAGTTCCTCCATGAAATCGGCCAGGTCGGCCGGGTCCAGTGCCTGCAACCCCTTGCGCAACTCATCGAAACGCTGCTCGCGCGCCAGCTCGATGAGCTTGTCCATGTACTCCTGGTCGGGGTAGGCCATCGTGCGTCACATCCTCGCAATCCGGGCACCCAGCGCTGCCAGACGTCCGTCGATGTTCTCGTACCCGCGATCCACCAGGTGAACGTTGCTGATCGTGCTCCGGCCCGACGCACACAGCGCCGCGCCGATCAACGCGATACCCGCCCGAATATCCGGACTCGTCAACTCGATTCCATGCAGCTTCGACGGTCCGCACACCACGACCCGGTGCGGATCACAGATGACCGCGTTTGCGCCCATCGCAATGATGCGGTCCACAAAGTACATGCGGCTTTCGTACATCTTCTCGAAGAACAGCGCCGTGCCCTTCACCTGTGTCGCCAGCAACAGCATCACGCTCATCAGGTCGGAGGGAAACTGCGGCCACGGTCCATCATCGATGACCGGGATGCCGCCCCAGGGGTCGGGTCTGATCTCTCGCGTCTGCTCGGCGCTCACGCCGATCCGGTCGCCGTCGATTTGCACGCCGATGCCCAGCCGTTCGAAGGCCGGCACGGTCATGCGGTAGTGTTCAGGATCGATTCCCGTCACCGTCACACTGCCGCCTGTAGCCGCCGCCAGGGCGAGGAAACTGCCTACTTCCGTATGGTCCGAGGCCACACGCCGCCGCGCTCCTCCGAGCGCCGGGACGCCCGTCACCCGCATCAGGTTCGAGCCCACGCCGTCGATTTGCGCGCCCATGCTGACCAACATGCGGGCCAAGTCGCACACGTGCGGTTCGCACGCCGCGTTGCGGATAACGGTCTCGCCGCCGGCCAGCACAGCGGCCATCAGTACCTGTTCCGTGCCCGTCACGCTCGCCTCCGGCAGGAACAGGTCGCAGCCCGTCAATCGGCCAGCAGTCTCAAACGTGAACACCTCCGCCGGATCAATGCATGTGCCCATCCGGCGCAACCCGTAGAAATGGGCGTCCAGCCGCCGCCGCCCGATCACGTCTCCACCCGGCGGCGCGATCCTCGCACGAGCACAACGCGCCAGCAGCGGCGCAACAAACAGGATGCTTGCCCGGATCGCCGAACACAACTCCATCGGCATGCCGTCCGGGTCGAGGTCAGCGGCCCGGATGCAGAGCTCGCGTGCGTCTTTCGACCATGCGATCTCCGCACCCAGACCCTCCGCCATGGCCACCATGGTGCGCACATCGCCGATGTCCGGCACGTTCTCCAGCACGACGGGCTCGTCAGTGAGCAGTGCGGCCGCAATCATGGGCAGCACGGCGTTCTTGTTGCCTGCTGCCTGCAGCGTGCCGCCCAGAGGGATACCGCCATGTATCTCGAGTGAGTTCATTGCTTGCGTCGTGGAGTGACGATGACCTTGACCGGTGCGCCCAGCGGTGGTCCGTCCTTCTTCTCGTTTGCCTCGAACAGTGTGTCGTCCGTGCCGTGTTCGTCCGGCAGATCCAGTATCGTGTCGGCCACCGTATACGTCACAGCCACGTTGCCGCCCGTCTCGGCCATGAACATCCCATCCAGGATGGGTGAGCCGACAAATACCCATCCCTGCCGGGGGATCTTGTCCGCGTTCTCGCGCGTGTCCTTCAGCCAACTTTCCACCGGTTCACGCCTCTCCTTGTCTCCGTCTCGCCACTGCAGGTCGATGTCCACGATGTCCCCCTGCCGCCCTTCGGCGTCCGGCCGGCGCGGCCCGTTGCGCGACCCCAGCAGGAACAGCATCACCTGCAGGTGCAACGGACTCGCCTCCGTGCGCAGCAACGCTTCGTGCAGCCGTCCCTGTGGAGTCGAGATCAGCACTTCCACCGGGCCGGCAGTTTGATTGACCTTCGCATCGAAGGACAGACACCCCTGTTTGCGATGCAGCGTGATCTTGCCAAGCTGCACATCGCCGTTCTGGAGACGACGGAAGTCTCCGGAGGCAGGCTTGCCGGGGATCTCTTCCGCGGTCGTCGGCTTCGGCGCCTCCGTCAGGGCCGGATCGCGCGGCGGCTCGCCTTGGGCAAATACCAGCTCACCGGCAAACACGAATGCGAGAACCGCACACGTGCGAACTCCGCAAGTGGCTGTGAGTGCCCGGTTACACATCAACCTCGGTCCTCCAGTTCCGCTTTCGGATCACGCGTCATCAGGTCCCGTACAGCCTGTCTCGGGTCCTTTCCCTCGTACAGACTCGCGTACACCTCGCGGATGATGGGGGCTTCCACACCAAGGTCCGTGGCCAGGCGGTGGGCGCCTTTCGCCGTGCGAACGCCCTCGGCCACCTGCATCCCCATGGCCTCCTGGATCTCGGCCAGCGTCAGGCCGCGACCCAACTCTTCGCCAACGTGCCGGTTCCGGCTGTGCCGGCTTGTGCACGTCACGATCAAATCGCCGATCCCGCTCAAGCCTGAGAACGTCTCGACCTGTCCGCCCAACGCACTGCCCAGCCGCGCCATCTCCACGATTCCGCGCGTCATCAGTGCTGCTTTCGTGTTGTCGCCGAACCCCATGCCGTCGCACACACCTGCCGCCAGGGCCAGGATGTTCTTCAGCGCGCCCCCGAGCTCAACGCCCACCACGTCGTCGTGGGTGTAGACTCGGAACCGTTCGTTCATGAACGCCCTTTGCACCGCCTTGCGCACGGCTACGTCGTGCGATGCCACAACCACCGCCGTCGGCACACCGCGCGATACTTCCTCTGCGTGACTCGGCCCGGACAACACCGCGTACCGCCGGTCGCCCAACACCTCGCGCACCAACTCACTCATCCGCAGACATGTGCCTTCCTCGATTCCCTTGGCCACGTCCACAACAATCACGTCGTCCGGCGGATTCGTTGCCGCAAGCTTGTCCAGCATGCCACGCATGTACTGCGACGGCGACGCCAGCACCAGCAACCCCACACCGTCCACGGCTTCCGACATCGAGGCCGTCAGCCGGAGCGCGTCCGGCAACTCCACACCGGACAGGAACCGTGTGTTCTTCCGGGTCTGCCGCATCTCGTTGATGTAGTCCTCAAACGGTCCCCACAGCGTCACGTCGTGACCGTTCGACACCAGCACCAACGCCAGGGCCGTTCCCCATCCGCCGTCGCTCAACACACTGACTTTCATGCCGCTTCCTTCTTCCTTTCGAACCGGTTCTCTTCGCCTTTGAGAAGGCGCGAGATATTCGCCTTGTGCTTCACTACGATCAACAGCGCGATTGCCACCAGCAGAACCAGCGTCGGTGTCGGCACCATGATCGGACGCACCATCCTCACAATTCCCGCGCTCACCGGCAGCATCACTGCCGCGGCCAGGCTCGCAACCGAGACGTACCGGGTGGCATAGAACAACACGATCCACAACACTCCTGCACACACGAACGATACCGGTGCCAGGGCCAGCATCACGCCCATGCTCGTGGCCACGCCTTTGCCGCCCTTGAACCGAAGGTAAACCGGCCACACGTGCCCCGCCACCGACGCGGCGCCGGTCAGCACGGGAATCAGTTGCCGTCCTTCCTCCGGTGCGAGGCCCGCAGCCACAAGCACCGGAATCGCGCCTTTGCCCAGGTCGCACAGGAAGCAGAGGCGCCCCCATGTCTTGCCCAGCACCCGCGTCACGTTAGTGGCGCCCAGGTTGCCGCTGCCGTGCTTCCGCAGGTCCACGCCCCGCGCCCTGGAGAGGACCAGCGCAAACGACACGCTTCCCAGCAGATACGCCCCCACCACGCACACGGCACCACAGATCCACGCACTATCCATCATACGACCGAGTCCCTATTCTGAGATCTCAGGTTCCAGCGGCCCGCGGGCCGAGTTCAGAGTTCGGTGAGGGGGAATGTTACAATCCCATAATGTAACCCCTCCCCGCCGCCGGAGTCGCCCCTGCCCCCGGGCGCGCCGGTCACAA
>JGI10211J34971_10001219_pt1 | contig 21491 bp, 24 predicted proteins | sample Etolagsediment_FD_34971 | JGI IMG/M metagenome (IMG submission 34971)
AATGATATCCAACAATCTTCTCCCATAGTCGTCAAATCTAATAAAACCCCCTGTCAAGATATCCCCAAAAATAACTACTACCAATGGGATTCTATCTGCAAAGATAACTACGGATTATACTACGGAATGGAATCCGTCTCCAAATGCCCCAATCAACCCGGTTATCAAGCCAACTGCGAACTTAATTACCAATTAGGTATTAAATTACAACCTAACTCCACCAGATGCGTCTCCATTGGAACCAATATGAACCAAACCTGCAACTCAAAATTTAAAAAACAACCAATATTTAAAAATTATCTAAATGTTGGTTATCAAAAAATATTATTAGATGGATGCCCTCAAGGTACTCAACGTGCTATCTGCAGCGGTGATTACTATGAAGGACAAAAAATTAACAAATTCTCTACTTCATGCTTCCCCCAAAATAATAACCCTGACTTTGAATGCCAAAAATCCTTCGGAACTAAATCAACCTCCCTTGAATTTAACTCTCAAAACTGCGCTCCCGGTTTTATCCGTGCTATCTGCTCTAATTAGACGTAATCTGCATCTTCTTCATTAAACTATTATTCTTAACACATTTAGTTATCAAATCCTTATTATCTTCCACCGACTTTTGAACAATTTCACTATATAATGACCTCAATAAATATGTAATAAAATGATATGCATCCTCTAATTGCCTATCACTCTTCGCCCCCGCAATTAAAACCTTCCCTGTCGTAAATATCGCCACCGAAATCTTCCTACAATCTCCCTCTCCATTTCCTCCTCTCTTCTTCGCATGAGACTTACACTTCTTCTCCTGACAACAACAAACCCCATTCTTCTCCTCCTGATTTTCATTCCATAAATAATGTATCTTCACACCCTGATAATTTGATGGCTCATAATCCACAAATAAATTATATTCATCCCTATTTTGCAACAATATCTTATAAAGTTTATGATTATCTATAAAAAATCCAACAAAAAAATTACTGTTTATCATCACTATCTCATAATTAATCACCTTCGCCTCCATCTTCTCATCCTCACTCTCAAATACCCCACTCATACCCTTCATCTCCTCCAATAAATAATTCGCAGCCTCCAATCCATCATTATCATGCAAAGAACCCGTACAAGTCATCCTCCCATTCGTAAATATCATTAAATTAATATCCTTGTCATCCCTAATCTTCACCTTAATATTCACCGAATTAAAAAAATTCTTATTCTTTTTACTATTTTTCACCAAAATCTGATCATTATCCTTCGTATATTTTATCTCCTGTATCCTGGTCTTCTTCCCTATCCTAAAACCATCCTTATCTATCTTATTCCTATTCTTTAATAAATTATCTATTTCTACACATAACTTCTTAATATCATACTCCTTATCAATATAACAACATGCCGTCTTTACTGATATCTTTAACGGACCTACCTCCGGTATACGTTCCTCACTTACATTACTCTTCTTTAAAAATGATAAAATTAAATCATCATTACCATTATCTTCCTTGAATGGGATATCAAAGTCTTCCATTTTTTAAACCTTATATCAAGTTCTTTTTAAATCAATTTTTCATTATTTTTTTAATAAAAAAAAACATTATTTTTTTTAACAACTATTTTCCCAAAAAAAAAATTTATTAAAAAAAATATTTTTTTTATTAAAAATAAAGAATAATGAATGAGAAAAGGATTTAAAAAAATTAAAATTACATATTTTATAACAAGATGACAGACTATATTATGGAATGTAAGACCGTTCAAACAACAGTTTTTAAAAATTTAACTGAGGCTTTAAAAGATATTTTGACAGATGTTAATATTGAATTTAACCGTGGTCATAGTGATGCAGAAAAAGAGGAAGATAAAGGCAGTATTAAAATCGTCGCCATGGACAGTTCCCAAACTATTTTAGTTCACCTTAAATTAGAGGGAGCCCGATATGAATTTTATTCTTGTAAAAAGCGTATTATAATTGGTATTAGTATGATGTATTTTTATAAATTAATTAAAACAATTTCTAATAGTAATGATTGTATAACTTTATGTATTAGTGAAAAAGACCCTAATCGTTTAATCATTAAATTAGATAATAGTGATAAAAATACTTATACCATTTATAAATTAAACTTAATGGATATTAAACATGATGATGTTTCAATTCCCCCTCAAAGTTTTGAGAATATTATTTCTATGCCTTCAGTTGATTTCCAAAAGATTTGTCGTGATATGAGTGCTTTAAGTGATAAAGTTGAAATTAAAAATATTGGTAATAAATTAATCTTTTCTTGTGTTGGGGATGTCACTGAGCAAGAAACTATTTGTAATGAACATGATGGTTTAACTTTTGAAAATGGGACAGAAAGTTTTGATGTTATCCAAGGTTTTTATAATCTAAAACATTTGGTTTTATTCACCAAATGCACCAACTTATCCACCAACGTCCAATTATTCATGAAAAACGATTTCCCATTGATTATCCAATATAAAGTTGGTTCATTAGGTTATTTGAAACTAGCCTTAGCCCCTAAAGTTTAAAATTATAAAAATTACCTCCTAATGATAGAATAATATTCTCGTATTACCTCCTCTTCATTCATTGATGGAAGAGTATTTCTCCACTGGAGGTATTTTGGGTAGTTGTCTTGCACCCATTTTTGAAAATGGGGCGACGTCAATATCTGCATCTGAACACCAGTCATTTTTCTAAAGTTAATTATAATTTTTTAAACAATCAATTTTTCCATTAACAAATTAGTTAATGAAAATCTTATTCCATCACAATCATAGTCAAATCATCCCTTTCTTGAGGATATTGTTTCTTCATCCATTCTACAATATCTTCTCCTGTTTTAACAATTTTCCAAAAATCCGGTTTGTGAATAGGCATCCCATCACTTCCAATCACATGTCGCCTCCCTGGAAGAAGTTCAACTTCCTCACAAACTGCAGATTGTNTCANAAAAGTTTGATAATCATCTCCTGGTTGATAAGCAAAAGGTTGAACTCCAATCGCCCCTAATTTTAAACCGTTAGTAATCAACATTCTTCTTGATAAGAAACGATGATTAGGCATTGACTTCAAACGATAACCATGTTGAGAATGCCACCAACTTGGTTGACCTACCTGTGTCCAATGAAAATTATCACTACTTGGAGATTTAACTTGATAAGCACCAACCACCAAAGGTTGGGCATTTTCTTCAAAATCTTTTGGTAAATTGAAAATCGCTGGACTATCCCCTAAAGAAAAAACTAATGAACGCGTTTGGTTATCATTAAAAAGAACCACAGTCAAGGTAGTNCCTCCATTCTTTGGGAATGTTTCCCATTTGTTAAAAATAGCTTCCAAAATGGTGGTTTTAAACTCATCCTTGTTAAAATTAAATTTAATTGTCTTGATTAAATCTACGACTTCTTGGGCAATAATATTTCCATCCTGACCGTGCCCATCGGCAACCACAATTAAGTGGTTATCAGTATGGTGTCGGTCTTGGTCAATTTCATCAGGATGTTTTCCCTGACCAATATGACCAAATAATGAGAAACCAGGTAAAAGATGCTTAATTATATTCATTTTTTTTTATTTATAACATTATATTTTTTTAAATCAATTTTTTTAATCAAAATAACTTGTTCTTTTTAAGTTTTTTGCTGTTTCCAAATCAACTTCTTTATTTTCTTCTAAAATATCTTTCAAAAATACATCTTTTTTCATTTTCCTTTGACAATTATCCCATTGTATTTCATCATTCTCTATTTTAATAGAATGAACTATAGTTGATTGGTCAACAAAATTTTCTATTTCTTTGGCTGTATTNAAGACAACAAAACATTTAGTTTGTTTTATNACTTTAACNAATAAATACCAATTATAGTTTTGATAAACATTTTGAAGATATTTTCCAGTTAAATCTGGAAATTCAGTTTCATTGACATCATTTCTTTTATCCTTTTTATATTGAGTTCTAACTCTGTTTAAGCTTTTTGAATATTTCTCAAAAACACTTTTTAATATCTCTTTTGGAGGATTGGGAATTAAACATTTGATAAATTTAAAAACATCTTTGTTTCTAGGTTTTAATGTCCGATAATTCGGATTAAACAAATCCGGATTATTTTCTATAAATTCTTGATGTTCCGAAATAAAATTTCTAACTTCTAAATCACTAAACACCTCAAAATTTTCCATTTTAAATTTCTTATCCTTATAAAATTAAAAATCAATTTTTTATTTCAATATTAACTTCTGAACAATATGAAGATAAGGGTGAATAAGTATTATTGCGTGGAACTCCATTTAATATTTGTTCTATTTTAATTTAATTTTTATTTAAATATCTTGTGGAACTAAATCTGGATTTTTCACTAAACTAATGACATCATATTTACAACCATCACTATAAGGACATTTATAACAAGAAAAGTCTTTTTGGGAGATGCAGGATTGTTTTTCATTTCCATCAATACATAAACGGCAATAACGGCAATTATTACAATCTTGGAAAATATTTTTATTATATCTATCAAAAGTATCACAAGGGGTTTTTAAACTACCATTTTCATCATAAAAAGCATAACAAACGTTATTAAACCTACAAAGAGGGTTGGTTCCAAAATGACATTCACCTTTTTCATCAAGACAGCCATTTTGACATTCATTAACTTTAAGTAAAACATCTAAGTCTGAAAATTTTTTGTTTGAAATAGAAAAATCTTTAGTTGATAATTTTTCATGTTCAGAAAAGTTTTCATAACTAGGTAAAACCAAAACTAAAATAAATATTAATAAAATAAAAATTATCATATTATAAATAATAAATTTAATTAGTGTTCTCCACAAAATTATTGCTGTAAAAGTTAGAACCAATTTTCTCAAAATATTCCTTAGGATACTTCTTAGTATTCTTCAATGAAATTAAATTAGTTTCTACTTCTTCCGTCTTTGGAACATCATATCCAAAAATATTTTGGAAATCTAAGGTTTTATCCTCTTCCATATTAATTCCATACTTCTCTTCCACATTTTCAATCTCAAAATCTTCAATATTGACACACTTCTCTAACTTAGTCTTCCCCTTCTTGAAAATATATTCCAAATGCTTTTGCGGATAAGACTGAAAATCCTTACAATTCCACCGATAAGCAAAATACATCACTTCCTCAAAAATTTCATTCATTTTTTCTTGCTTTCCATGAATAAGATAATAAACTTCTAAAATCCGACTAATACGTAAGAAAACATTTTGATAAAAAACATAAGATTTTATCTCATTATTGACATCAAAACCATCAATTAAAATCATCTTCTCAACGACCTTTTCCTTAAGTTCATTTAAGAAAACATTTGGGTTAATAAAAAGAGAATTTCCAAGATACTTGAATTTATCATCAATCTGCTTAAAAACACTATCTCCAATTTTCACTTCATCTTTTGCATAAACATAAGTTTTCTCACAGTTTAACGTAAATCCATAAAAGGAAAATAAACGATTAATAAACTTAAAGTTCTTTTCCAAATTTTCACGCTTGAGTTTGATAACTAAATCATCCACAAATGCCTTGAAAAAACTCGGGACATTCATTTTCATTCCATCCATATCCTTTTTAATGTTCTTAATACAAAAATCACTGTAAATCAAAAACAAAATATTAGATAAACCAGAACCTTGTAAAAGTCCATTAGCCCACTTCATTTTATCATCTTTGTATTTCACAAAACAAGAGAGGTAAAAATTCTCAATATATTGTGAAAGATGAGGTGAAAAATTGTACTTCTTCAGAATAATGTTAAGAAGATGATAATTAACACTACCAAAAGCATTTTTGAAATCTAAGAAAAAAAGAACGTCAGACGTATCTTGCATTTTTGAAATTTCATAGTTAATTTCAAATGAATTTTCCCATAAACCACTAAGGTTCTTTAAAACAGCTTTTTGAATTTTCGTATCAATCACATTATACTCCAAAACTAGTTGATGGAGTTTAGATGAAATGATACTGTCAAAAAGACGAACTAAAAGAGGAAAGACGATTAAAGGTCTAAAATTTTTAGGTTCTTTAGCGTCTCCTCCCTTATATCTTAGTGAGATATTAGGAGAAACCCAATCTTGACAAAGAATTTCATCACTTTCTAAAACTTGATTGTAATTTTCAAAAAGAAAATTAGTAAGAATAGGTGAATTTAAAATCATCTTTTTAAGAGAAACAATTTTTAGTCCATAATAATCTTTTCCATCATTGTTTTTAGAACTGATTTTTTCATAAATATCAACTTTGTTAATTTTCATCCATTCTTGATTAAAACCTTCTTTCTCTTGTAAATTTTCAACATCCAAATTTGGAGATGGTAAATTTCCAAAAGATTTGTTTAAAGTCTTAAGATAATTAAAATAATCTTGAGACTCAAAAGAAGGTTTAGTATGATTAAAAAGTTCTTTCTTGTTCCAAACAATCGGAAATTTCTTAATAACAGTAGTAACTGTATCCTTAATTTCTTCTTCTTCTTGAATAAGTTCTTGCTTAGTACTTAACCATTTATTAACCTTAATAATCTTCTCACTTGAAGTGAGATTAGAAATTGAGTTAGAAAACTCGGTAAATTGATTGTTAAACTCTGTCCAGTCAGCCATTTTTTTATTAGTGGTATTAAAAAATTAATATTCAATTTTTTTTTTTTGGAATTAAATAATGTTGTAAAGGATATGAAATTAGGTAGTTATAATTTTAATAATGTTTTATATTCTGATTTGAAGAAATTTTTATCTAAAAAAATGGAAAAAGAGCAATGGGATTTTAATAATGCTAAGGAATCTGATTTATCCTATTTTATTTATGGTAAAACCATTCAATACGGTTTTCCTATAGGCGTGAATTTCAAATCAGTTATTAAAAGAGTTTTAAAAAAGAAAAATAATGATTTTATACTTAAATATGATGAAGTTGATTATAATACGATGTTAAATTATACTGATAATTATTTTGCTACTAAAAAATGTTATTTAAAATCTTCTAATTTACCTTATGACCAACCAATTTATTTAATAAAAAATAAAGAATATTTAAAAAAAACTATTCATCCTGATAATAAGTATTTTTTAGAAGAAGAAGTTAAAAATCCATTGCATCTTGATAATAAAAATTTTGAGTTAAGAACTAATATTTTAATTATTAGAAGAAAAAACAATTTCTTTTTATTCCATTATCCAACGGTGTTTGTGCAATCAGGAAAAGAAATAACTGAGAATTTAATTTTAGATGAAATAGTTTTAAATGATATTCATGAATTAGTTTTTAAAACCGGAAATGTTTTACTCAATTATTTAAGAAATGCTTGTAGTATCTATTTATTAGAAACCAAAAAAGATATTAATTTAAAAGAAAATCTTCAATTTGAATTAGTTGGTATTGATATTGTTTTAGATAAAAACTTTAAACCTTACTTATCTGATATTATATTAAATCCTTCTTTTGGATTAGTAAAAAATGCTAAAGCAGTTCAAAGAGAAAAAATAAACATTTATACAGATATTATTGATAATTTCTTAATACCTGCTTTTAATGATGAAGAGTTTAATTTATCAAAATCTAAATTTCATGTGATGACCAAATTTAAACCAAATATTAATATAAAACATTTTTTCAGTAAAAAAACTTTTACCATTAATCAAGACCTTATAAATATCGAAGATTTAGAATATCAAGATAAAATTACTGAAAGTGGTGAAAAAATGGTTGAAAATTTATTGAATATGAAAATAACTGAACTTAATAATGATAATGAACTATTACTTGAAAAAATCAGTTTTATACCTCCTGAAATAATGTTTGACCAAAATAAATTAATAATGAATGATTATCTATTAGATGAAATAGAAAATCCTGTTGAAGAAGAAGATACTCAATGTGAATATTTAAATACCATCCAACCTTCTGAACATAATATTTTAAAAAATGTTTTTTATTTAACTCCTTGGTTTGGAGCTGTATTTTTAGCCAAAAAAACTTATCAATCAATTTCTAGAAAATAAATATTGTTGTTCTGCATCTCCAATAGACTCATTAACACCCCCTTCCCAATTAGGTTGTTGATTATAACAAATGGGTATAGAACCACTATAATCACAACTATATCCACTTCTAGATAATTGACTTTGTTGTTCAGCAATTCTTTGAGCTTTATTGTTTGCTTGTTCTTTATTATAAACATTGTTCCAGTAAACATCTTGGTCGGCTGCAGGCATTAATTGATAATTAGTTAAATTTCTGGAATTAATAGAATGATTAATGTTTTGATGATTTGGGGATTTAGAATTAGTTTTAGAAAAAGGTTGGTAATTATCTTTGACACAATTTTTAGTCATAATTTATAAAAGATTTAAAATTAATGAACATTTAATTTTATATGGAATTAAATATTTTAACATATAATTTATTCACTCCTTTTTTAGGGTCTCATAATCATCAAGAAAGATTAGATGTTTTTGTCAATCAAGTAGTTGACCTAAATGTTGAACTTTTACTTTTACAAGAAATATTTATTTTTTCGTTTTTAGGTTTTAAATCTTATGGTTATGAAAATTACCTTGAAAAATCTTTAAAAAAACATTTTCCATATATTTTACATTCCTCTCCAACTTTCCTCTTCCAAAATCCTGGCTTATTTATCGCCTCTAAATACCCTATCCTCAAAATAGATGAAATTTTTTATAATGACCACGAACGACAAGAATATTTTACAACTAAAGGTGCTTTAATTTTTAATATTACTAAAGATAATCATGTGATAACCGTAATTAATACACATTTACATTGTCAAAATGATTTACCAAAGTATTCATTAATTAGAAGAAAGCAATTAAGAAATATTAAAGAAGCATTAGAAAGAAATAATATTTTTGATAATTTTTTATTAGGAGGGGATTTAAATATAGATTGTAAAGATCCAAATGAAATAAAAGATTATTATTATATTAATGAATTATTTAATACAACAATGAAAGATGTTTTTGATAATGAAATAATTTTTCCAACAACTTCTATCCCAAATTCAAGATTAGATTATTTATTATATTTTGGAAATGAATATTTTATTTCGGGAAAAGTTTTAGATTTGAGTACTGACACTGTATTAGTGTCTGACCATTTTGGAGTTTATGGAACTTTAACAAACATTTAATTTTGCACAAGTTTTATTGGATGTGGTTAAAGTAGGTATTTGTTGTAATTTTAATCTTCTGCAAACACCATTCATATCTCTTACTAATCCTTCAAAATCTTTTTCCTTAGAACAAGTTTCAATAAATGAATAAGTCATAGCACCTTGAATCAATCCATCTACACTAACTTCTTGGGCGGTTTGATGGTCTCTACATCCTGAAATAACTAAAACATTGGCATTTTTATTAGGTAAAAGTTTATTTATTTGAACATAATCTTTATTATTATCATATTGGAAGCAACAATCACAATAAGTTCCACTATGACAACTATCACTTAAAATAACACAATTTACATTTCCTTTTAATTGATTAAGAAAAACACTTCTAAATTGGTCATCGGTGATTATACCTTTTTTATAATCTAAAGGTATCCAAACTTCATCTTTACCATCTTTTTCATCATTATTTTTATCTTTAATTTGAGCACCATGACCAGAATAAGAGATAAAAATACTACTATCTTTTAATTTTTTAGTTTTATTAACTAAATTTTTTAATTGATTAATAATATTTCCTTTAGTTGGTTTGATTTTATTTTTAGGGTCATCAACTATCATAAGAATGTTTTTTTCTTCAAAACCAAATTTTTCAATTAAAACTGTCTTTAAATTATACGCATCTGAAACACATCCATCTAATCTTGCATTTTTATCATTTAAATAATCAATTCCAATTAAAATAGCAAATTTATTTTTTGAATTAAAAAAAGGCTTTATTTTTGGAGGTTCTACTAAATTTATTTCTGAATATTCACCATTTAACCACTCTGGAATTAATGAAACCTTTAAGGAATCAAATAACTGCTCTAAATATTTTATCATATTTTATAAAATATTTTATTATCTCTTTAAACATAATAATTTCTGCTTTATAATATATGTTTTTTAATTTAAATAATCAACAATATTATTGTCAATATTTTGAAAAACATTTTTCAGATTTGTTAACTCAAAACGGTTATCAATATTCTAAATTTAATCCCGATATCGCTCATTTTAATAATGCTAAATTTATCGGTTATGGTTTCCCTAATTGTCACGCCCGTAAAGCTATTATTAATAAAATCTTCAACCTAAAACCTTATTACCCATATTCCATGTCTCTCACCAAAAAAACAGTAATTAAGTTTCCTCATTTAATTGACGAATTTATTAAATTAACAGCCACTTATAACCGCGCAGTTTTAAAAGATGACCATGGTGTTGGAGCTGCAACCGTTTATGTAGTTAAAAATCATCAAGAAGTTTTAAATAAAATAAAAAATAATAATACTTTTATTTTACAACAGGAAATTGTTCCCTTATTACATAAGGGTTTAAAATTTGACCAAAGAGTATTTTTATTGGTGGTGAAAGAAGATAAAGAATATGGAGTTTATACTTTTCAGGAATCTCATATCAAATGTGCAGGTGTTAAATTTAATTCAGAAAATAATAGTAATTTATGTTTTGCAACAAATATTAAAGCTCCAAAAGTTGGAAAAGTAGATGATTATATTATTGATTTAGAAGAATTTTTTAAAAATTATTCTTTAGAAGAACAAAATCTTTGGAAAAATAATGTTCAAGAAGTTTTGAAAAAAGTCGCTAAAAAATTTTTACCCTATATTATTCAGCAGACTGAAGCTTATTTTAAAAACAAAAAAGAACCAAAATTCCTTTGGCACCTTTACGGATTAGATATCATTTTAAATGAAAAATTCAAGGTTTATTTATTAGAATTTAACGGAAAACCTGGTGTTATTTACGATAAAGTTATGCCTCAACATATCACTAAAATTAATAGAGTGATGTTAAATCGTATTTATGATTGTTTTTTAAAATATTGGATAAAAAATCAAACTGCAAATATAAGTTCTGATAAAACCATTAAAAAATTATTCTCCCAAAAAGTATGATTGAAAATTTTTTATTTAATTGTATTATCTTCCTTTATCTTTCCTTAATTTTTACTGCTATAGACATTGAAAAAGTTTCTGCCTCTTGTATCAAAAAAGTTCAAAATAAATTACAAGTTGTCATGATTATTTTTGGTCATCATATTATCGCTACTGTTTTAAACTTCGGTTTCTTCTCTAATAACAAACTTTTCTTATCTCTTTTTTGTCTTGGTCATATTATTGTCATCTTTCATTGGATTTTTAATAAAAATAAATGTTTTATCACACAAAACTTAAATAAACTTTGTGATTTTCCTCAAGAAAGATTATTCCCTGAATTTTTCGGTCTTATTGGTTTTAAAAAACATAACTGGTGGAATAATTGGGGTAATTACCTTTATTATATTATAGTTTTCCTTATCGGTATTTATAAAATATTTTATTTGTAATCAACCTCTATCTTATTTAATATATTATCTATTTCTTGACAATCTTCAGTTGTAGGTTTTTCCTTATTTATCTTTTCATCCCAAGTTTTCTCAAATAATTGTTCATAAAACTTTAGTTTTTTTAACTTTGTCCTATTTTTACCCTTTAACTCTCTATTTTTAGTTTCATAAAATATTTTTAATGAATTACTCTCAAACTCCCTCTTTTTATATTCATTATCCACCCAATCCGGTATAATATATTTACACCGCTGTTTTATCTCTAAAATCGTATCCTTTAAATCATCCAAAAATTTATCATCTATCTTCTCACTACTATATTTTGAAAACCTAACTTTGGTTATCACCTGATCAAAACTTTCCGCAGCATTCTCATGCGCCTCCGCCTTATTTGCAAATCCATAAGCATTACTAAATGACTGGATTAATGAACTTAAACTTGCTAAACAACCTACAGTTAAGGCTAAATAAACACTCATTTCTTGTTTAATATAACTACTTGAACTAATAAAACTTAACATTCCACTAATCGCTGTTATAATAATACTAGGAATAACAAAAAACTTATTTAATCTCTCAAAATATTTAGCAGTAATCCAATGACAATGTCTTTTATAACTAGTATATTCTTCCAATTTATTAACTAAATTAAATTCATTAACTTTTCTTTTAAAACTAAAACTTTCATTTTCAAAATGCTGGTCATCTTCAAAATTAGGTGATAAACTTTTTGATTGAATTCCTATTACTATCCTTTCCCTTTGACCATTCCTAAAAAAAATAATTTCCATCTCATCATCTAATTCACTTTTTTTTAATAAATCATCTATCTGATTAATTGTTAAAGTATCTATTAAAATATTATTAATCTTTAAAATTTTATCTCCTTTTCTTAATCCTGAATGATATTCTAAACTTTCTTCATTTAATTCATTAATAACTAACAACTTCCCTTGACCAAAATCTTCTATTTCATATTCTAAATTTTTATTTAATAATTTTTTTATTTTTTCTTCTATGTTTTCCATAATCAATAAACCTTATAATTTTTTAAACCTTATCTCCTTTTTTCATCATCTTTAAAAATAACTTCTCTTTCTCATCTCTACTCATCCCTATCCCTTTTTGTGTAAAATATTTAAAGGCTTTAACAACTTCTCTATTTTTAACAGTAAATTTCTTATGAACATCACAATAATTCCCACATTTTGGATTTCCAATCTGATGACAATTATTTTGTTGACACCCCTTAATCTCACTAATCCAGGTTTCATATCCTTCTGGAAAATATAAATAAGAATAAACTTCCATATCTTCCGGACGATGTTCTACTGAACAAACAGAACATCGATGTTTATTTGTTCTATAATAAGATGGATTTTTATCATTGTAACAAGTATAATGATATTCACATCCACATTTTACATTCTTTAAATAATTCATTTTATCTTTCTCTAAAAGTTCCTGACAAATCATACATCTATCAGTTCCTACCTCTATCGGATTCCGACAAATCGGACAATTAAAAGATGAACTAATTCTTTCTTTAACACTTTCCCTATATTTCTCATAACATTTAATATCTAATTTATGTAAACATGGTAAAACCACTATTTCATTTTTCATTATTTTTTCAAAACAAATACTACATTCTTCCTCTGTCAAATTCTCTGCTTGAAAATTATTTTCCTGAAAATTATTTTTTTCAGGAATTTTTTTATTTTTCCAAAAATTTTTCCAAAATCTCATTTTTATTATACCCTTTCAACATTATTTTTTTCAATTTTTTTTAAATATTTCTTCCGATGATAAATCATAAACTTCATTAATTTAATATCATCATTCGCCACAAATAACACTAATCCTACAAATAAAAACACATCCCATGTCATCGTCCCATTCCAATAAATATTTAATAACTGATATAACCAATTAATTCCCAACAATCCCCCATAAGATAAAATATTATAAGTTATCAAAGTTAAAACATGCGGAGTTAATAACCTTTTCGCCAAATAATAATTCACCCCAAAAGCATAACAACTCAAAATACAATAAACCGGTAATCCCACCCAAAAAGTATTGGTTGTATAATCCACCAAAGAATTCATATAAGAAAATAAAAATGAACTAACATGATGTATTTTACTATTTAGAGGTAAATTTTTCACCACTAATAATCCTAATACATCTAAGGCACTATAAATATATCCAAAACGATGAATTAAAACGTTATCCCAATATTGGTGGTAAAATCCATTGAATAAAATATGACTTCCATAAATACTAATAAAAACCAAAGCAAAGGTTTTAACTATATTTTTTTGAAAATATTCTTTGCGTTCTTTTGGTAAATTAATATAATCAACATTATTTCTGTATAAAAAATTAACTACTTGATACCCAAAATAATAAAAACATATTGAAACAAAAAAATATTCTATTTCTGGTAAATTCATATCTTTTTCAATCAAAAAACTTTTAAATTATCTCAATNTTTATTTTTTTTATTCTTTAAATTATGAGCAAGATATATTTAATCAACTGTATTGACTACCGCTACGATTACCTTGTCAGCGCGTATTACAACGCCATCGGACAAGAAGCCAATTATTATAATGGAACTGCCGCTGGTGCCTGTTTACCTATTTCTTATCAAAAATATTGTTGTAAATACGGCGGAGGATGCACTTGTGATTCTAAAAATACTAATTGCACCTTAAAAAAAGCTTTATTAACTAACTTTGAAATTTCACAAGCCTTAAGCAATACTCAAAATATTGACATAATTAATCATCAAGATTGTGGTGCTTTTAAAGTTTTCTTACCTAAATCTGGTTATCCTGAAACTTTAGGTGAAAATAACCAAAAAGAAATTGAAATCCAAGAACGTGCTTTAGTCTTAGCCAAAAAAGAATTACTTAAAAAATATCCCAAAGTTAATGTTACCTTAAAAATAATAGACGTTAACGGTAGTGTAGGGGAATTACAAAATGGAAAATGGGTTGTAGTTTATACTGGACCTGGAACTAATCCTAAAGGATTATGGTATTAAATTTTTTTATTATTTAAAATATGAATAATAAAAAAACCACTAAAAAATATCAAGGTTTAGAAAATACTACTGCTCAAAAAGAAAAAGAAATGAAAAAAAATTACAAAAACGTCGGCATGGAAGTCCCTAATGACCGTAAAAATAAAAAACAATTTGAACTCACCCTTAAAGACCCCTGGTTTACCTTAATAAAATCTGGTCTTAAAAAAGTAGAAGGTCGCGTTAATTATGGTGTAGTCGCTGATATTCGTAAAGGTGATGTTGTCGTTTTTACCCATAAAGTTAAAAACGGAAATAATGTTAAGGAAGAAAAATTACCAGTTAAAATCACCAAAGTTATGAAATACCCAACCTTCAATGAACTTCTCTTTGAAGAAAAACTTTATAAAGTTTTACCCGGGTTCCCCACTATTAAATGCGGTAAAATGCTTTATGAAAAATATTATAAATACGGAACAATTAAGAATTTTGGAGTTGTTGCCCTTCATTTTGAATAAACTGACAAACACATAAATTTAATGGCGGTATATTCTTCACTTTCTTTATCACCTTATAATCAAAATAACCATCCTTTATAGTTTGATTATAATTATTTATTATTAATTTATTATAAGTATTCTTGACATGCGGCATCTTACTCTCAAAAAATATAATATTTTCTTTCCCATACTGAAAATACTTATTAAAAAACATCTCTATCTCCCTCAAAGTAAATTCCTTATGCGGTAAGGTTGAAACAATATTCTCAAACTTCTTTTCTACTTTAAAATTCTCAAAACTCTCATTAATAAAATCACACTCTGGATATTTATCCCTGGCTATATCCAATAAATAATTATTACTATCTAAAACCGTTATTTTTTTATTTTGATGCTTCACCAAATAATCTAAAACCCCACAATTACCTACCCCTATTAATAAGGTTTCACCCTCCAGATTTATATTATCTACTATTTTTTTACTAATATTCTTAGAAATTGGCCATAAATACTTATCATTTTCCATTTTTTTTACTACTTTCCAAAGGTATTTATATTTATTCCATAAAATTATACCAAAATAAACATATAAAATTATGAAAAAAAATATAGTAATTATCACAATACTTAATAAAAATTGATATTTTCGTTTCATTTTTTATTGATAGAAATTTAAATTTTTTTTTTAACTTATTTTTTCTTAAAAATAATTCTTGATAAAAAAATTGAAAAAAGAATTTAAAGAGATAATAAGTGATAATACAAATTTTTAAAGATGAAGGATTTAAGGACTACGATAGAAAATAATCAAAATATAAAAAAAATTAATGATGTCCTTGTTTTTGAAGCCCTTCGTTCCTACAATNTCAATCATGAAGAAAAAGTTTTGTTGAAAGGAGGCCGATTATATAATCTATTGACAGGAGATAAGTCTTCTTTTGACATTGATGTACAATATAATAAAAGAGGGGCTGGAATTAGGGACTTGGAAGAATTAAAAGTATTTTTTTCAAATTATTTTGATAAAAAATTTGAAGGTTACAAATGTTTTTTTAAAAATTTTACTGATAATATAACTATCAAAAGCATCATCTCAAGAATAAATATGGGTGATATATATGTTTTAAAGTTTTCCTATTGTTTGAATGAAAGGGTATTTATACCTTTTTTTGAGATTACTTGTTCTAATTTTGTTTCTGATTTTTGGGAATATAGTTATGGAATTTATTGTATTTTACCAAGTCAGTTAATTTTAAATTTGATGGATATGGGAAGTCAAACAGCATTTCATAAAAGTTATCAATGTCGTGAGCGTTTGAGTAAGATGATTGAGATGGATTATTTGAAATATTATTTTAATATGGATAAGGATATATTTTTGAGGGAATGTCAAAGTCAAAGTGATGTTCCTAGAGAATGTTCAGTTTTAATGCGTTCTTATGAGGAATTATTAGATGCAGGGTATAGTTTGACAAAGATAACAGAAATAGAAGGACAGTTAAAGGGATTAGGAGTGTTAGAGAAGTATTTATTTTTGAGGGATGGTAAGGTTTCTTTTCATTATCGTTTGAAGGAGTATGAGAAGTTTATTGAGGTTTTTGAGGATGCTAAGACATTTCGGCAGGAAGAATTTTTAGAAAAATATGAAAGAAATAATGAAAAATTTTTAGAGATGACTTCTTTGAATGAAGTGACTAAATTTTATGATTTGACGGTTAAGGGTCTTTTGGAACAGGAGGTTTTTTATTTTAAATATACAAGTAATTTAAATTTACAAGAACCAGTTTCAATTAGAAGAACCAAACCATCCAAAAAAATTATTTCACCGATTATTGTTTTTTCAGCATTTGAGAAAATGGAAAAAATCTATAAAAAGAATGAATGTTTTAGTTTTAAGGAACTCAATGAAAATGAAAATTATCTTATTCAAACTAAATTTAAGAAGAGTATTGATGGGAAAACTGAACTAAAAATATCTAGAAATTGTTTAGGAGTTGAACCTACTTTATGTGTTATTTTTCCAATTAATAATAATAATAATAATATTATTGAAATAAATAATAAAGAAATTTATTATTCGCGAGTTTTATGTTTAAAAAAGCGGAAAGTATTTTTTAAAACCATGATAGATAGAAAGGTTTTATTGGAACCTATGAATTTAGTAATTTTGAAGGAATTACCATAAATTAAATCTTTTGGATTTTTCTAAGAACATTGGATGTTCTTCATTAATAGAAAAAGCATTATAAAAATCATTACAATTTTTTAAGATAGCATTCACTCTTAATTTACCTGGTGAATGTGGATCGGTATTAATTAAAGTTTTAGCATATTCTTCTCTAATATTATTTCTCCAAATTTTACCCCAGGACATAAAAAATCTTTGTTCTCGGGTAAAACCATCTATTTTTTCAAACATTTTTTCACCTAACTTTTTATTTAAGGCTTGATACGCTATTTTTACACCTCCATCATCCGCAATATTTTCACCACTGGTTAATTCTCCCTTAATATTTTCCCCAAAAAAGGTTTCATTATTAAATTGTTCCACTATTACTTTCAACTTTACATTAAACCTTTCCTCATCCCTCTTATTCCACCAATCCTTCAAATTACCATCCTTATCAAATTGTCTTCCCTTTATCATCGAAAGCATGCGTTAATTCATGTGCTATCACCGCTCCTATTCCCCCAAAATTTTCTTCATCATCCCCTCCAAAAAAAGGAGGTTGTAAAATCGCTGCCGGGAAAACTATTTCACAATTAAGTGGATGATAATAAGCATTAACCATCTGAGGGTTCATACCCCACTTTCTTCTATCCACTGGTTGATACATCTCTTTTAATTCATTTTCCCATTCCCATTGGTTCATTTTTATTAAGATTTCAATAAATTCTTTTCCTGTAAAATCTAATGAAGAATAATCTTCTATGACATCTGGATATCCTATTTTAGCATTAATAGTCTTTAATTTTTCTAAGGCTTTCTCTTTAGTTTCATCTTCCATCCAATCTAAAACCTTAATTCTTTCTTCAAAGGCTTCTCTAATATATGAAATCATTTCTAAGGCTTTTTCTTTAGTTTCTTCAGTAAAAAACTTCCGACAATACTCTTCTCCTACTAATTCTCCTAAATTACCATTAATTAATTTCAATTTCCTTTTCCATAAATCAGGGAGGATTTTCAAACCACTAAAAGGTTTGGTTAAATATTCAAAATATAAGTTATCCAACTCCTTAGAATAATATATTCCATAAGACTTGAAAAAAGAAAATTTAACACAACTCCAAAAAATATCTAATGGTAATGACCTTAAAAATGGAATTATATTTTTATAAGCTTCTGGATTATCTACATTTATTTTCTGCTCTTGTTCCTGATGTTTTTTCAAATATCCACATGAATGTAAAAATTCCATTAAACTTGGGTCAATCAAAGTTACCTCTGATAAATCCAATGGATGATATTGTTTGTAAGGGTCTCTTTTTTCTATTTTACTAAAATGAAATTCAGCTAATTTCTTTTGAATTTCATAAACTGCACTAAAATCTTGTTGAAAAAACATTCCTAATTTTTCAATATAAGTTTTAAAACTTTCTTGTTTATCTAAATATTTATCACTTAAATAATAATCTTTATCTGGCATTGATAATCCACCTAAATAAAAACTTGGTATATGTCTCTTGGAATCATCATAATCTATACTCGCACCAAAACTAAAAAAAGGGTTCATTCCTTTTTGATGTAATTTCCCTAATAAAAACCCTATATTAGATTGTTCATCTTCTATATCAGTTTTTATAATTTCCTGATAAATTTTATTAAAATAAGTTATTAAAAAATTTGGATTATCCTGAAAATCACATTTTCTCCAAAATTTACTTAATAACCTTTGATGATGAGTTTTTGGTTCTAAATTATCTAAAATCTCTCTCTGATTTTTCATACTCTCTTCATCTAAAACCGTAAACGTCCCATAACTTGACTTATCATCTGGTATTGGATTATTTTTTAACCAATCCTCATTGACCCACTCATAAAAATCCTCTTCTGGTTTTACCATATTTTAAAAAATATTTTTATCTTTGAAAAAAAAATATATATATTTATTATATGAAAATAAAAGATATTTTTCCATCAAATACTAAAAAATATTATTTTTATAGAGGAGTATCTTTAGAATCATTTTATAAATTTCATTTTGATTCATCTTTAAAAATACCCAATAAATATTTAATAAATAGAAATAACAATAAAAATAACAATAAACCTAAAAATTATGCATTCAAAAATCAAGAATTAGGTAAAGGAGTTTATTTTACAAAAGATTATGCATCTGCTAAACTATATGCTTGTGGTTCAACAAAATATAATACAGATTTTATTGTTCTAATTAAATTTGATTTTAAAAATCTAGATAATTTAGAAATATTTGGTGTTCCTAATAATAAACAATGGAGTAAAAACAAAAATTATCTAAATAAATGTGACGAAGAATATTATTTCTTATATAATGAAGATGAAAATCCAATTAATCAAATTAAAATGACTCAAAAAGCATTAGACGAATTTATTGTTCCTTCAGTAGTTAGTTATGAAATAATTAACACTAATTATGGATGTAAATAAAAAAATTGATGGTTTTATTTTATATTTTAATTTACATAAAATGAAAGTCATCAAAGAATCTTTAACTAATATCACGGCAGATGCCGTAGTTAACGCCGCAAATGAAACCTTAGAAGGTGGTGGTGGCGTTGATTTCGTAATTCATCAAGCTGCAGGTATTGAACTTCTTTACAAATGTAAAAAATTCCCAGTCAAACCCCTTAAAAATTCAACGGTAGTTGATGTAGGTCGTTGTGATGTCGGAGAAGTTATTGTTACTCCATCTTTTGGAATAAAAACTTCAAAGTTTATTTTCCACACTGTTGCTCCTATTTTGGATAACAATGGAAATCCAAATGAGGAAATGCTAAAACTTTGTTACAAAAACTCTCTCCTTAAAATGCAGGAAATGAAACTCAAAACAATTGTTTTTTGTTGTTTAGGAACCGGTTTTTATGGATTTCCTAAAGAACAAGCCGCTTCTATCGCAGTTTCTACAGCAGGTGAATTTCCTGATCTTAACGTTATATTTTCTGTTGTTGAAGAACAAGATTATCAATTTTACAAAAAATACCTGAAAAATTAATTTTTTAAAATAATAAAAAACTGAGTTTAACTCAGAATGGTTATTTTGTATAGGAAAAACAAAAAAAATTATAAAAAAAATAATATATTTTATTTGGGAAAATAATTTGGTTTTAGATGATTGGATGCATAAATTATCAAGTGATAAACCTATCTTTAATAAATATTTTTATCAAAAAGTTTGGTTAACGAAAACAGATATTAAAAATATATCATAAATCTTACTAACAAAAAAATCTTGACCTAAAATTTAGTGATTTTGCTCTTGAAAAATTAAATGATTCTTATCAAATTTTTTACAAATCTTTCTCTTAAAAAAAATTGAATATTTTATTTTATAATAAAATTAGTTAAAATGGGACTAGATCAATTCGTTTTTTACTATATTGGAAGAAAACCTAATTCTAAAACAAATTTTAAGAATAATGATGAAAAAGAATTATTTCATTGGAGGAAACATTACAAATTAGATGAGTGGATGTTTGATTTATACCAACAAAAAGGTGGAACAAAAACTTTTAATAGCCAAAAAGTTTGGTTATCTCAAAAAGATATTTTAGATTTAAAAAATGAAATTTTAAATAATAACTTTTTTGATGATGAATGGGAATTAGAAGATAATGAAGAACAAAAAGTAGAGGATTTAGATTTTTGTAATAAAGCTTTAGAAAAAATTGAACAACGCTATCAAATTTACTACACGAATTGGTGGTAAAAAAATTGATTTATTTTAAAATAAAAACATTTATAAAAAAACACAATGGAAACTATCATTTTGAACGAAAATCCTAGAAATAAATATAACTATTTTAAAAGAAAACCTAGAGCGGTTTATCTTAATCAAATAGAAGATAATAAAACATTAACATTAAAAAAGAAAAATATTAGAATACATCTTTTAACTAAAACTAAGGTTTTAATTAAAATAACTTCTACCATTGAAAATGATATTAGTCAAGATTGTAAATATATGAATTTAACTAAAAGAGATATTGAAAAAAAATTTTCAAACGCCAAATCTATCACTTATTTAAGAAGTGAAAAATTTAAAACCAAGAGAATAGTAGAAATACCTTGTGGTGATATTCTTGATGATGATGATATTTCCTATAAAACAGATGCATAATATCACAAAAATCGCAATATTCTTAAGGGATATACATCAAATCCCATTTATAATTTTTATTTTTTATTACATATAAATTGTAATATTG
>JGI10211J34971_10001220_pt1 | contig 21470 bp, 20 predicted proteins | sample Etolagsediment_FD_34971 | JGI IMG/M metagenome (IMG submission 34971)
GCGCGCTTTGCGAAAATTTTCATAAGCAAATCCTTTCTTGGGCGAAAAACAGAAAACCGGATTTTATAACGATATCATCAAAATCAATCAAATTATAATATACAATCAAATTATAACATACAATTAAATTATATACTATCGCACATAATCATCCTGAATCCGCGAAATATCATCCTCACCCAGGTATTCCCCGCATGCCACCTCAATAAAAACAAGCGTTTCCTCGCCAGTATTTCCAATCCGATGCTCACTCTCCACCGGGATATCCAGAATCACCCCGGGCCGCATCTCATGCTCCCGGCCGTCCACCACGGCCAGCCCCAAGCCTTTAACAATAATCCACTTTTCCGAGCGCTGGTGATGGCGCTGAAGACTCAAACGGCCGCCGGGATTGACCTCCACCCTCTTCACCCAGACCCCGGACTCCTGATACAGCTTAAAATACCGTCCCCAGGGACGCTCCACAAAGGTATCGTGTTCATACATAACATAACTCCTTATCGAATTTAAAGTTATGAAATTTTTTAAACATCTCTTAAAATCGCGTTCATGACCATCTGCGACTCCTCCCGGTCTCCCAAAATCCCCACTCTAACACGAATAAACGCACTGCGCTCGGTCCTACCGTCAATACGAATCAAGACCTTGCGACCCCGGTCTGTCCGCCCGGAAATATTCGCGCCAAAACGGTCATGACGATCCCGTTCAATTAAAATATTCAGTTGATCCAGAGCCTCCCGAGCGGCCACATACAAATCATCCACCGAATAATTCACCTCAAGTTCGAGATTCCCCTGGGTCCAGATATATGTTCCGGCCGCACCCGCTGCGGCCCCGATCACCAGAGCGCTGCATCCCGCCGTGCCGACCATCATCACCGCCAAACCCAAAACCAAAAAACGATTTCCCATCATCAGCCGTTCCCTTCCCAAAAGTATACTATATAGACCATTTTATTGGCGAATCCGGCATCATTTTTTCACATCACAATTCTGAAAAAATTCCAGCAAGTTCACCTTCAAATCATTCAGATCTTTTTTCGTATGCATCCCGCAAACAAAAAAGACCTCCCGGCTGCCGGCCGGCCAATAGATTCCACGGGAGAGCAAAAACTTTCGCAAGTGCTCGTACCACACCGCCTGAGCCTCTGCGACGTGACAGGATCCGGATGCAGTTTCCGCGCGCCCGGACAAATGCATCACACCATAAAAACGCTCCAAGTGCACCGGAATCGCCTTTTCTTGAAACCAGCCGTTCATCTCATCGGAAAATCGCTGAGCCTTACGGCTCACCGCGTCAAAAAATTGTGTCGTCATCAAACGCAGGGCCATCAATCCCGTGCGCAAAACCACAGGTCCCGGGTCACTCCGCAACACAGCATTGCCCGGTGAAAATACCGCGCGCCTCATCAGCGACTGTGATCCTCCCAAAACCCCCAGCGAAAATCCGCCCCCGATCACGCCCCCCAAACACATCAAATCCGCATCCAATCCGATCAACGACTCAAGAGCCCCTGGAAAAACCCGGAACCCCGTCAGCGTTTCATCGGCAATCACCAGACAGCCGGATTTCCGTCGTAAATCCTCCAGAGCTGTTAAAAATTCCTGCGTCGGACGAACAATTCCCTGACGCAGCATAACCGGCTCCAATAAAACAGCGGCGATATCCTGGGAGTAACGCTTAAAAACCGACCGAAGAGCCGGTACATCATTAAACGGCACAACACAGTCTTCCTCTGACGTCAATCCTACTCCCGGACCCAGCACGTCCTGCCACTGATGATACCCCGGTGACATCCCCTGAAAACTGACCACCCGCCGGCGTCCGGTCACGGACATAGCCAGAGACACGGCAGAAACAAGCGCCTCCGTTTCCGAAGAAAAAAACATGGAACGCTCCATCATGGGAATCGTTTGCGCAAGAAACGCCGCAAAATCCTCCTGAACCCGGCACGGCATTCCAAAATAAATTCCCCGTTCCGCATGCTTTTTCGCCGCCAAAACAACCACACGATTCGCATGCCCCAAAATATTAACTCCGCCGCCCAGCGAATAATCCGTCCAGACCCGCCCGACAGAATCCTGCAAGACTGCTCCTTTTGCACGATAAACGACACAGTCTCCCCCGGCGCCGGAACCCTCCAACGAAGGCTTCCCCTTTAATGAGTCGGACTTTGATCGTTGTTTTCGTGACGCAACCACTGTCATTCATCCTAACGTTTAGCGACAAGCTCCCGGATCGCCGGCAAGGCCTCCTCAGCAGCCTGCTCTCCCCGGCGGATCAACTCTTCAACCCGATATAATTCATACCATTGAATTCCGGATAAATCCGGATGAATCACGACATTCGCATCCCGCATCGACTGTTGCGACATATGATACTCCGAGGCCAGAAGCGTCTGCACCATAATATCCGAGATGGTCGGATGCGGACGTTCCAGCCGTCGCTCGACAAATCGCGTCTTCAAAAAGGTCATCGGAGAACGTAAAAAGGACAAGCTGTGCTGCTTCTCCATCAGCGATTTCCTGGTCTGAAGCCCTTTGAGCACCTCATCCGGAGATTGAAGGACATTAACCGCGATAATTCGATCGATTCCTTCCCGGCTCAACACATTCGTCGGCACAGGATTCAAGACGCCTCCGTCAATAATAATCCGATCCTGCTCCACAACCGGCTCAAAAACCCCCGGAATCGAAATACTCTTGCGCACAGCCTCAATCAAAAGACCTTTGTCATAGACCAACTCCTGGCGATTATTTAAATCATAGGCAACAATTTTGACCGGCAGGCGTGTTTCAAAAAATGATGTATTTCCCAGGAAACGATACAACCAGCGCTTAATCAGCCGTCCTCCCAAAATTCCGGAAATCGGCACAACCGGATCAAACAATTTTAGCATGGCCCGCTGATCCCGAAACTGACCGGAAATTTCCTCCAGACTTCTGGCATCATACCTGGTCGCCCACAATGAGGCGATCAGCGCCCCCATACTGGATCCAGCTACCATATCAACCGGAATTCCTTCACGCTCCAAAACACGCAGTACACCGATATGAGCGATCCCCAGCGCCGCTCCGCCGCCTAATGCCAGACCGATTCGAATCCCGCTGACCTCCCGCGCGGCCTTAATGAGGCTCTGTTCAAATAAACAACGGCTTCGGGGAAACCGAACCCACAAGGCCCCCAAATCACGTGATTCCCCTAAATCCGCATTCTGAAGAAACGGAAGACGTTCATAAACATCAAAATCCAGCATATCCCGAATCACACTCTGCGCCAAAGGCTCCAGGGTCTCCAGTGTCTTCATCACCACATGGACATTATCGGGTTGAAAATGCCCCCGCAGCTCATCCTGCAAATGATCCAGCACCTGCCGAATCAGGGACAGTTCCCTTTGATCATCATGGGCCAGCAGGTAGACCTCATCCGACTGAACCAGGGTCTTCAGCACAACCTCATCCTGGTCATTCGGCAAATCGACAACCACATAATCGTAATCCGCGGCCCTCGCGGTGACAAAATCACTGATCTGCGAAACCAGCCGCCCGTCATCCGGAAAAAAAGATGCTTGCAATAAGTCCAGACCGCATTCCGTCGAAACAATCAATGACCGCACCTTCTCATCATCCTGCATCATCTCATCCAGATGACGCTTGTCCGAGTCTTTCCATTGCGGAGCGGCCTGGGACAGATCAAAGGCCTCCCCGCCGCCATCGCCGGGCAAGGCCGACGCAATCTTCATCAACAACACATGAGATCCGTTCTGAGCGGCGATTTGATACGCCAAATGAAAGGCATAGGTCGAGTTTCCGGTCTGTCTGACCGGACTGTAAACGGATAAGATTTTACTCAGAGATTTTTTCCGTTCCCGCAGCGAACGTTCCTGAAGACGCCGGGATAAACTGCGGCTGAATTCGACTCCCAAATACGGCGAACGCTTTAAAATCCCGACAAAGTCGTCTTTGGGAATAAATAAAATCCGGGAATCATTCACCGCCTCAAAGGTCATTGAATGCGGTTCCCCTGTCAACAGAGAAATCACCCCGAAAAACATTCCCCGGCGGAAAAATTCCACGTCACACCGCTCCTGATGCCTGGTCAGGCCATACGCCTGGACTCGCCCGGAGACCAGACAATACAACCCGTCCGCCGGATCACCGGCCTGATAAATTGTCTGGCCTTTACGGACAACAATCAACCTGGCACACGATGCAATCCGTCGGGCCTCAAACCAGTTCAGCCCGGCAAAAATCGGAATCTGTCGGATAAATTTGTAGTATTTCAGGACGGATGAAAAACGATTCATAAAAGACTCGAAAGAAATTTTAAATTTTCTTCAGTATACTGACGGCGATTAAGAAAATCAATCATTATGGTGAAAAGGTTGCGGGCAGGCTCCGGCAGATTAATTGATGATATCCCGGGCCATTTTTTTCAGCGTTGCATCAAGACCAGAGTCTCTAAATGCCGGGTTCTGGGAAAAAAATCAAAAGGAATCACCTCGGAAATCCGCCAACCGGAAGGGCGAAGATCCTTCAGATCCCTGACCAGCGTCTGCGGATTGCAGGAAAGATAGATCAACGCATCAAGCCCGTGAGCCCGGGCCAGCATATCGCGGACCGAAGGACTCAAACCGGCACGGGGCGGATCAATCATCGCTACGCGTCGCCTCGAACCGACCCGCTCCAGGACAGACGCAAAAAAATCTTCTACACGCCCTTCAATCAGATGCACATTTTTCAACCGATTCCATTGGGTGTTGTGCTGAGCGCATGTCACGGCATGTCCGTTTTCCTCCATCAGAATCACACCATGAACCTCATCGGCAAAGGTCACGCCGAAAAGACCGACCCCGCCGTAAAGATCAAAAAACGTGGTGCCGGAATCCAGAACACCCAGACCGCGAATCACTTGCATCAACGACGGCAAAATCGCCAAATTTGCCTGAAAAAAAGTCTCCAGCGAATAATGAATCCGCCGGCCCTCCAATTCGGTCCATAAAAAATCATACGGTGCCATTCGCAGAGACTTCCGGCCGATGCCGCCCCAAAAAATCCGTCCGTCATCACCGGTCTTGATTGTCAAATTTGCATTGCGGTATTTCGCCGGAATTTTTTCACAGGCCTGCCGTTTCAGCTCAGGCAAAAATTGAGAAATCGCCTCCATGGCGATCGGACACGACTCAACCTCAATCACCTGATACCCTTTAACCGGACTAAATCCCATAAACATCGCACCGGAACGAATCTTTAAAAATTTTAAATCCAAACGGCAGCGGTAATGATACTCTTTCGGAGACGGCACAATCGGTGAGATGACAATGTCGTTTATCCCGTCCCGGGCAAATAACTCCGTCAGGCCTTCATGCTTCAAGGCCAGTTCATCCTGATAAGAGATGTCTTGAAACTGACACCCCCCGCATTCGTTAAACACCGGACAGAGCGGTGAAATCCGGCGCAACGATTTCTTATAAAAACCCGATATCATGAGATTATTCTTTGTCAAAACGGAAGGTCTTGATCATCCGGTCGACGTGCTTGACGTATTCGTCAAACTGCCGGCTTTCCCCGACAAATGTCAGGATAAAGGCTGCCCGTCCTTTGAGTGTCCAGGCATGCAGATACTTCATCTTCTGATTGGTGGCCGGTGTTGTATTATGTGTGACATAGGCCAAACGATACGCCGGCAAACCGCCCATGCGAACTTTTCGGGCATCATACACGTTAACATATTTCCCGAAAACCCCCAGCAACTGACGGGTTGTTTCTTTCGTAAAAACATCAAGATCCGTCAGACGCGGTTCCCTGGCCAAATCAACCAGCACAATATTGACGTTTTCCGCAAAATTGTCACCCGGCGTAACCGGCGGAATAAACGAAACCAGCGCCGCACCGTTTTCCGGACGCGATGTCACGGTCCATCCCTGCGGATATTTCAACGAAAAATGATATTGCGGATCGTGATAGATCTCAAGCGGCGTGACCTGTCCCCGCAGCGCTAAAAACGCCACGGCTCCGATAATCACAAATGACACACCGATTAAAAGACTCAAGACAATATGCTGGGACTGCTTCACACCGGCCATACCGGCCTCCTTGTGGACGATTCACGAATCAGGATGTCTTGCGTTTAAGCGCCCGCCGGGCAGCCTGCGCAATATCCTCATCCGTTAAATGAAAATAGGCCATCAGCTGGTCCGGGCTTCCGGTGCGGCCGAAGGTGTCCTGCACCGCAACGATCTCCTGGGGCACCGGAACGGTCTGCCCCAACACCTCGGCAACCGCACCGCTTAATCCGCCATGAATCTGATGTTCTTCCGCTGTGACAATCGCACCCGTCTCTTTGGCCGCCGCCACAATCGCCCTGGTATCAAGAGGTTTGATCGTATGCATATTCAATACCCGGGCCTGAATTCCTTCGCCGGCTAAAATCTCCGCCGCCTTAAGCGATTGAGAAACCATAATCCCGCAAGCAATCAGCGTCACATCATCGCCGTTACGCATCACATTGGCCTTGCCGAATTCAAATGGGTCATCGGCTCCGGTCAAAACCGGAAACGGCGCACGTGAGGTGCGCATATAAAACGGCCCGTCAATCTTCGACATCAAACGCGTGGCCTTGGCCGCTTCAATCGTATCGACAGGACAGACCACAGTCATATTGGGCAAAACACGCATAATCGCGAAATCTTCCAGACACTGCGCTGAAGCCCCATCTTCCCCGACGGTCACCCCGCCATGCGAACAGACCAGCTTCACATTACAATTGTTATAACAAACATCCAACCGAATCATATCGTAAGCCCGGTTGGTCGTAAACACGGCAAACGAACAGGCATAAGGAATCAGCCCCTCTTTGGCCAATCCGGCGGCCATACCGATCATATCCTGTTCCGCGATCCCGACATTAAAAAAACGATCAGGATACTCAAACTTAAAAAATTCTGCCCGGGTCGCATCCTCCAGATCACCGGAGAGCCCCACAACATTTTCATTTTCTTTGCCAAGCGCGACCAGTTCGGATCCGAATCCGTCGCGTGTTGGTATCTGTTCGCTCATTCCAACTCCTTGTCACGCCGCCTCTCAGGACGCGGCCGTTTTCAGTTCCGTAATCGCGGCATCAAAATCCTTGCCCTTCGGGGCCTTCCCATGCCATTGATAATTTCCTTCCATAAACGACACGCCCTTGCCCTTAATCGTATTGGCAATAATCACCGTCGGACGCCCTACCGTGGCCTCAAACTGATCCAACGCCCCCATCAACTCATGAAGATCATGACCATCAACCTCGATCACCTGCCATCCGAAACTGTCCCATTTGGACAACAAGGGCTCCAAATTTTTAATTTCATTAGTCGGCCCGTTTTCCTGGACTTTATTATAATCCACAATCGCACAGACATGATCCAAACGATGATGCGCCGCCGTCATGGCCGCCTCCCAGACAGAGCCTTCCTGAATTTCACCGTCGCCTAATAAACAATAGGCCCGAAAATTCTTGCCTTTCATCCGGCCGGCCATTGCCATCCCGTTGGCCACCGATAATCCGTGCCCCAGTGATCCGGTGCTGAATTCGACCCCCGGCACCCCGGTGTGAACATGACCCTGCAGACGGCTGTCGAAGGTTCGATACGTCAGCAGTTCTTCTTTGGGAAAATAACCGAAATTCGCCAGTGACACATACGCCACCGGTGAACAATGCCCTTTGGAAATAATCAGCCGATCGCGTTCTTCCCAATGGGGATTCCCGGGATCATGCTTCATTTTATATCCATATAACGCGATAAAAATTTCTACCGCCGAAAGAGATCCTCCGGGGTGCCCGCATCCGGCACGGTTGACCGCCTCAACAATTTCACGGCGAATCGTCCCGGCGAGATCTTTAAGCGTGTTGACGTCTACTTGTGTTCCAGACACAATAAGCCTCCTTTAAGAATGAAACATGACAGGTCTCAATGACGATGCAACAAAAAACGGGAACCTGAAACCGCGGTCATTCCTCATGGCGCGATCGCCGGCCCCCGCTTCGCTAATACTAACACTCGTCATAATATTTATGGGCCATGGAGGACTCGAACCCCCCGCCCGCTGATTAAGAGTCAGCTGCTCTACCGGATGAGCTAATGGCCCGTGAAATTTACGTATACCTTTGCGGCGATCCTTAAAGGATAGTGGGGTGCCGCGTTGCGGGTCGGCTGCGGATAAGACCTTTCTTGCCTGCAATGATTCTGTCGTAGAATCAGCCGCTATGCCAGAATTTTGTGACCGATTGTCAATTATTTTGAAGTCCGGCGAAAACCCGTCGGACTCGAAAATTTTTACCAAAAATACCCCCAAAAGGCTCTTATTTATAACAGACTTTTTAAAAACTGTAAAGAAACTTTTCACAAAAAAATCTGCTTTCCGTGCTCCGGAACCGGGTATTTTCAAGACGGATTCGATATTGATTATTGACACACATCGCACGCTGTCTTTTAAAACTTTTCCTCAAAATAATTCCAGAAACCGGCAAGAAAACTATGCTACACTAAATGTACAACTATGAAATATTCTCTTTTTTATATTGTCATTACCGCACTGTTGCTGATTCAGCCGTCCGCACATGCGCAGGAATCCATGATCAGCCGCATGATGGCGATCCGGGAGGCCGTGGTCGAAATCTCAGCCGACAAAACCGACCTCTTTCAGGTTCCGGTTCAAAGCGCGGCTGTAAATCCCCAGACCGGGCAGGTCCTGGTGCGGCACAAACTCGCCCAGCGTTCCTGGCATCGCAGCGGCGCCGGAGTCCTGATCCATCCTGACGGCATTATTGCCACCAACGCCCATACCGCCAACGGAGCCGACCGCATCACCGTTACACTGAATAGCGGAGAATCATTTTCCGCCCAGCCCATCGACCTCATCAACGGGCTGGATTTATTATTACTCAAAATTGATACCGGCCGACCCCTTCCGTTTGTTGAACTCGCCGACTCTGATCAAATTGCGCTGCGGGATGATGTTTTTACAATCGGAAATTCCTCCTATCTGAAAAACACCCTTTCCGGCGGAACAATTACCGGCATCGGCGTCAATCGTCATCTGAAATATACCGGACGACAGCGCACGGACCTGATCCAAACCTCTGTCAACCTCTATCAGGGCGACAGCGGCGGGCCATTGTTCAACAATGCGGGATGTCTGATCGGATTGATGACTGCGGATGAAGGCTCAACCGATCACTCAAGTTTTGCAATTCCTTCTAACAAAATCCGGGAGTCTCTGTTAAAATATCTGTCATCACAACGGCCCTAGACGCCCGCGGCTCCAAAAATGAAAATACCGAATCCGCATCGGAATCGCCTCATGCACAGCGTTTCACTACGAACAATTTTTATTTATACCCTGATTTTTTGTCTGGCCGGAACCGCGGCTGTTTTTTTACGTCTGTATCCATTACGGTATTACGCCTCGGATGAGGCCCTGGACAAGGCCGCCATCTATGTCACCCAAACGGCGGCCCGCACGATCCGGCATAATCTCAAAAACACCCTGCCGGCCGATTTGGGCGCTGAGCGTCAAAACCATCTGGTGGTGCAACAGCTGAATAGTCTTTTGCAAAAAGACCGCGATCAAGTCCAGCAGACGATCCGGCAAGTCGCCCGGCAAATTGATCAGCGCAATCCGCCTCAACGCCGCTTTCCCTGGCTGCTGGCTTCGGACTCATTCTATTATTATGATTTAACGCACAGCCTTGAGATAACCGGCCGTTTCTCACCGATGATCAAAGGCAGCAAATATTTTTATCCGAAAATGAATGCGCCTGACGGCTATTGGGAACCCTTGACCCTGCATCCGTTTGTCGGCTTAGCCCTGCACCGGGCAATCAAACATTTTTTGCCTGATGTGACGCTGATGCTCTCCGTCAGCTGGACACCGTTGATCCTTATCCTCATCGCCTTGATGATTTTTCTGATCACATCCGCCGCGCTGAATATCAGCCCCTGGTCAGCCGCGGCCGCGGCCATTCTTCTGGCCTGCGCCGAGGTTGTCCTGAAACGCAGCACCCTGGGCTGGTATGACAATGATCCGTATAATATCGTTTTTCCGATGCTACTGATGCTGATTCTCTCCCTTGCTCTTCGCGCACAGACTCGGCGCACAATAATCATCGGAGGGATCGCCCTGGCCTTCGCCCTTTGTTTATATAGTTTATTTTGGCAGGGGTGGGTATTTGCCGCCTCTGTCCTGGCCGCCGCTCTAATCGCCTGCACAGCCGACCGGTATCTCTGCCGCAAATCCCGGCCAGAGACGTCGCCCGCTCCCAGATTTCAACCCATTTGGCTTTTCATCAGCTTTGCCGGGACAGGATTACTGGGCATCAGTCTGATTTTCGGCCCCGGAGAACTTATCGTTTTGTTTCGGGAAGGCTGGCAGGCCCTGCAGGGTTTCTTCAACAGCCGTCTGCCGGTCTGGCCGGATAATTACATTACTGTCGGCGAACTTAAGCGGTCCTCTGCGACTGATTTCATCCGTCTCACCGGAGGCTGGCCGATGACGCTCGGCGCCGCCGTCGGATTCATCAGCAGCCTCGTCAGACTCCGGACCCGTCCGAACGCACCGGACCGGTCCTTCCGGATCTGCATCATTGTCTTCGCCTCAGCCGCCGTGCTTTTGAGCCTGGGGGCCCAGCGCTTTACCCTTTTGGCGGTTACACCCCTGGCCTTTCTGTTTCTATTCGGAATCAATGATCTTCTTTGCCAGGCCGATTTGCGCATTGCACACAGCTCCGATTTTCGCATGAAATATCTCCGGCTGATGAGTCCGGCCCTCCTGCTGATAGCTCTGGGCGCCTCCTGTTTGACTCACGCAGAAAAACGCATGCCCGAACTGATCAACCGAATTTATAACGACACATGGGATGACGCCATGCGATTCCTGAAAACTCAAACACCACCCGATGCTATTATAGACACCTGGTGGTCCCCGGGTCATTTTATCAAGGCCATGGGGCAGCGACGGGTAATCTTTGACGGAGCCAGCATCAGCAGCCGCCAGTCTTACTGGCTGGCCGAAGCTTTGATGGCAACCAGCGAATCCGAGGCTCTGAATTTTTTGCGATTGTTAAATAACGGCGCAACCGCGGCTGTGGATCGCTTACGAAGACACGGCCTCAGCGATTCCCAAAGCGCGCAATTACTTACTGCAATGACTCATCTCCCACGGGACAAGGCGTTTGATTTGGCTCGACAGACTCTGCCCCCGCAAACTGCTCTGAAAATTCTTCAGCGAACCCACGGGACGCCGGCCCCGGTCTATCTGCTGATATCCAATGACATGATCCGGGATCTTATAATCTATCCGCTAATCGCCGGATGGAACTTTAACCAAATAGAAAAAATCAACAACGATCCGAAACTGCGATCCCAAATCCCGTCGGCCTCACACAAAAAAGACTATATCAATTTTCTCTGGAATCTTTCCGGAGGGCAGCCCCGCATCAGCGACATTCTTACGGCGGTTGATCATAATACCACTTCAGGAATCATCCGTTTCACGCAGGGACTCACCTGTGACATCAACCGCCGGATCTGCCGCATGGATTCAAGCACCTATGGCAGCGGGATTCCATCCGAGATAGTCTTCAGTGACGGGGACCAAATCATCACCCAGCCGCAGGCCAATGCTACTCTTTCATATAGCGTAGTCGTGGGACAGCGCCATGGACACTACGAGGCCCTCCTGGCCGACCGGGCTATTGCGCACTCTCTACTGGTAAGATTATATTTTTTTGGGGATACCGGATTGCACCATATACGGCGTGTTCACCAAACCCGGGATGCGCCACGGCAATTGCAAATTGATCTGTTTAATATCGGTTTCGATTAACCCGACCGGAAGGTCTTTCACTCGTTTAAATTCTCTTCACCAAAACATTCAGCGATTTCTTTTTCGGTCCGGCCCCGGCCTTACGGGCATATCCGATCGGAATCACGGCCATAAACTCGCCGAGCGGCTCATTCAGAAATTGCAGGACATCGTCTTTAATCAAGAATAAAACGCCCAGCCAGACCGTGGCCAGGCCTAATGACGTGGCCGCCAGCAAAAGATTTTCAACAGCGGCTGCAGAACTCTGAATCTCCATGGTCCGAAAAAAATCATACCCGCGCTCCTGATCCACCTGGAACAATTCTGTGCCGTGTCGAATCAGATCACCGGTATTGGCGACCGCGATGACCGTCGGCGCACTGATCATACTGCGGGCGGCCATGCGCAGCAAGGAACAGGCCGGCTTCTGAAAAGCCTTGGAACGCTCATTCACCAACTCAGCCAACTCTGCCTTTTTCGCACCTTCCAGAATAATAAATTTCCAGCTTTGGCTGTTATGCGCGCTGGGGGCCTGGTTCGCCGCATTTAAAATAATTTTCAATGACGCATCATCAACCGGTTCATCAGAAAACTGACGGATACTGCGGCGTCGAGCGATATTCTTAATCACTATGTTTTGATCCTCATAACTATCATTCTTCATTGAATGCCTCCCGTGTCCGGAAAACCAACAGATAGGGCACTGCCGGATGATTGTTCTGATCCCGAAACGATCGATAATCTTGTGAATTGATCCAAACGGCATACGTCCTGCCCGGCTCAAGACGAACCGGCGCCACACACGTCCGGCCGTCTTCCAAATACCGAATATCGCCGGTAATCCCGGGAAAGGTTTCCGGCGAAAGCATCACCCAGGACCACATCTGTTCGGTCATCATCGGCTTGCTGAACGTCACCCGAATTTCCGTCAGCGTCGGATTCACAGCAATATCTCCGGACTGCGGCACGGTCTGCACCACAACCGGCGGCAGCGAGTCCACCGAAATTTCATTTTGCGCATAACCCGGTTTCAATACCGGTTGCAACAAAATGACAACGCCTATTCCCAATACAATCAAAAATTTTTGCATCGAGTTCCTTTTAATCATCGTCTTGCGGTGCCAGTTCACCCTCACTAAAACTCCCGGGGTGCGTGCCGTTCTGTCCGCCACGCCTGACCGATGAGGTACTCTGACCGCTAACGCTGAGCTGAGGCGGCCGGATCTTGCCTTTAATATGAATCTGGGGACTGCCGGTCAACTGTGGTTTCAAGACAACCGGAACCGGAACCGGCGTCGCTCCCTCTGTTTGCGTCTGCTGCGCCGCCATCTCCTCTTCCTGCTGTTGAATCCGACGCCGCTGCTCTTCCTGCGCATGGAGAATAGCCGGAGGAATTAATTTGGATGGATCGATCTGGCTCCGAAGCATCGCCTCCAAATGAATCGCAAAATCCTCCGCACCCTGAGCGCGCAAATATGTAATGATATCGACTGCCCTGGCATTCTCCTCCAGCATCGCATAGGCCATCCCCAGCCCAAAATAGACCGCCGGATTTTGAATCTTCTCCACCACCTGCTCAAAATACGGCAGGGCCCTGTCGGGATCGGAATAACCGACCAAATAGACCCAGGCCAAGGACATCTTTGAACTCAAAAAATCGGGATTGAGATCCAGGGCTTTATGACAAATCACCTCAGCGTCATAATAATTCTGCAACTGATAATACGACCGACATAAAACATCATAGGCCGGCGCGTAGGACGGATCAATTTCAATCGCGGTTTCAAAATACCACAGCGGATACCGGGGATCCTCGGAAATCTCCTGATAAACCATCCCCAGGGCATAATAGGCCGCAGCAAATCCGTTATTCAGTTCAATAACCGCTTCAAATTGATTAATGGCATCCTGATACCGCCCCTCCTCAAAGGCCTGCTGACCGGCCATAAATAGCTGCTGAATTGCCGGGATCGGCCGTTGCGTTAAAGCGTCTTGCGCATACGCGTCATCAATATCACGGACCACCCCTGAAACTATCCCGGCGCCAATAATCACGGCCGCAATCCACGCAACCTTCTTGTGCCTCTTAAAACGATTTATCTGAACTTTCGTTCCCATAGATTCTTCTCTTCCACTTGCGGCTCGTCCTCATAATATTCACCCGGATCCTGAAGATCCTCCTGATCTTCTTTTCCCATCACCTTCGAAAGAAATTTTTCCCATAATGACCCCAAATTGTCGACACGCACCCGCCCGCCCTGTTGAATAGTCTTCAGGTCTTTCTGCAACTCTGTCCGCGGAACGGCATCGGATTTTCGGGTCGTTGCGGAGGAAGCCTTGGCACTCTTCCCGGAATCGGTTTGTTGTAAAGCCGTATCATCCTCCGGGACTTCATTCTCCTGGGCGCGATCATGGTCCGCACCGGCCCTCCGCCGAGGGTCCCGGCCTCCTAAATAAAAATCGCTCTCTTCTTGATCCCCCGCCGTGCCGCCCGGGATTGAGGATCCTGCCGAACCGGACGAAACCGCCTCACCGTCCGTTCGTCCCCCAACACCGCCGGATCCGCCTGCCCCTGACGACGATCCCGATCCTCCTGAACCTTGCGCGCCGGCACCTGGCGCGCCTCCCAAAGACCGGCTGCTATTTCCTCCAGCGCCGTTACCGGCCGACGATCCGCGCCCGCCAACGGATCCGCCGCCGCTGGAACCGCTGCCGGACTTTTCGGATCCGCCCTCGCCTGAGGATCCTCCCGATCCGGATCCGGACAACTTACCCTCCGAACCTGAAATACCGCCCGCTGCGCCGCCGCCCGATTCTCCGGAAGCACCATCCCGGGCCTGACCGTCCGAACCGCCTCCCCCGCCGGATCCCGTGGCCGTCTTCCCGGATTCGCCCTTGCCCGTTGATCCGCCCGAACCGCCGCCGGCACCATTCTTTCGGGGTTCTTCCAAAGAATTCTTCTGCTGCCCCACAGGAAGTCCGGCCTTAGTCGCGGCCTCATCAAGCAAGGCCTGCGGCATTTTAATATCTTTCGCATCAAAGGCGTAATTCCCAACCGTTGCCGGATCAATAACAAGTTTGGCGACCTTCATCTCGACTTTCACATCATCTTTGCTGGCTTTGTTCCCGCTCATATTCATCCGAACAATCTTCAACAAATTATCCGTCGAATCAATCGCATAGATAAACGCAATCATATCGGTCAATTTTCCGGAACACTCAACGGAGGCGAAATATTGAACAGATCCCTTCCTGGCTGAAAAATCCGCCGGCGTCACCCGCGACAGACTGATCTGTTTTTCCGATGCGATCACCTCAATCGTTTTTAAAAACCCTGCGATAATCTCCTCTCCGATCTTGGACTCATCGGTCTGATATTTACGGAAAAGACGATCCTCCTCAAGAATTTTATCCCGATACGATATAAACCGAAGATCCCGTTCCAAAGCCCGGGAGGTCGAGCGAATCTGGTCTTCCAATTCCTCAAGACGCGATAAAACCGGCCGAAGAAACAATCCGTCGAACAAGGCAATAATCAGCACCGCCATCGCCGCATAAAAGACCTTGCGTTCCTGTTCGTTCAAATGATTATAAAATTCTCCGATATTGATCATAGTCCTCTCACACCCGTATGAACCTTGTTATTCTTTCTCTGCGGCAGGGTCTTCCTCATCTGCAGGAGCATCCGGAGCACTTTCCAGCCGAAACACAATATCAAACGCCGCCGCGTCTTTACCCCGGTCTTTTTTCGCCGTGGTGGAGCGCGTTTTAACGTTCTTAAACAACTCCGAATCCTCCAGCGCTTTGACCACATCAAAAACAGTAGACATGGATTCTGAAATTCCCTGAATATTCACCTGCCCCGTCTCATCCAAAAAAATATTCTGCAGATACATCTCTTCAGGAATGAGACGATAAAGCTCTTTCATCACATCCAGCGCGACCATACGGTCGGCAAGATAATCTTTGATAATCCGGGTCCGGTGCGCGATCTTGTCCAACTGAACCACCACATATTGATTCAAGACATAGTGCCGCTTGATCTTATCCAAATAAATATTTCGAAAATAAATTTTGGTAAAAAACATGCCGCAAATCAATACCAGAAAAATCATGGCAAAGATACCGGATAAAATCACCTGGCGGCCCTGCTCCTCAATCGAACGCTGGTTCCGGATTTCTACCGGCATTAAATCAACCTGCACCTGCGGATCGTTCAGCAATGACGCCGCCGCAGTCAGAGAGGCGAAGGAATCCTCCTCGGAAAACGCCTGTCCGGCCGGACCGGATTCGTCCGGCGACATCATCTGATGAAACGATTGAATGTCCACCTCCGCGTTAAGTCTGGTCTTCAGGGCCGACTGAAGATCCCGGGCAACCGCTGAATCGGCTGTCACTATATATCTCGACGGAAGGCTGTTAATATCCTCATTATGATAACTTTCTAACGATTTTCCGATCTCATCCGTCAAGCGGCTCATCGCTGAGGCCCCGCCCCCTGAAAGTTCCTTCATCCCCACAGGGATACTACGGCAGGTCACCACTGTGTTATTATGCCCGATTAAAAAATCTGTGGCGGCATGACCCAAATCAATAATGCCGACAGGCGAATCCGCCGGCGTCAGATTCAGCAGCCGGGCATAAAAAATCGCGCAGCACTCCGGCGCAAAAAGCACCTTTTCCACATAAAGTCCGGCCTGCTCACAAGCGGTCAGCCGGCTTTTAATGACCTCCCGGTTTGCGATAATCAAAAGAACCTTCGTATAATTACGCTGAAAGACTCCGATGGAAATATAGCCGATGAGAATCTCCTCCCGGGAATACGGCGTATGCCGCCCGGCCTGAAGATCGATAATGGAACGAATTTCCTCCCGGTCAAGCGAGGGAATTTCAATGTTTTTGGTTGTCACAATATTCGAAGGAATGACACAACAGGATCGGGCCTTGCGCACCCCCATTGATGAAAGCACACCGCCCAGTTTATCGGCCCAGACGGAAGCGTCAACTCCCTCGAGGCTCTCACGGCCCAGGGCCGCGACCTTTAAGGTCCCGGCGACATATTTAAAGCATGCCGCATGAAGTAACTGCTCCCCAAAGGAGACCGCGACAATATTCTTATCCCGATGAAACATAATCTAATCAATCAATAATGTGTTTTAATATTCATGCCATGCGAGTATTTTACCATCCCGTCCCTGAACAACACAATCAATGAAACGCTTTTCTTGACCGGTCGCGAGGACAGCTTCGGCATGGATATGAAAAATTTCCGAAAAGACAGAAAATCGGCCGTCCTGATACAGCCGGTCGATTTCAGCCAGTTGATCCGGGTCCAATTCGCCCAATGCTCCGACATCCAGACTGGCCCCGCTGTCCGCAAACAAACGATCATCATCCGTGCAGGGCAGATGATCCGAGCCATGACGCGCAGCGATAATCATTCCGGCCATATTCGCACTCAATCCCAGGGCCTGAAGAACCGGTTCTGAGGCAGTATTAATATTAACCTGTCCGTCGCCGTAAACCGTCAAAAAATCCCTGACACGGTCAAAAATCATTGGATTCATTCCTTTGACAAGCATCATCTCTTCCAGGACCTCAAACGGCGCCTTCTTTGGGTCATATGGAAAATTCAGCCGGCTGTAATACTCGTCCCCATAAAATCCGGAAATCTGCTGATCCTGTTCCGAACGCCAGTCCACAATCGCATGCGCGATATCTTCAGCAGAGTCTTCATCAAGTCCGGCCGCCACGATTAAAAGCCGGGTCAACTCTTTATCCGATGCCGTGTTGAGATTTAGTTTGCGTTCTTCATCCTGAACCCCGAACATCCGCACCGGCGAGGTAATCCCGCTGTCATAATTCAGATAGCTCACCTGCACAGATCCATTATTCGATGCCACTTTTTGAAACACCTCCGGTTGCTGAAACAAAAACGCCATGGCCTCAACATTCAGGCCCGAAGCATCTGCGAGCCGGTTTGTCAGCAGTGCCCGCGCCAACTGAACTCCTGTTTGCGCGATATAATGCACCTCGTCCCTCTTTTCAAGACGAGAAACCATGGCGATTTTCTGACGGACTCTTATCCCGCTCAATCCTGCAAAAACAGCCAGGATCGACAAAATCCAAAGCGCGAGAATAAGAACCATTCCCTGATTTTTCCCAAACCGGATTTTCACCTGATCCATTCCCTTAAAAATAAAGAGGCAAATTTATTTGACGTGTCATGGTCTGCCTCTGCCCTTGTGAGTTTTTAAAATACACAGAAACCTTAACCGTATCCGGAAGTGCATTCCGGTCCAATTGACGCTCGAACGTGCCGGTCATACCCCGGGACAAATACTCGAAACGCAGACTCTCAACCGGCGCGGCCAGAACCCGGGCGGCGCCCTTCTCCCTCTCCAACGCCTGCCCGTAATTGGCCTGACTGCGAACAATTCCCTGCTGGCGGGCATCCAGCCCATAGGAGACCTGACCGATTTGATCGGCGTAGATCAGCACTTCACCGGAAGAAGACCCCATCGGAACAGCGATGATCGTCGGAAAACTGATCTCCGACGCGGTCCCGTAAAAATCCAATTGGGAAAACTGAAGCGCATTACGCAAATCCATCGACAGCTTATCAAAGAAAATCATAATATCCTCTTCAACGGAAAAAGATCGGCTTCGTTCCCAGACCTGAATACCGATCGATAAAGCCCGGTAAAGCGAGAGCGAAACAACCGCGATCATCATGCTCACGAAAAGAACTTCCGCCAGCGTAAAGGCACTGCGGCGCAATCTAAAGAGATGTTTTGTTTTCATCATAATACACCAGTGACGTGCGATGAAACGATGCCGGTCCTCTGTTTAACAACGAGACATCCAGTGTCACATGCAGGGCCGTCACGCCCTGATACGCCTCCTGAAACGATTCTATGGAACGCTCGATCCGCCCGGAAATTGCTCCCGGCCCGGGAACCGCGATACGCGACTGCGCCGTCAGATTGGGACGTGCGACCAGTAATTCACTTTCGGCCGCGGCCACGGCATCACTCAAATAATTTAAAATATACAACCGCCGTTGCAAAACTTTCTGATACTGGATTGAAACCCCAAAGGCCCGATAAACTCCGATCAGGCCCACGGCCAGAATCACCATGGTGACCATCATCTCAAAAAATGTAAACCCCCGACGGCTCATGATCTTATTCCCAGTTTGTAATATCATCCTCATCACTGTTGGAATCTTTCCCCCTGGAATACAAGTCATAATCGGAACGGTGTTCTCCCGGTGACCGGTATTCATAGGAATTGCCCCAGGGATCCATCGGCTTTTTCTCGACATAGGGACCATTCCAGTTTTTGGGAACCGGCGAACTTGTCGGCTGGACTGTCAATGCCTCCAATCCCTGGCTGGTCGTCGGAAAATTTCCATTATCCAATTCATAAAGCTTCAGGGCCGTGGCCAGCGTTGCTTCCACATCCGCACGCGCGACGGCGATTTTGGCCTGCTCCGACCGGCCCGACAGCCTCGGCACGACCATCATGGCCAACGCACCGATAATAATCACAACCAGCATAATTTCCACCAGCGTAAAACCACTATTGCCTTTTCCCTTTCTCCTCACCATATCTCTCCCCCAAATGTTATAAAGAATTACGATTAATAAATGAAAGCCATGCTGACTGCAGATCATCCAGGCTGCGAATCTTGACCGGATAGGCGGACTGCAAGGACTCCTCCAACGGCTTGCCGTCCCGAAGGCTTCGACAAAACCGGCAAAAATTTTCATACCCGAATTCCTCTCGCAAAAAATGAACCAGGCTCAGACTCTGCGCATAAAAAATCTCAACCTTAACCGCATCCGTCTCGCGACGAATATCCCAACGGTTTAAGGTCTCCAGCGGAATAAACTGTCCGCGCCGGACAAGTGTCCTCATCATCCGGTCCGCAATCACATACTTATCCGATTCGAATAATTGCGCGATGCCTTCATCAATCCAAATCGGAATGTTTTCCGGCGCAATAAAGTCATGAAGAATCAAATGGCTGATCTCATGCGGCAACAGTCCATTCATCCATCCTTCTTCCTGGAGATAGGTCACGATCGCACGCGACTGAAACAGGTACGAATCCCGGTCCGCATACCCCATACTCCAGGACGGAGCCCCGGTCCGTTGGTGAAAAGACTTCTGGTCGGCAAAAATAAAAATCTTGGCCCGTTGCTCCCAGGTCCAGAAATCCGAATACCGGGTAAATCCCACAATCTCACCGATTTTCCGATAATAATCTTCACTGATACGCAGGACGCTCCTGGCTTTGGATTGAGGAATCAACGAATCATAATAAATCACAAAATGCCGGCCTTTTAAAATCCGCCAGGTTTCTCCGCCGAACTCCACATCCTTAAACCCGGCATCGGCATAGCCGCCCCACGCAACGATCATAACTCCGAGACACAATAAAATCCCGATCCACCGGGGCATCCTTCTCATGAGGCAAACATATCCATTTGAAAAATCGGCATCAGCATCGCAATAACCACAAACCCGATCACCGCGCCGATCACCACAATCATCAACGGCTCAAACAATGTGGTCATGACCTTCAGCGTATCGCCGATTTCCTGTTCATAATGATCCGCGATATCATCCAGCGACAACCCCAGCGATCCCGCCTCTTCTCCAACCGCAATCATATCGCCCATAATATCGGGAATGAGACGCATTTGCTTGATCTGTTCCGCAAACGATCGTCCGGATACAAGCTCTGCCTGACACACCGAAAGCTCTTCCCGGATAAAAACATTCGATACAATGGGAATGGACAATTTCATTGCCGTCACAATCGGAACCCCGCTCTCAATTAACAGCGCCATGGTCCGTGAAAACCGGGACAGATCTTCTTTTTTCCAAAGCTCTCCCAAAAACGGAACCCCCAACTGAATCCGGCATAAAAGGCGCCGGCCATGATCGCTCTTGATCCATTGCCGAAGCACGGCAATCGTGATCAAAAGTCCGGCCAGAATCCATCCCCAACCATGAACTAAAATATCGCTGATATGCATAACCACTCTGGTCGGAAGCGGAAGGGTCTGCTGAGTATCAAGGAAGACCCTGGTAATCTTTGGCATCACCGATGTCAGAATAAAGGCAACGGCCCCTATCCCAAAAATCAGCATCATCAGCGGATAAACCAGCGCCGTCACAATCTTGCCGCGAATCTCCATCTGGGATTTTAAATAATCGGCCAGGCCGGCAATGACGCTTTGCAATTTCCCGCTTTCCTCTCCCGCACGGCTCATACTGATATAAATCGGGGGGAAAATTTCCGGATACATCTGCAACGAATCCGACAACGACTTACCGCCCTGAATCTCGGTGCGAATGGCCGTCACCGCCTGTTTCAGACGCGCATTCTTCGTTTGTCTGGCCATCACTTGAAGCGCATGCAAAATCGAAATCCCGGATTTCATCAAACCGGCGAACTGCCGGCTAAATAAATAAAGATCCTTCATGCCCACAGAGCCCCGCGCGCGACGCGATGACGCAAGAGCGGATCTGCCGGCTGCAGCCGCCGGAACCGAATCGGACGGCCGGCGGTGAGGTTCTTTAGCCGTTGCGGCCTTCAGGGCGCGCGCC
>JGI10211J34971_10001221_pt1 | contig 21469 bp, 16 predicted proteins | sample Etolagsediment_FD_34971 | JGI IMG/M metagenome (IMG submission 34971)
GGTGCCGATCGAAGCGACGTGCCGTCAATGCGCCGAGGAGTTCCGGCCGAGCCGGACCGACTTCCGCTGCACGGCCTGCCAGTCCACGGATGTCGAGATCACCAACGGACAAACACTGGAAATCGAACGGATCATACTGGAATGAAAGAACTGCGGATCAAGAAGAACGTTCTCTCGCGGAATGAAGACACCGCCTCCGGTCTGCGCCGCGTGTTCGCCGAGAACGGCGTGCTCGTGCTGAACCTGCTCAGCTCCCCCGGTTCGGGGAAGACGACGCTGCTCGAGCGCACGGCCGAAACGCTGGGTGGCAAGATGAAGTTCGCCGTCATCGAGGGCGACCTGCAAACGGACCGTGACGCCGAGCGCATACGCCAAGCCGGCGTGGATGCCGTGCAGATCAACACCCATGGCGGATGTCATCTCGACGCCGCGATGATCGCGCAGACCATCGAGGACATGGACCTTGCCGGACTGGATGTCCTGTTCATCGAAAACGTCGGCAACCTGGTGTGCCCGGCCGTGTTCGATTTGGGCGAGGACTTGGCCGTGCTCCTGGCGAGTGTCACCGAGGGCGACGACAAGCCCGGCAAGTACCCGACGGCATTCCTGAAAGCCGATGTCGTCGTAGTCAACAAGATGGACCTGGCTGCGTACACGAATTTCTCCCTGGAACGGTTTGCCGAAGACACCCGGCGGGTAAAGGAGTCGCTCGAGCTCATCCAAGTGTCCTGTACCCAATGCACCGGCTTGGACCGCTGGTTCGCCTGGCTGGAGGACAAAGTGGCCGCGAAGAGGAGTGCGTGACGAGTGACGATCGCGCGGACCATCGTTGTCAACGGGGTCGTGCAAGGGGTTGGATTCAGGCCGTTCGTGTACCGGATCGCGAAACGCAACACGCTCCGCGGCACGGTCTGCAACACGTCCGATGGCGTGCGGATTACCCTTGAAGGTCCCGCCTCGCGTGTGGACGCTTTCCTGGAGGCGTTTACATCCGAGCTTCCGCCGCTGGCCTCCATCACCTCGATGCGTGTCGCGGACTCCGCACCGCGGGGAATCCGCGATTTCCGCATCCTCCCGAGCGCCGATGGAAGCGCCCACGAAGCCCTCGTGCCCCCCGATGTCTCGGTCTGCCACGACTGCCTGCACGAGCTTGCGGATCCCGCGGACCATCGCTACGCCTACCCGTTCATCAACTGCACTGACTGCGGCCCGCGCTACACGATCGTGGACGACGTACCGTACGACCGTGGTCAGACCACGATGGCCGATTTCCCTCCGTGCGACGTTTGCCGGACCGAATATGCGGACCCCGCAAACCGTCGTTTCCACGCCCAGGCAATCTGCTGCCCGAAGTGCGGACCCTCGGTAACACTGTTCGACAATGCACGGCATGCGATTGCTGCCGACGACCCGATCGGCGTGGCGCGTGAGGCGCTGGCCACGGGCCAGATCCTGGCGGTCAAAGGCATTGGTGGGTTCCACCTGGCCACGGACGCGTCGAACGGCTCCGCGGTAGAGACGTTGCGGACGCGCAAGGGCCGGGGTCACAAACCGTTCGCCGTCATGGCGGACGGGCCGCAGAAAGTGCGTCTCTTCTGCGAGTTGTCGGACGAAGAGGAAGAACTGCTCGTCTCCCCGACCCGTCCCATCCTGCTCCTGCGCCGACGAGCCGACTGTCCGCTGGCGCCGGAAGTGGCGCCCGGCAACAGATGGCTCGGAGTCATGTTGCCTTACACGCCGCTACATCGCCTGTTGCTGGACGACGGATTCACCGCGCTGGTGATGACGAGCGGGAACCTGGCGGACGAACCGATCGTGATCGATGACGAAGCGGCCTTTGCGAAGCTTGCACACGTCGCGGACCTGTTCCTCACTCACAACCGCCGCATCCTTCACCGGGCTGACGACTCCATCGTGAAAGTGACGCGTGAGCGTCCGCGCGTCTGGCGCCGCTCACGCGGCTTCGTACCCCGTCCGATCGCCACCACGGTCGACGCTCCCCCGATCCTGGCGGTCGGAGGCATGATGAAAAACACGGTCGCGTTCACACGAGGCAGAGACATCTTCATCAGCCAACACCTCGGCGACACGGACAGCCGGGACGGCATGGTTTTCTTCGAGGACACCATCGACCACCTTCGGCGTTTCCTCGGCGTGGCGCCCGAGACGGTCGCACACGACCTGCATCCCGACTACCTGGCGACACGCTACGCCCTCGATTCGGATATCCCCGCCAAGATTGGCGTGCAACACCACCAGGCCCACATCGCCGCCTGCCAGTGCGAGCACGGAATCACCGACCGGGACGTCATCGGCTTTGCCCTCGACGGCACCGGACACGGCACGGACGGAGCTGTGTGGGGCGGCGAGGTGTTTACAGGTCGCCCCGGAGCTTACACACGGACAGCCCACTTGGAATATGTGCCGTTGCCCGGTGGCGAACAGGCCATCAGACAACCGTGGCGCATGGCCGTGGCGCACCTGCGCAACGCCGGTGTCGATACTCGCGACGACCGGCTCGGACTCGTCCGCCACGGCGGCGCCGCTTTCGACGCGGTGGAGATGATGCTGGCGCGTGGCATCAACTGCCCGCCGACGTCGAGTTGCGGGAGACTGTTCGACGCTGTCGCCGCCACGCTGGGGTTGGCCCGGGTGGCCACGTTCGAAGGCGAGCCCGCCGTGTGCCTCGAGATGGCCGCCACGGAGAACGTGTTGCCGCCTTATGGGTACGATGTGGTTGACGAGCCGGATGGAACGATGATACTAAGCCCGCAGCAGGTTACTCGTGAAATCGTCAACGATTTGATAGAGGGCACGCCGGTCGGCGACATCGCCTACCGGTTTCACACCACGCTGATCGCGCTCTTTGCAGAGGTCGCAGAACGTGTGCGCGCACGCACCGGTGTGGACACCGTCGCACTGGGTGGCGGCGTGTTTCTGAACACGATCATCGCCACGCGTTTGCCGGCCATGCTGGAAACGCGCGGCTTCCAGGTCTACATGCCTGAGCAAGTTCCCCCCGGCGACGGCGGAATCAGCCTCGGCCAGATCGCCATAGCCCGATGTGAAATATGAAGACGTGAGAGGCGCGAAGGCGCGACTGCCCGTCGTGCCGGTTGTTCCCGTCTCCCCACAGGAGTAAGCACCATGTGCCTGGCCGTTCCCATGAAGATCGAGACAAAGGACGGCTCCGCCGGAGTGGTCTCTTATGCCGGCGGACGCTATGACGTGCGCCTGGACTTTGTCCCCGACGCAAAAGCAGGGGACTATGTCATCGTCCACACCGGCGTGGCGATCAACAAGCTCGATGAAGACGAAGCCCTCGAAACCCTCAAGCTGTTCGAGGAAATCGATGAAATATCAGACTGAATTCCGCGACAGGTCCGCCGTTCGCCATCTCGTCGAGCGCATCCGTCACACGGCCGACGGCATGGACGAAGTGAAGTTGATGGAGGTGTGCGGCAGTCACACGATGGCCATCTGCCGCTTCGGCATCCGTCAGTTGCTGCCGCCGAACCTTACGCTGCTCTCCGGCCCCGGTTGCCCGGTGTGCGTCACCGAGGGTGCGTACCTCGACACCGCCATCGCCATGGCGAGACTCCCCGATGTGGTCATCGCCACCTTCGGCGACTTGATGCGCGTGCCCGGCAGCAGCTCATCGCTCGAAAGAGAAAAGGCTGCCGGGGCAACGGTTGACGTCGTATTCTCGCCGCTTCAGGCGGTCGATGGTGCACAGAAGAGCCCCGGTAAACGTGTCGTGTTCCTCGGCATCGGGTTCGAGACGACCATTCCCGGCGTCGCCCTGGCGATCAAGGAAGCGGCAACACGAGGGTTGACCAACTTCTTCGTGCTTTGCGGGCACAAAGTCATTCCTACGCCTCTGGCCGCGCTGGCGACGGGTGCGACGAGGATCAACGGGTTCATCCTTCCCGGCCATGTGAGCACGATCATCGGCACACGGCCCTACGAGTTCCTGGCCAGCGAACACGGCATCGCGTGCGCCGTCGCCGGGTTTGAGCCGGCAGACATTCTCCAGGCCACGCTGATGCTCCTGCAACAGCTCCGTTCGGGCACGCCAAGAGTGCAGAACGAGTACACGCGTGTAGTCCGGCCCGAGGGCAACCCCGGGGCCCTGGCCGCCATCGACGAGGTGTTCGAACAGACCGATGTGGTGTGGCGCGGCATCGGTGTGATCCCCGACAGCGGCCTCATGATCCGCGAGTCGTTCGCCGCGTTCGACGCCAAGCGCCGGATCGCATGCGACGTGGAGCCCACGATCGAAAAGGCCGGATGCATCTGCGGCGAGATCCTGCAAGGGCTGAAGACACCCCGCGACTGCCCACTGTTCGGGAAGGCATGTACGCCTGTCAACCCGATCGGCGCATGCATGGTTTCCAGCGAAGGCTCGTGTGCAGCCAACTACAAGTACATGGAGGCGCCGGGCGAATGAGTAAGACAGTTACACTGGCCCACGGGAGCGGCGGACAGGCAACCAGGGACTTCATCGCGAAGACCTTGCTCCCCCGGTTCGGCAATCCCGCGTTGGATCAACTCGGCGACGCCGCAGCTCTGGAGCTGGACGGGTCGCGCATGCTGTTCACCACCGACTCGTTCGTGATCGATCCGATCGAATTCCCCGGCGGCGACATCGGTAAGCTCGCCGTGTGCGGCACAGTGAACGACATCGCGGTTGCCGGAGGCAAGCCGCTCTGGCTGAGTTGCGCTTTGATCGTCGAGGAAGGCTTGGACATGGCGTTGCTGGAGCGTGTACTCGACTCCATCGCCTGCACTGCGGAGTCCGCGGGCGTACAGGTGGTGTGCGGCGACACAAAGGTCGTGGGACATGGCAGTGCGGACCGGCTGTTCATCAACACGGCCGGCATCGGCGTCCCCGTCGACGGCTACCGCCCGTCCGCCATACGACCTGGGGACAAGGTGGTGGTCAACGGCACGATCGGCGATCACGAGACGGCAATCTTCCGCGTGCGGGAAGGACTGGGCCGAGACCTGGACCTGTGCAGTGACTGTGCCCCGCTCAACTCGTTGGTGGCAGAGATGCTCTCTGCCGCGCCCGGCGTCCGCATCATGCGCGACCCGACTCGCGGCGGGCTTGGCACAGTCCTCAACGAACTCATCGAAGGCACGGGCTGCAGCTTCACGATCGACGAAGAGGCACTGCCGATCCGCGAAGATGTGCAGGGCATCTGTGACATCGTGGGGTTCGACCCGCTGTACCTGGCCAACGAGGGCAAGGTCGTCGCCGTAGTTCCGAGCGCCCGGGCCGACGCACTTCTGGCAGCCATGCGAAGGCATCCCCACGGCGAAGACGCCGCCATCATCGGCACCGCTGTAGCCGACGACCGCGAACGCGTCTACCTCGAGACCGGCTTCGGGGGCAGCCGCATCATCAACGTCCCCGCCGGTATGCAGTTACCACGCATCTGCTGACTGCGGGACGCGTCACGCGGAAACAAGCAGCGCGGCCACCTCGAAGTGGGCTGTCTGGGGGAACATGTCCAGCATCGCAATGTCCGCAATGCGATACGGGTGCGCGTCGCAGAGCTTGCGGAGATCGCGCGCGAGGGTAGCGGCGTTACAGGACACGTAGACGATCCGCGGCACGGGCGTCTCCGCCAGGGCCGTCAGGGCGGCCGCACCGCAGCCGCTGCGTGGCGGATCGAGAACGACTGCTGTTCGCTGACGCCTTGTTTCGCCGAGCTTCGCTAGACAAAGGGGCAGCAGCGACTCGGCAGGCCCCGGCAGAATGGAACACTCGGGCGTGGCCCATGCTTCACAGTTGCGGCCCGCGGCACGCAGCGCGCCTTCGTCCGACTCGATGAGAACGCTCTGTTCGAACATCGGACCGAGTGCAAGCGAGAATAGTCCGACTCCGCCATAGGTATCGATCAGGCACGCGTCGGGACCGTCCGCCAGCCACGTCCGTACGGTGTCGATGAGGAGTGGTGCGATGCCCGGGTTCACCTGCCAGAACGAATTCAACGGCACGACGACCTCCCTGTCCCCGATGCGCTCCGTCAGCATCCGGGCCCGTCGACTGCCTCGGTCGAAGTAGTGAACGGCGGTGCCGGTTGCCGGTTGCCGAACCGTCATTCGACGCACTGGCCGGGCGACCCGTAGACTGCCGTCCGCGATGTTGGAGCGGAAACTCGCCAGGTACTCGTTGATGCGTTCGTCCACCAGCGGACAGCGTTCGACGGGGAGCACAGTGCGGTTGTCCAGCTCGAAATAGCCGAACACGGCCGGCTGCGAATTCCGCACGCGTTCAAGTGTGATCTTGTTCCGGTAGCCGAACTCAGCCGCGCTGGCAACGACGGTTGCCTCGGGCAGGTCGTCGAAGCGGCCGATGCGGCGCAGCGTATCCATGAGCTGTGCGGACTTGGCGGCAAGTTGCACGTCGTATTCAAGATGCTGGTACTGACACCCGCCGCAGCGTTCGTAGTAAGGGCAGACGGGCTCGCGGCGGCCCGGCCCCGGCGTGCGCAGTTCGCAGACACGGGCCTCGACGAAGTTGCGGCGTTCGTGCACGATCTCGGCGTCGATCTCGTCGCCGACAGCCGTGAATGGCACGAAGACAACACGGCCATCGGGAAGGCGGGCGACGCCCCGACCACCGAAGGCCAGGGATTGGATGCGAAGAGCTATTGCCATGGGGAAGTGACTCAGGAGCTGAAGTGAAAGAAGCAGACGTCGCCGTCTTGCACGATGTACTCTTTGCCCTGCATACCGAGCTTGCCCGCTGCACGGATGCCGGCTTCGGAGCCGTACGTCTGCAGGTCTCCGACCCGGTACACCTCGGCGCGAATGAAGCCCTTCTCGAAGTCGGTGTGGATGACGCCCGCGGCCTGCGGAGCCGTGGCGCCGACAGGCACTGTCCAGGCTCGCACCTCTTTGTCGCCGACCGTGAAGAAGCTGTGCAGACCGAGCAGCTCGTACCCCGCTTTGGCTACCGCCTGGAGCGCGGATTGCTCCAACCCCATGTCCGCCAGCATCTCGGCGCGGTCTTCGGGTTCGAGCTCGGCCAGCTCGGACTCGATCTCTGCACTCACGTAGACGACTTTGCCGCCGTGCGAATTCGCGTACTGCGCGACCGCCTGCGCCATGGGCGTGTCGCCGGACTGCGCGTCCTCGCCCACGTTGGCCACGTAAAGCACCCGTTTGGCGGTGAGCAGGCCCAGCCCCTTCAGTTCCCGCCTGTCGTCCGCATCGGCAAACTCGACTGTGCGCACGGGTCTTCCTTCAGACAGTGCTTCCATACACGGCTCAAGGACCTTCACTCGTGCGGCCGCTTCCTTGTCGCTGCGCTTCGCCTTGGCGCGAGCCTTCTCGAGTGCGGTCTCCGCAGTGGCGAGGTCCGCAATCAGCAGTTCCGTCTCGACCGTCTCGATGTCCCGAATGGCATCCAGAGAGCCGTCCACGTGTGCCACATCATCGTCCTCGAAACAGCGCACGATGTGCAGGATGGCGTCCACTTCCCGGATGTGAGCCAGGAAGCGATTGCCCAGGCCCTCCCCTTTGCTCGCGCCACGGACCAGGCCGGCGATGTCCACCACTTTGAGCACGGCCGGATGTGCTTCCGGACGCTTGTGATAGCCATTCAGGATATCCAGACGCGAGTCGGGCACGGGGACGATTCCCGTGTTTGGTTCCACCGTACAGAAGGGGTAGTTCGCGGCGTCCACACCCGCGTTTGTCAACGCGTTGAACAGCGTACTCTTTCCGACGTTCGGCAGTCCGACGATTCCTACGTCCACGGCGAGTTCCTTCCGGCTGCGGAGTGGGGGTAATCAGTGGCCTGTAAGTTAGCACGCGCATCCCCGAACGCCCCGCGCCTGTCGGGCTCAACTCCGAATGGAGAATGCCGAGTGGAGAGGCGATGGTTCGCCGAACACCGAGTGACAGGGAGGCAGGAGCGAGAGGGTTCGGGCTACCCGCGCGCGGCGAGGGGGACGTAGTGGCGTTCGGTGGGACCGACGTAGATCTGGCGGGGACGCTGGATGCTGAAGTCCGGATCTTCCATGGCTTCCTTCCACTGAGCGATCCAGCCGGGCAGGCGGCCGAGGGCGAACATGACGGTGAACATGTTCGTGGGAATGCCCATGGCGCGATACGTGAGACCGCTGTAGAAGTCGACGTTCGGGTACAGATTCCGGGCGACGAAGTAGTCATCGGCAAGAGCGCGTTCCTCGAGCTCCAAGGCGATGTCGAGCAGCGGATCATTGACCTGCGTGGCCGCCAACACATCGCGGTACGTCTCTTTGATGATTCGAGCCCGCGGATCGTAGCTCTTGTACACGCGGTGTCCGAAACCGTAGAGCCGGAATGGGTCGTCCTTCCGTTTGGCGCGTTCGAGACATTTCTCCACACTTCCGCCACCCGCATGGATGCGCTCGAGCATCTCGATGACTTCCTGGTTGGCACCACCGTGAAGGGGGCCCCACAGAGCACAGATACCAGCGGAAACCGCGGCGTACAGATTGACCTTGGCGCTGCCGACGAGCCGGACAGCGGAACTGGAGCAGTTCTGCTCGTGGTCGGCGTGCAGGATGAGCAAGACATTCAGCGCTCTGGCAATCTCAGGTCTGAGCTCGTATGGATTGACCGAGGAACTGAACATCATGTTCAGGAGGTTCTCGCAGTAGCGCAGGTCGTGTCGCGGGTAGACGACCGGTTCGCCGACGGACTTCTTGTACGAGAACGCCGCGAGGGTGCGCATCTTTGAGAGCAGGCGCGTGGTCGTGGTATCGATCTCTTCCGGTATGTCGGTGTTCAACTCCGGGTAGAACGTGGAGAGCGAGACGACCATGGCCGAGAGGATTGCCATGGGGTGGGCGTGTTCCGGATAGTGGCCAAAGAAGTGGCGCATGTCCTCATGCACCAACGCATGGCGATTCAGGAGCACGGAGAAACGGTCGTGTTCATCAACGCTCGGCAGACTGCCGTGGACGAGCAGGTAAGCGACCTCGATGAAACGCGACTCCGCCGCGAGTTCTTCAACAGGATAGCCCCGGTAGCGGAGGACGCCTCGGTCGCCGTCCACGAATGTGACGGCGCTCCTGCAGGATCCGGTATTCCTGTAGCCACAGTCAAGCGCGACAACACCTGCCTGGCTCCGCAGGTTGCTGATGTCGACAGCGCGCTCGTGTTCCGTGCCCTCAACGATAGGAAGATCGTAGACGCTCCCGTTGAGATGTAGTCTCGCCATGTCCTGCATCTGCAGCCGTTCCTTACGTCTTCATGTCCGGTGCACTGAGGAGACGCACGAATGGAATTCACGGTATCAGGTCGAGCCAGTCCGGACTCGACCGGAGAAGCTCTGTGCAGGACGTGGGCCAAACTCTCTGGAAAAGACGCAACCAATTCGCCCAGAACGGGAAACGTCGCGATAAACGCTCCAAGTGGACCGTGACATCTTCAGCCGGTCGCTACAAGAACGTCACAGTCCGGTCCGCTCCGGCTCATTTATGTCCCGCGGGATGAACCGTGCGAAGAGGCGGTCACACGCGCGCGGCGAGGGGGACGTAGTGGCGTTCGGTGGGGCCGACGTAGATCTGGCGGGGGCGCTGGATGCTGAAGTCCGGATCTTCCATGGCTTCCTTCCACTGAGCGATCCAGCCGGGCAGGCGGCCGAGGGCGAACATGACGGTGAACATGTTCGTGGGAATGCCCATGGCGCGATACGTGAGACCGCTGTAGAAGTCGACGTTCGGGTACAGATTCCGGGCGACGAAGTAGTCATCGGCAAGAGCGCGTTCCTCGAGCTCCAAGGCGATGTCGAGCAGCGGATCATTGACCTGCGTGGCCGCCAACACATCGCGGTACGTTTCCTTGATGATTCGAGCCCGCGGATCGTAGCTCTTGTACACGCGGTGTCCGAAGCCGTAGAGCCGGAATGGGTCGTCCTTCCGTTTGGCGCGTTCGATGCACTCCGCAACATCTCCGCCACCGGCATGGATGCGTTCGAGCATCTCGATGACTTCCTGGTTGGCCCCGCCATGAAGGGGCCCCCACAGAGCACAGATACCCGCGGAAACCGCGGCATAAAGGTTGACTTTGGCACTGCCGACGAGCCGGACGGCAGAGGTGGAGCAGTTCTGCTCGTGGTCGGCGTGCAGGATGAGGAGCACGTTCAGGGCTTTGACAATCTCGGGTTTGAGGTCGTAGGGGCTGACGGACGAGGTGAACATCATGTTCAGCAAGTTTTCGCAGTAGCGCAGGTCATGGCGCGGATAGACGACCGCCTGTCCGATGGACTTCTTGTAGGAGAACGCCGCGATCGTGCGCATCTTGGAGAGCAACCGCGTGGTGGTGATGTCGATCTCTTCCGCTCTGTCGGTGTTCAGCTCGGGGTAAAAGGTCGAGAGTGAGACGACCATGGCCGACAGGATCGCCATGGGATGGGCGTGCTCCGGGTAGTGACCGAAGAAATGACGCATGTCCTCGTGGAGCAGCGAGTGACGGTTGAGAAGCTCGGAAAAACGGTCCTGTTCCTCAGCCGTGGGCAGGCTGCCGTGGACCAAGAGGTAGGCGACCTCGACAAAGCGCGACTTCTCGGCCAGTTCGTCGACCGGATAGCCTCGGTAGCGCAGGACGCCCTTCTCGCCGTCGAGATAGGTCACGGCGCTCTTACAGGAGCCTGTATTGCGGTAACCGTAATCGAGCGTGACGACGCCCGCGTCACGCCGGAGCGTACTGATGTCCAAGGCACGCTCGTTCTCGGTGCCTTCCACCACGGGCAGATCGAACACGTTGCCGTCGAGATGCAGTTCGGCTTTGTTTGACATCGGTTGGGTTTCCTTACTTCTATGCGATGGCGGCATCGCGCATATCGTGCGTCGGCCTCAGGGCTCGACCTTGCCAAAGAGTGAATTGGGCGTGGTCCTGGTGATCCTGACGCGAGCCAAATCGCCTGGCGACACGCCGCCGACGGGGTTGAAAATGCAAGTCTTGTTCGTGCGCGACCGCCCGGACCAACGGGCAGCGTTGCGTTTGCTCGGCCCTTCGACCAGGACTTCGACGCTCTGTCGCAGGTAGGCCTTGTTCGAGTTCGCGGCTCTCGCCGCCAAGTCTTTCAGGAGCAGTTGGTTGCGTTCTTCCTTGACCGCCTGTGGCACATCGTCGGGCATGGATGCTGCGAGTGTTCCCTCTCTGGGGGAATACTTGAAGATGTAGGCCATGTCGAAGCCAACGTCGTTCATGAGACGACGCGTGGCGTTGAACTCCTCCTCCGTCTCGCTCGGGTAGCCGACAATGATGTCGGTCGAGAAAGTGGCGTCGGGAAGTCCGCGACGGATGTCGTCGATGCGGCCCATGTAATCTTCGGCCGTGTACCCGCGTTTCATCAGGGACAAGATCCGATTTGCACCCGACTGCACGGGAACGTGGAACGACTCGCAGACTCTGGGCAGAGTCGTCACGGCATCGATGAAGGCGTCGTTCATGTCCCTCGGATGCGGCGACGTGAACCGAATGCGGGCCACGCCCGGCACGTTGTTGACAGCCCGCAGCAGATCGGCGAACGGGGACAGGTCGGGCGAGTATGTGCCCGCGCGACGTGCCTCTGCCAGGCCGTAGGCCGTGATGTTCTGACCGAGCAAGACGATCTCGCGCACGCCTGAGGAGGCCAGACCTTCCACTTCGCTGACGATCTCGTCAACGGCTCGGCTCTTCTCGCGCCCGCGGACATGCGGAACGATGCAGTATGAACAGAACTGATTGCACCCACGCATGACGGCCACAAACGCGGACATGCCTCCCCGGCGATGACCGTACAGCCGGCCCAGCACCTCGTCACCCGTCTCCGTTGCGGACACGTGATGGCGCTGGGCCAACACCTCGTCGATGACGCGCGGGAGTTCGTGCAGTCGATCGGTACCAACGACGAAATCGAGGTGAGGGATCTTCGCGAACAATTCGTCCCGGTAGTTCTGGGCCATGCAGCCGATGATGCCGATGACGATTTCGGGACGCCGGCGCTTCAGGCGCTTCATGATCTGGACTTTGCCGATGGCTTTACGTTCGGCCTGGTCGCGCACGCTGCACGTGTTGAAAATGAGTACATCTGCCTGCTCTTCGGCCGGCGACGCTACGTAACCACGCTCTTCGAGCAGACAGGCCAGTGCCTCCGAATCGCGCTCGTTCATCTGGCACCCGTAGGTGCGTATGTGAAAACTGGTGGCCACTGTCTAGTCCCGGGTGCCTTCCGCCTGGAGCCACGCGGCGAAGCGACGGTCCGCGGGAGCCCACTCGACCGCGTGCAAGTCGTCGAGCGCCACCCACCGGCTGTCCTGTCCGTCGTGGTGCAACGGCTCCACATCGTCGGGGACCGTGCACTTGAGGAAGTGGAGACGGATCGTCTTCTCCGGATAGCTGTGGACCAAATCGGTGATGGGCTCGACGTTGTACACGTTCAGGCCGAGTTCCTCGATCATCTCGCGCCGGATGCAGGCGCAGCGAGATTCCCCGTCGTGGACCTTGCCGCCGGGGAACTCCCACTTGCCGGCCAGGTGACTGCCCTCCGGGCGCTGGGCCACGAGCACGCGCCGGCCGCGGAACACCACGGCGGCGCACACATCGATCACTGTTTCTGTCGGGGGTATGGTCATGTCTTGACACGAATCACCCCGGCGGCCATGGCCGTCGGGGTCTGGGTACACCGGGCATCGGGCTGCGGCAAACGCCACTTAGCGCCGGACACCGATGATGAATTCGGCGCGCCTGTTCCGTGAGTGCTGGGACTCGGCCGTGGCGTTGGCGGCGACCGGCTTCTCTTCGCCGTAGGCGAGCGTCTCGATCCGGTCGGCAGACACACCCAAGGCTACCAGATACTCCTTGACCGCGAGGGCCCGGCGTTCGCTCAGTCCGCGGTTGTACTCCTCGCTGCCGCGCTCGTCAGCGTGGCCTTCCACGACTACGTGGTATGTCGGGTTCTGCCCCAGGTACTGGGCTACAAGCTCGATCTTCGCACGTTCCGAGGAACCAATGGAGGACCGGTCGTAGGCAAAGTACACGATCACGTCGTCCCACCGCTTGTCCGCGATCGGCATGAGGTCGCCGGGACCGGGGGGCAACGGGTCGCCGATTACTCCAATGCCCGTATCGTCGTCGACAATAGGGATGTTCGCAATGCTCCCGTCTCGCCATGTGGGCTCACCAATTCCATCGGCCGATGGAGGTCGAACGTCATAGGTGGGGTCCGGCACGTTGGCACGCACGCCGAACCGGTTCAAGTCACGGGCGCATCCCGTGAGGAAAACAGCCGTTGCCAGACAGAAGAGAATGCCACAACGAGAGATCGAGTTCTTCATCACTTTGCGCCCCAGATCACATAAGACAAACCAACGTTCGGAGATTACATCATTATACCATATGAACGGCCCGGATTCAATCGTATTGGCGGGAGACAGGCACATGCCGAGGCCGGGGATTGCGACGCGAGACGTGCTGCTGTAGCGGGACAGGAAGACAGGCTTGGTGGGGTACTGATGCCGGGTGGACCTTGGACGGGAATCGCGTGGTGCTGCAGCAGCGCGCGTTGTTACTTGCCGAACACATCACGGCCTGCGCGGCGCAACCGGGCGTGGGAACGAGAGGACACGTTGGAGTGATGCTAGAAGATGCAGGCAGTGAGACGGGTGCCGAGCGGGGGTCGTAAATTCGGAGCCGCAAACACGATCCGGAGGGGCGGCTCTGTAGCCGAGACGGCAGCAACATGTGCCACGGGATTTGTGGGACGGAGCACTAGCGCGGCTCCCCGTCCATCGTAGGGCTTCCCGTCAAGACTTGCAGGATCTCGCTGCCGACGGGGGGACAGCCCTTGACGAAGATCCCCTGGTCACGATGTCGAGCCGTGCAGTTACCCACGCACAACGTTCCCGCGGGAACAGCTTCGTGCCCCTTGCCGATCGCTACGCGTACCGGTTGCCCGGCCGGGAAGTAGTCCGCAAGCCTCTCCCCGTACCTCCTGAGAAACAGCAGCAGCGTCGACTGGCAGGCACTGCACGAGTTGCGGTCCAACACGGTGACGTTGGGGAACTCGATCGACAGGTTCTCGGGCGGACGTGCGAACGGCACGGCGTTCGACTGCCACTGGTCGGGAGTCACATCGATGTCATCCATATCGATCACCCCGTAGCCTCGTTCCGCCCCGATCCGCAAGTGGGGCACATCCTCGGCCCGGGTTCCCATCAGACGGCAGGTCACAGCGTCTGCCGCGAACGCGTCCGTGCCGGCAACGACCACTCCCAGTTCCTTCGCATCGCCGGCGCTCGGCCCCAGCCCCTCCATCCCCGTCGTGCCGTCGACAATGGCGAAGTGGGGACGCAGCAGGCCCGCCATGTCGGCGATGGCGATGTTAATCGGCTTGTCGTCATGGCCGGCAATTGGCTGCAACATGTGCAGCCTGACCTTACTGCGTCGCCAGAGACAGCCCTTCATGTTCTTCACCGCCAGGCTCACGCCCGTGTGCATGTGCATTTTCGCGACTGGCATGGAGACGATGATATCGTGGTCAAAGACCTCCGGACACACCTGCAGGGAAGTGATGGCGACACCCTCGGGCAGATCGACTCGCACGGCTGAGTTCTCATCCATGTCCAGCAGCGGACACTCACGTTCGCGTGCAACATCCGCAATCCCAGTGGCCTCGAACGCGTCCGGCGTGGCCACGCCTGTGATCGGGCTTTCGCCGACAGACACAATCGCTCCCGCCTCGCGGAAGGCGTCGATCGCCGCGGCGACGACCTGCGGGTGCGTGTTGATCCCCGACCCGGGGGGAGCAACGCGTCCCGCATTGGGTTTCAGCAGAACGCGTTTGCCGTGTGCGGGGGTCAGGTCGAACTGCGTGAGGACCTGCCGCGTTCCGGCGTATGGATCGGGGGCGTGAGCAACGACAACGCGTGCCCGCGTCCCCGGCGGAAAGAGCGGGTTGTCGGCAAACGGCGGAATCATGGCGGCGTCTCTCGTTCTGCCCGATGGCGTGCAGCCAGGAAAGTAGGTCTCCACCCGCGGCTTTTCCAGTCCGCCGCGCGCATTGCAGGCAGCTCACGGTAGCCTGCAACCGAGTGAGTGGCCAGAAGAGCGTGACTTGCAGTCCGCCTGTTGCCTGCCGGGGTACCGACGACGCTCGATGGGAGGTATATTCAGCGTCGCTCGGGGGGCCTCGAGGAGGATTGCTGCGGACCTGCAGAACGATCTGCCGGAGACGACGATGAAGATCACTTCGATCGAGACGTTCACGCACAAGCACACGAACACGGTCGTGCGCGTGCGCACCGACGATGGCGCGGAAGGCTATGGACAGACGGCCCCCTACAATGCGGATATCGCAGCTACGGTGCTGCACCGGCAGGTCGCGCCCTTCGCGCTCGGCATGGACCCCTTGGACACAGACAAGCTGGCCGATGAGGTGGTGGGCAGGAACTTGAAGTTCCCATGGTCCTACGTCTGCCGGGCGTTGGCCGGGGTGGAGACGGCGTGCTGGGACCTGCGCGGTAAGGTCGAGGGCAAGAGTGTGTGCGAGCTGCTGGGCGGCAAGCCCCGGCCGTTTCCGGTTTACGGCTCGAGCATGAGCCGCAAGATCACCCCGGAAGCCGAAGCAGAACGCCTGGCACGACTTCAGGCGGAGTGCGGGTACTGCGCGTTCAAGGTCCGTGTTGGCACGCCGAACGGACACGACCGGGACGCGTGGCCGGGGCGGACTGACGCGCTCGTGCCGGCCTGCCGCACCGCGGTGGGCGACGACACGGCGCTGCTCGTGGATGGCAACAGCTGCTACACGCCGGACAAGGCAATCGAGGTGGGATTCATGCTTGCTGACAACGGCGTATGTCACTTTGAGGAGCCATGCCCGTACTGGGAGCTCGAATGGACCGCTCGCGTGCGGGAAGCGCTGGCCGAAACATGTGTCCGGGTCGCTGGTGGGGAGCAGGACAACGACTTGGCCCAATGGCGCCGGATGGTGTGCCTGCGCGCCGTAGACATCGTGCAGCCGGACATCTGCTACATCGGTGGCGTAAGCCGTACCTTGCGCGTTGCGGAATCCGCTCGGGTATGCGGTCTGCCGTGCATCCCTCACTCGGCAAATCATTCACTGGTCACCGTGTTTGCGCTCCACGTGATGGGCGCGATCGCGAATGCAGGCTCCTACGTCGAGTTCTCGATAGAGCCGCAGAACCACGTCTCGGGATGGTTCGAGCCCGCTCTCACCCCCCGCGACGGCTGCGTACCCATTCCGGCCGGCCCCGGCTGGGGAGTGACGATCGACACGGACTGGCTGGCCAGCCTCGACCACGCGCAGAGCGTCTAGCCTGCGCTGCGCCGTGCAGGAGCGGCAGCTTCCTCCGGGTCGCCGAGACGGGTTGCGATGTCCGCAAGCCACTCGCGAAACCGGTCGGCCAGTCGGCCGCGGACGTCGCGGTAGTCAGGATCGACCACGAAGTCGTGTCGTTGAGACGGATCGGCGTCTGTGTCGAACAGGTGGCGGGCCTCCGTGCCGTCGGGGCTCAGCTCCAAGGTGTACGGGCCTTGGAGAATCGCAGCTCTGTGGGCCAACTGCACGAAGACGGACTCTCGCGGTGCCGGGCTGTCCGGATCACGAAGTTGTTCGGCGAAACTGACGCCTTCGGCGGCCGTGGCCGACTCGAGACCGCACACATCCAGCAGCGTCGGCAGGAAGTCCACGGACGACACCCGTGCCTGCGAAACGCGGGCCTCGCGCTGCCCCGGCAGGCGCACAAGGAGCGGGACGCGCAGGGATTCGTCGTACATCACGTCCTTTTCGTACAGGCCGTGACTGGAGGCCATTTCGCCGTGGTCGGACGTGAACACGACAAGAGTGTCATCGGCGAGCCCAAGCTCATCCAGTTCGTCGAGGAGACGTCCGACTGCGCCGTCGAGGTGCGTCACTTCGGCCAAGTACTCTTCGAGAAAGCGCTGGCCTTTGCACTCGACGCCGTAGCGCCGGAAATCCGTCTCCGGTTGGCTGTTCGCCCGCCAGTGCAACGTCTTCCCCGAGTACATCTGCCGGTACTCCTCGGGTGCCTGGCAGGCGGGGTGCGGGGCTTGGTGCGATACGACCATACAGAACGGCGCATCGTGGCCGGCGCACCGACGCAGACGCTCGACGGCGAGGTCGGTGACGCCATCCGTGTCGTGACCCGGCATAACGATCGGGGCGTCCGAATCACGCTCGAAGATCGTATTGTTCCAGTGCTGGCGATGGCTGCACTCCCATCCTACGAAATCCTGGAAGCCGCCTCGATCGACGGGTGGCACCCAGCGACTGGCACAAGGCGGGCCGGACAGGTGCCACTTGCCCACGTAGGACGTCTGGTATCCCGCCCGGTTAAACAGGTCGGCCAAGGTCGTCTCGCAGCCCGGGATACGTTGACTGTTCTTGATGATCCCCGTCTGGGAGGGATAGCACCCGGTGAGCAACGTGCCTCGGTACGGGGTGCAGAGCGGCGAAGCCGTATAGGCTCGATCGAACAGCGTGCCATGTCCGGCCAGTCGGTCCAGGTTCGGCGTTGCCACGTCGACGTTGCCGTAGCACCCGGTCCAGACGGCCCCCAGCTGATCGGCGAAAATGAAAAGGACATTCGGTTTGGCCATGAGCTGCTCCGTTCCAGCCGGCAAGCGATTCTGTTCCCCCCGAACATATCCTCCCCATGCCCCCCGGCACGTGCAATCGGGAAACGACTCCGTCAAGACACAGGAAAGGCTCAGGTAGGGAAGCCTGAGCCTGTTCCTGTTCTATATGAACCCCATGTCGAGCTTGCAGGATTCGGACATGGGGCCCGAGCCATGTTGATCTCGGGTGTCAGTCGCTACTATTGCCGATTCACAGTCCTCCTTGCTGACTTCGTTCCGTGCCTTCTCACCTTTCCATTGTGCGCTCTCGGCGGTGGCGCTTCGTGTTGTCTCCCGTCAGTTGCTCCTCTGCCGGGGACGTGTCCTTGCTTCTTTCCGTGCCTTGCGTTACTATCTTCAGTGTGTCGCGACGCTGAGGTACTAACAAGGGACGTGCCAGACGCCGACAGAGAGATCCATAAAACATTATTCCCCAGGGAATTATAGACATCTTCGAGGAGCGCCACGGCAGGGGGCGTCCCACAGTCTTCGAGGGGTGACCTACAGAATGTGTAGGCGCGTCGCGGGGCCGACCTCGGCCCCGGAGGGATATCACTTCGTCTTGATCCGGATGCGTTTCACGACGAGATGCCCCTTGCCCCGAACGCCGACAGCCAGCGTCCACTTGTCGGAGCTGTCGGTCTTCAGTTCCGTGGTCAGTGTGCCGGCCTCGCCCTCGGCGCCTTCCCATGTCGAGAGTTGTTTCTTGCGGCCGCCGGGGCCGTCGCACAGGAAGTTCGCGTAGAAGTCGGCGCCCTTCCCGAGGCCCTTGGACTCCCAGTCGATGATCAACTCATAGGTCGTGTCCGGCGCGAAACTCCCTGGCGGAACAGTAAGGGCGCGCGTCCACGACCCGCCGGGGACATCCCGCACAATGTCCCGGGCATCGACAAGGTAGCCTGTCACATCCTCGTCCCCGGGCCTCAGCACGTTTCCGGACAAGGAGCCCCGGGCAGGTTTGGCAGGAGCATCGACAGGAAGTAAGGCGTCACTGTCACAGATCAGCTTGACTCTCTCCAGCGCCGGTTCCCCGAAGCGCGTCATCTGCAGTTTCAGCTCTTTCATGAGCTTGTCCGCGACAGCCTTGTACTGCGGCTTGTCGAACTGGTTGACCAACTCGTCGGGGTCTTCCTCCAGATCGAACAGCCACGGGTGGTCTTTGGGGGACACGATGAGTTTGTAGCGATGCGTTACCGCCGCCACCCACTGACTGCCGGCGTGGGTGAAATAGACGATCCGCTCGTCCTTCACCTCTTTGCCCTGCCCCAGGAAGTCGGCGGATGTGTCCTCGCCGTGGCACCCGGGAAGCTGTCCGCCAAAGCCCATCATGGCGAGCATGGTTGGCGCGAAATCGACGTTGGTCTGGGCCGTGTGGATGACCTTGCCGGCGGGTATCCGCCTCGGATAGCGAATGACAAAAGGAATCCCGGCCGACGTCTCGTAAGGCAGCCCCTTGTTGTGTTTCTTGTGCTCACCCATCAGGTCACCATGGTCGGACGTGAAGACCACGATGGTGTCGTCGTCCAGTCCCTTCTCCCTGAGGGCGGCCATGATCCTGCCCACATTGTCGTCAATGCACCGGACCATCCCGAAGTACTGGGCCATCTGGTGCTGATTGAGTTTCGCTGCGGAGTTGTTCCCTCCGAGGTTCACCCATCGGGGCATGGTCGCCGCGTCTGCGTCCATGGTAAGCGGGGTCTTGAAGACCAGATCCGTGTACATGGTGTCGTAGGGCGCACGTACGCTGTTCGGGCCGTGCGGGTCGGGGATCGAGAGCAGTACGCAGAAGGGCTTGCCCTTGTCGCGCTCGATGATCTCCAGCACACGGTCAGTCAGGAAGTCCGTGGTGAAGGACGACGTATCGGCTCCGTCGATGTCGTAGGTTGGCCTGTCTTTCGCATCGCGGGCTTTCACGCGGGGGCCGTCGGCTGTGTCTTCCAGCAGCTTCCAGTGTCCCCGGTTGAACATGTACCGGTTGTCTTCGAAACCGAACTTGCGCTTCGGTGCCCACCCGGGCTTGGCCTGGCCGTCGAGGTGCCACTTGCCCACGTAGGAGGTAGCATAGCCGTTGCGCCTCAGGATCTCCGCAAAGCTGACGAGGTCGTCATTCAGGGGCATGTCGTTGTTGGGTGACCCCGTGGCGATGGGATAGAGACCGGAGATGAGCGAGGCACGCGACGGCGTGCATACCGGAGACGCCGCGTAGTAGCTTGTGCACAGGGCCCCGTCGCGGGCCAGCGAATCGATGTGAGGCGTATCCACCTTTACGCCTTCACCCCACACGAATGCCTGGTCCTTCGGCAACTGGTCGCGATAGCATCCGAGCGTACGAAAGTTGTGTTCGTCCGTGTGAATGATAACGAGGTTGGGTTTGCTCGGTCCGGCGCCATCGGAGACCTTGCCGACGGCCGCGAGGCCCGCAGCACACGTGAGCTGGTTGAACCGTCTTCTGTCCATTGTCGCTCGGCTCCTTGTCTCGTGCATCCGTGCCTGCCGATGCTATCCGGCGAGGGTGGGCATATCCGGCAGATCGTACATGGCGATCATGTAGGGATGGTCTTCCCGGTACTCTGTCAACGCCTTGGCATTCTGGACGCGGGCGCTCTTGCGCCGTGCCGTGCCTGTCGAGTCTACGAGGGCGTCACCCAACTCGTCACGCATGGCCTCCACCTTCGCGAGCAAAGACGCAGCAATCTCGGGTTGCTCCGCATAGCGATCGACCGTTTCGCCGACGTCGTCGCGCAGATTGTATAGCGCGTTGAGCGGCTCCTGTCCCTTGTGCAGGTGCAGCTTCCAGTCGCCGACGCGGACAGCCTCGAGATTGTTGCCGCGGTAGTAGAAGAACGTATCGTTGATCGCTGCGTCAGAGTTCTCAGTGACGACTGGCGAGAGATCCACGCCGTCGATCACGCGGTCGGACGAGACGGCCTCGCCCGCGAGCGATGCAAAGGTCGGGAACAGATCGATCGATCTGGCGACGTGGGAATAGGTGCGTCCCGGCTCGATCACTCCGGGCCAGTGCATGATGCAGGGAACGCGTTGCCCGCCTTCCCAGGTGGTCGCCTTGGTGCCGCGGCAGGGCAGATTGCTTCCGCCTTCGTCCCGGGCACGCGAGCCGTTGTCGCTGGTGAAGATGATCAGCGTGTTGTCGAGCAGACCATGCTGCTTGAGCCAATCGACAATGACCCCCGTGCTCCAGTCGATGCACTCGACGGCGCCCCCGTATGCACCGTTCTCCGATGCCTCCAGAAACTGCTTCGGCACGAACAGCGGCACATGCACGTACATGTGGGCCAGGTACAGGAAGAAGGGCCTGTCACGGTCGCGTGCGATGAACTGCAGCGCGTCGTCGGTGTAACGCTCGGTGATGCCCCGCTGGTCGGGTTGCTGCTGGATGACCGTCTTGTTGCGCACCAACGGCAGCGGCGGGCTGTTCGGCCTGTTGGCTTGCCGTCCCATGTCGTTGCTGAAGGGGATGCCGAAGTACTCGTCGAAGCCGTGTTCTGTGGGCAGGAATTCGGGCTGGTCCCCGCAGTGCCATTTGCCGATGATCTTCGTATCGTAGCCCGCTCGCCTGAGCAGGCCTCCCAGAGTCTCCTCCTCCTGGCTGAGACCTGCATCCTGCCCGGGAAACAACACGGAATGGTCGCCGAAGCCGATGCGCGGGGGATAGCACCCCGTCAACATCCCGGCTCGGGAAGCCGAGCAGACAGGAGACGCCATGTAGAAGTCGGTGAACCGGACGCCGCCTCGAGCGAGGCTGTCGAGGTGCGGCGTCTTGTTCGTCGGCGAGCCGTAGCAACCAAGGTCGCCGTACCCGAGA
>JGI10211J34971_10001223_pt1 | contig 21465 bp, 17 predicted proteins | sample Etolagsediment_FD_34971 | JGI IMG/M metagenome (IMG submission 34971)
TAAAAGGATAAATCTTGTCAATATTTTCCGCAGGAAAGGATAAATTCTTCTGAGATGCTCAGACCACAGACTGACGGGATGACGGCTTTCTCAGACGGGGCTGCATCCGTCGCAACAGATTTACTCAAAGACAGGGAGACATCGGCATGCTGTTCAGGAAGGATAAGAGAAAAAAGTACAGGGACAACCCGGCCGTCAACATTTATTTTGCGGCAGTAGAGGAGGCATCGGCAGCACGCAGCATCGGGGCGGTACTGAAGAAGGACGGCAGAAATCTTCTCATCGACAGGGACAGCTATCCTCTGCAGCGTTTTGAGCGTATCTTTCTTGCAGGCAGCGGAAAGGCGAGCATTCCCATGGCGAAAGCAGTCTCTGCGGTCTACGGGGAAAAATTCGCAGGCAACCTCATCGTATCAAATACCGGAGGGGCCCGTTTTACAAAGATGAAGATCCTCAATGGCGGGCACCCCTACCCCACCCGGCAGAGTTTCAGTGCAGGAACGGCTATGCACCAATTCTTCCGGGAGATGGAATTGAAGGACTTTTTCATCTATGTCCTGAGCGGCGGGACCTCCGCGATGATGGAGAGTTCCTACGGCGGGCTGAGTTTTGACGAGTGGAATGAAATGACAAGAACACTTCAGAATGAAGGACTGAGCATTTACGAACTCAACATTCTGCGCAGGAAGTTGAGCCAGCTGAAGGGCGGCAATCTCGGCCGCATCACCAATGCCCACGGTATTGTCCTGCTGATCAGTGATGTTCTGGGGGACGATCTGCAGACCATCGGCAGCGGTCCCTTTTATGGGAGTTCCCCGGAAGCGGAAGATGTTAAGAAGGTGCTGCTGAAGTATGAGCTGGTGGATAAACTGCCGAAAAAGGTTCTGGTGGAACTGATGAAGGAGCGGAGTACGACGGAGGCAGTATCATTTCCGCACTATGTGCTGGCCAATAACAGGACAGCGCTCAGCGGGGCGGCACGGGAGGCGAAGCAGCGGGGCTATCACACGGTGGTTGTGGACGACCGGCTCAGCGGAGAGGCCTCAGATGCGGCATTTGATATTCTGAAAAAGATACGATCCTATACCGGTGCGCGTCCGGCATGCCTGCTCTTCGGCGGGGAAACGACGGTAACGGTGAAGGGAAAGGGCATTGGCGGCAGAAATCAGGAACTTGCCCTCAATGTCCTGCTCTCCATGCGCGACAGTGATCAGTTTGATTTTCTGAGTGCCGGGACAGACGGTATCGATGGTCCAACGCCCTTCGCGGGTGCCTTTATCAACAGGCAGGTGCTGCAGAAAGCCGCTGAGAAGAAGCTGGATCCGCGGCAGTATCTGGAGAGGAATGACAGTCATTCATTTTTCAGGGAACTGGGTATCGGCGGGCTGGATATTGGACAGACGGCCACGAATGTCGGTGATATTGTTGTGGCGCTGCTTCCGTGATATTCAGGCGGGACAGAGTCAGGTCACTGGCAGTAAGGGCTGTCATCACCGGCCTGCAGGTGCTCCAGCAGAGCGCCGCTGAGACGCAGCAGTTCGAGTTCTGAAAGTTTACTCGAGTACCGGCTGGAAATCAGCCGGTATTCCGCACTCAGAAGATTGAGCTGAGCTTCCCGAAACTGTGTCGTGCTCACCTGCCCCAGTTCATAGAGTTCCGAGGTCCTCTCAAAGTTCCGGCGGGCCGTTACAAGAGTCTTCTCATTCAGACGGACACTGAGCAGGGCATTTTCATAGACAGCCCAGGCATTGCTGTAACTGTTCTGCAGTCCCGTCTCCGTCTTTTTCAGAGTTTCCTCCTGTATACGCGTTCGGATACGGGCATTCTGCAGAGCGACAGAGCGGCTGCCGCCGAGATAGAGATCCCAGCTCAGACTCAGCCCCGCAGTCATTGTTCCGCTGCTGCTTTCCAGGATGGAACCTGTTTCGTTATCCGTCCGGGCATAGGCGTAGGATGCATTTCCTGCAAGCGTCGGCAGGTAGCTGCTGCGTGCCAGCGTTTCGTCCAGACCGGCGATCTGCAGGTTGAGCTGTGCGGCGATCAGAGACGGATTCTGTTTCATCATGCCGCCGAAGATAAGATCCTTTTTCAGAAGCCGCTCACAGCGTATACCGGTCTCAACCTCTACCGGTGAGGATATTCCGCGTCCTACCAGATAATTCATATCCCTTTTCGCATTTGCCAGCTGCAGATCCGCCTGAAGCAGAGCAAGGGAATCAGCGTTCATGTCCACCTCAGCAGAAAGAAGCTGCAGAGATCCGCTGCTGCCGATCAGGGCCCTGTTCTGTATGCGCAGATAGCGCTGCCGGCTGATCTCATAACTTTCCAAGCTCAACCGGAAGTTCTCCTCCAGCAGGGCCACATTATAATAAGCGTTGATGACCCTGACGATAATATTGTCGATCTGCTGCTCAGACAGCAGTGAGCCGAGTCGCGCGTTTTCCCGGAGTTTTTCATAACTGCTCTTCAGTCTGCCTCCGCTGTAGAGAACCATGGATGAACTGAGGGATGCCGAGGCACTCGAAGAGCTGCTGCCGCTGTAGTCCAGGGCATCTGCACTGCCTGCAGAAAGGAGCGATCCGCCGGAATTTGAAGCAGAATAGGAGGCCCGGGAACTGAGGGAGGGATAGAGACCGGCGTTCCCCGCCGTCGCCGCATTTCGCGTCAGCTCCGCCTGGCTTCGGCTAATGATTATATCGGGGTTATTATCCAGGGCCATAGATATGACCTGAGCAATGCCGAGTGTATCAGGCGCCACCGCTGCAGCTGCCGTATCGCTTCCATTCTGCGGAAAGGCTTCAGTACTCAGAAGCAGTGAAATGAACAGCAGTGCCGTAAAGGGGGTCAGTTTCAGTCTAAACATAGCCTTCCTCTCCTTTCATCTCCAGAATCGCAGGTTCCAGGTCCTCCCTGCTGAAGTTTTTCCGGTGTCCGAAGCGGGCAGTCAGAAGGCGTATGTCCGACCAGATACTCATGGCCACAGGCAGAATGATCAGTGTGACAAAGGTGGCGATCAGAATGCCGTAGGCTACAGAAATAGCCATGGGAATCAGGAACTGTGCCTGGCGGCTTGTTTCCAGAATAAGCGGTCCAAGTCCCGCCATGGTTGTGATCGAGGTCAGAAGGATGGGCCGGAAGCGGGAGGAACCGGCATTCATCAGCGCCTCCATGAAAGGTTGACCCGACTTCAGATTCTGATTGAAAGCGGCGACCAGGACCAGACTGTCGTTGATCATGATGCCCAGCAGGGCAATGATACCGTATATTGAGAGAATGCTGATGGCCATACCGTGAATCAGATGGCCCAGGCTGACGCCGATAAAGCCCAGCGGCAGCATGCAGTAGATCAGGAAGGCCTGTGAAAAGGACCTGAAGGTCAGAACGACGACGGAGAACATCAGAATAAGAACGATGGGCACCACTGTCTTCGCGGAGCGGCTGGTTTTCGCTGTCTCCTGACTCTGTCCCTCAAAACCGATGCGGACACCTGGGAACCTGTTCCTCAGAGCAGGCAGAATATCGCTGCGGATACCTGCCAGAAGCTCGGTCACACTGTCCCGTGGATTTTTCATATCCGCCTCCACTCTGACCTCTCTTTTACCGTTCAGGTGGCTGATCTGAACGCTCCCTCTGCGGATCTCAAAATGTGCGATCTCACTGAGGGGAAACTCCCGCCCGTCAGGCATACGTATCCTCATACTTTCGAGACGACCCAGACTGCTTCTCGCTTCACTGTCATAGCGTACCCATACCCTCACTTCATCCAGCCCTCTCTGCAGTCTCTGGGCCTCAGCACCGAAATAGCCCTGTCTGACCCTCCCGATCACATCCTGAAGACTGATTCCCAACAGATAAGCNTTGTCCTTCAGAGTGATGATCACTTCCTTGATTCCCTTCTGATCGCTGTCCGTCACATTCTTCAGTGCATCCAGCTCCAGAAGCTCGCTTTTCAGAGCGCTTTTGGCCTCCTCCAGCTCCTCACGGCTGTCGCTGAAAAGACTGATGCTCACAGCCTTCCCGAAGTTACTGCCGCGTCCGAAATTCAAATAATCTGCTCCCAGGACGGGCCCCACCTTGTCCCGGATGGCATTGGCCACAATAAAACTTTCCATGTCCCTGACTTCACCGGGAAGCAGACTGATGGACAGGCTGCCGTCCTCTGTCCCCGGCCCCAGTACCCGCTGTATATTCTCGATCACCTGCCGTCCGTCCCCCCGCTTTGCCGACAGCTCCTCATTGACCTGCCAGGCGGCATTCTCAATGTCTATCAGACGCGCTTCCGTGATCTCATCCGGTGTGCCCGCCGTCATTTTCAGCGTGATGCTGACATCATCCCGGTCCAGATAGGGAAAAAAGGTGGTTTTCACAATACCGCCCTGCATGAGGCCGACCGTCAGGATCATCAGAGCCGTTGTGACTGCAACCGTGATGATACGGTGACGCACTGCCGCCCTGAGCATCGGCATGTAAACCCTGTCCCGTAGCCTGAACATAAACCCTGAAACAGCTGTCTCAAACCTGTTCTTTTTCGCACCTGCAGTCATGCTTTTACTATGCGCAATATGGGCAGGCAGGATAAATGCACCCTCCAGGAGGGAAAAGAGCAGTGTCCAGATCACCACAAAGGCCATATCACTGATAAACTCCCCGATGCGACCCTCCAGGAAGAAAAAGACTGAGAACGCAATGATCGTTGTCAGAATTGCACTTACCACCGCCGGCAGTACGTCAAATGTTCCCTTGATGGCGGCCTCAACCGGCTTGAGCCCCGCTTCATGCTGCTGATAAATGCTTTCACCGATCACAATTCCGTCATCCACCAGGATACCGATCACCAGAATCATGCCGAAAAGGCTGATAATATTGATGGTCAGGCCGAAAATCCCGGCCACGATAAACATGCCCATAAAGGAGACCGGAATGCTGAGACTGACCCAGAAGGCCATCCTGAGATTCAGGAAGAGCGCCAGCAGCACAAGGACCAGACTCAGCCCGACCAGCCCGTTTTTCACCAGCAGTCCGATGCGCTCCTTCAGCACGACCGCCCCGTCCCGGACCACCGTCAGCAGTATATCCCCGCCTTTTGCATTGTAGCTGTCCACATAATCTCTCACCAGCCCGCTGATAGTGATCAGGTCTTCCTGTATCGTGTTGCTCACCGTGATGATGATGCTCGGCCGGCCGTCCAGATAACTCCGGTCCGGACTGTCCTCCCATCCATCGCGGATATCCGCAACATCCCTCAACCTCACGATCCGTCCATCCGCCGTTGTTTTCAGCACGATGCCTGCCAGATCCTCACCCCGGTACTGTTTCGACCGGACACGGATCAGCAGTTCCTCCGTCTCACCCCGGATCAGCCCCCCGGTACTGTTGAAATTCGCTCTCTGCACCGCCCCCGTTACCTGCTCAAATGACAGTGAGTATGCACGCATATCTGCTTCCCTGAAGGCAATCTCTATCTCTTCCTCCGGAAATCCCACGATCGATATCTTGGAAATTCCCTCGATGGCCAGCAGATCGCTCTCGATCTTCCTCGCCTCTGCTTTCAGGGTCTTCAGGTCAACACTGCCGCTGAGGGCAAAATTCACCGCGAATTCACGCGCTTCCTGAATAAAGATCACCGGCGGCTCCATCCCCCTCGGAAAACTGTTGATACGGTCCACAGCATTTTTCACATCCTGCAGGACACTGTATCCCTCGTAGCCCTTCTGCACCTCCACCTGAATGGACGCAGCGTTCTCACGCGAGACAGATGAAACCCTGTCGACCCCTCGGAGACCCTTCAGATTGTTCTCTATCTTCAGGACAATGCCTTCCTCAACCTCCTCCGGAGACGCACCGGGATAGATCACCTGTATGCTCACATCGCGATTTTCACGGGAGGGGAAAAAGGTTGTCTTCAGAGAGCTCAGGCCGAAGTATCCAAAAATGAATATGATGAAGACCAGGAGGTTCCCGTTCATAGGGTAGCGTATAAAATATTTAATGATGCCGCCCATGATCAGTTCTCCGCCCGGACGATTTTGAGTGCAGTCCCTTCACGGACACCTGTCAGTACCTCATTCACTCTGAGGATGCCGTCAGGAATGCCCCTGACCACAACCTCCTTCTCAGCGTATTTGACAATATTCACAGGCAGGGACCTCAGGGAATCATTCACCGAGACCCAGATCCTGTCGCCGCTGAGCAGGAGTTCCCGAGGTATCCTCACCGAATTCTCCATTGGATCCGTCAGGATGAATCCGTCAAGATACATTCCGTCCCTCAGGCCCTCACCGGCAACATTCAGGATCACCCGGACGGTCTGTGTACCCGGATCGATCTGCGGGGATATTCTCGCCACCGTCGCTTTCCAGCGTCCCTCCACATCACTGCTGCCCATATCCGCCCTGTTTCCGATACTCACAAAGGCAATACCGGCCTGACTGACACCCGCCTCCAGCTCATAACGTGACGGATCAATATATTCCCCCAGCTTCTGCCCAACCCTGACAAGTGTTCCCTCGTGGATATTGGCCTCTGTGATCACACCGTCGAAGGCGGCCCGTACGGTGTATTTCCTCAGCCTGCTCTCCTGAGAGCGTATATTGTAAAAACTGGTATAGATATTCCCGGCTGCGAGAAAGTAGCGTTCTTTCTCACTGACCGGCTTTGGAAGCTCAGGAAGATCCCTGCTGATATCAATGGAACGCAGATAGTTTTCCCAGTTCTGAAAATTATCAGGATAATCAATTTTGATATCTGCCAGGATCTGTGTGATCTGATTGAGAAATTGGCTTTTTGCCGCTGCAAGTGTCAGTCTCGCCTCGCTGTTCTCTATTCTCAGCAGAACATCCCCTGCGCTGAAAGCGATCCCCTCTTTGAAAAGCACATCGCCCCGGATAAGAATGCCGCTGACCTCTGCATAGATCTCATTGTAATTGACGGCCTGAACCCTTCCGCTGATGGGGATTCTGCTCTGAACCGAACTGTTTATGACCTCTGTCACGGAAACAGCCCGAAGATTTTCCTGTCCGCCGGGTCTTCTGCGGATCGGTTCCTTCATGCCTGCAAGATATTTTGAAGCCGCAATGGCGGACATAATGATGATCACTGCAATCAGCAGAGATAAGGCTTTATGCTTTGTTTTCATGTCTTAATTCCATAACCTTTTTTTTTATTCATTCTGACGCGGAGAATACTTGCCTGCGATGAATTCCCGGAATCAATTCCACCCAAATCCACCGGGTTAAAAACATGTCTCCTGTATCTGATCTCTGTCATTGTCTCACTTCTGCCGAAAATATTCATAGCTCCTGCCGAATTCAACGCTTTTATTAAGAATCTGCCTCTTCTAAATAATATAAAAACTGTTTGCCAATAGCCGCTCTGAGGAATAATTTCCTTCATGTCAGAATCCCTTTACTGCAGGATCACCTTTCCCATTGAAAGCAGCCGGACCTACAGCTACAGACTTCCTGCAGAACTCAGAGAAAAGCTGCGTCCCGGCATGCGGGTGATCGCACCCTTCGGCAGACGCAGACAGCTGGGCTACTGTCTCAGCCTGGACCGGCAGCCGCCGCTGGATGTGGACAGTGCAAAGATCCGGGACATTCATTCTGTGATCGATGACAGGCCGCTGTTTTCCGAAAACATGCTTCGCTTTCTGCTCTGGATAGCGGACTATTATTTTGCCGCCCCCGGCCAGGTTCTGAAAGGCGCCCATCCCTCAGATCAGGGAATGAAACGTGTTCCCGTCTATGAATGTGATGCTGAACACAGCTCAGATGCGAGACTGGCAGACCTGCCGGAACACCCGGACGGAATGACGCTGCAGCAGTGCGAACAGTGGCTTCCGAAGGACAGGGAAATGCTTCAGGTACTACTGACAGAAAAAATCCTGCGAATTGAGAATGCCTGGCCGAAAAAAACATCTGAACGTAACCGGGAGATGCTGAAAATTATCACAGAGCCTGAGGGGACACTCCCTCCTGCTCAGTTCCGTGTACTTCAGTTTCTCAGAACGCAGCCGGGGAACATGAGCAGCGCCGCACTGATACGCAGAGAGACTGGCTGCTCGGCCTCCCCTATCGCCACACTGCAGAAAAAGGGAATCCTCGGAAAACTGCTGATCGAAAAAAATGACGACCCCTTTGACAGGAACTTCCCCCTCCGGGAAAAGAACGTCACACTCACAGAAGAGCAGCAGACGCTGGTTGAGTCGGTACTCGGCAACCGTGACCGCTTTTATCCGGCCCTTATACACGGTGTCACCGGCAGCGGCAAGACCGAAGTGTACATCGAAATGGCAAAAGCGGTGCTAAAACAGGATCGGGATGTCCTCATTCTGGTGCCGGAGATCAGTCTGACGCCGCAGATCGCGGCCCGATTCCGTTCGGTCTTCGGAGAAAAGGTCAGTATCTGGCACAGTCAGATGAGCCCCTCACAGAGAATCTGGACCTGGGAAAGGGTCCGTTCCGGAAGAACCCGGGTCATTGTCGGAGCCCGCAGCGCTCTTTTCTCCCCCTTTTCAGATCTTGGACTTATTGTCATCGATGAAGAACACGAGAACAGTTACAAACAGGAGAATCCCAGCCCCCGCTACCATGCCCGGGACGCTGCGCTCATGCTGGGAAAGATGCTCTCGATCCCTGTGGTACTGGGTTCCGCCACACCCTCCCTGGAAAGCTGGCAGCTCGCTGCCACTGACAAGCTGCATCTCTTCACACTGAAATCCCGCTTCGGCAGTGCCGGTCAGCCGGCTGTGGAAATAGCGGATATGAGTACAGATGCACAGGACGGTGTTCTTTCCAGGCGCCTTTCTCAGATGATGCGGGATACTCTTGCCCGGGGAGAACAGATCATCCTGCTCCAGAACAGGCGGGGTTATCATTCCGTTCAGCAGTGCCGCCACTGCGGGAAGGCTGTGCAGTGTACAACCTGTTCCGTGAACTACACATACCATAAGCGGGTCAATCTGCTGCGATGCCACTACTGCGGTGCGGCGAGAGAGCCCCTCTACCGCTGTCCCCACTGCGGAGAAAGCCTCAGTATGAAGGGTCTGGGTACACAGAGGGTGGAAGAGCATCTGCAGAAGATCATGCCGGAAGCCCGAATTCTGAGGATGGACCACGACACAACTCAGAACAGGAATGCCCATGTCACGATCCTCAATGACTTTGAAGATCACAAATATGACATTCTCCTCGGTACGCAGATGATTGCCAAAGGTCTGGATTTTCCCAATGTGACACTGGTGGGCATCATCAATGCGGATATCGGTGCGGGATTTCCTGATTTCAGATCTTCAGAACACCTGTTTCAGCTCATCTATCAGGTCAGCGGACGCAGCGGCCGCGGAGATAAGGCGGGGCGGGTCCTGATCCAGAGTTATGACCCCGCCATGGCAGCCATCGATCTGAGTGCCTCCGGCGATCTGAAAACGTTTTATGAACAGGAGCTGTCACTGCGGCAGGAACTGCTCTACCCTCCCTTCAGCCGCCTGGCCCTGATCCGGATATCCGGGCGGAACAGTGAGTCGGTTCAGAATGAGAGCCGTCGGCTGGCAGATTTTATCCGGTCCCAGAATCTACAGCCCTCGCTTCAGCTCCTGGGCCCCGCACCGGCGGCTGTAGAAAGGATACAGGGACAGACTCGCTGGCAGATCCTTCTGAAAAGTCCCCGGCTGACGGATACATCCGGAAGAATGCTGCGAAATGTTCTGGCCGGGAGCAGGGATTTCACTCCCCAGAGCGGGGTGCGGATTCAGTATAACATAGACCCTGTGTCCATGGTCTGACAGGCAGGTAGGCGACATCGAAAATTTCATGAAGTACACTGTGATGATATTCCCGCTTCCGGAGCTCAGAACCCCGTCAAGCCTTCTCAGATTCTTCACTTATCTATTTATTTTCCTAATCTTTATCAATCCAGGGCAACTCTTTTCAGAGGGATTTGCGACAGAAACTGTTCGCAGTTTGGAGCCTCCATCCTACAGGATCCTCAGCGCAGACAGCACGAAACCGTGGTTGAAGAATCTCCGTGTTCAGACCGATGACCTGCTGAGGGAGATCCGCGATCTCTACGGACTGGAGCCGGATCCTTTCACCATCCGTATAGCCGGTTCAGCTCAGGCATTCAGGGACCTGCTGCATCCTGAATTTCCTCACTGGGGACTTGCCGCGGCGAAATACAGTGAGAGCCTCATTGTTTTAAAGAGCCCGGAGCTGAGCCGTCAGGACCTTGAGGAATACCGCCGTACCCTGGCCCATGAGCTGATGCACCTTGCGATCCTGCCGAAGATCCGGGGAATTTATTTTCCGCGCTGGATGAATGAGGGTCTTGCCCAGTCCTTCGCGGGCCCCCTCAGCTTCAACCAGAAAATACAGCTGGGGCATGCGGTGGTCTGGGGAGATCTGATTCGACTCTCCAAAGTCGATGAGGTTCTGCATTTTGATCAGCGCAGAGCGAACCTTGCCTATGCCCAGAGTCAGAGTGCCTTCAACTGGCTCATCGATGAATTCGGAATGGAGAAATTCATCGAATTTCTTGGATTGCTGCCGCATACATACTATGATCAATCGCTTCAGGACGTCTACGGTTTTGATGAAGAACTGTTCGATATCAGTTGGCGGAAATGGGCCGAAACGCATTACAGACCCTATGTTCTTCTCGATACCTACAGCTATCTATGGGCTCTGGCTCCGGTTCTGGTCATGGCCGCGTGGTGGCGGAAAAAACGCTACAGCAGGCGGCGTTTTAGCGAGTGGGATCAAGAGGAGGCCCTGGAAGAAGCACTTAAAAATGACAGCCGGACACCGAATTAATCTTTATATTTATGCTTATGAAACAAGCCAAGATCCTTTCAGCCTGCCGACTTATCATGATAATTCTCGCTTTCAGCGGGCTTTTCCATTCGGCAGTGCAGGGGCAGAATGCACGCTTTGAGAACAGAGCCGTCACCTGGCAGAACGGGCTGGCCGGAGCGGGTTCGGCCCTGTCAGAGGGACCTTCTTCTATTTGGACCGATCCTGCGGCGTCCATACCCGGACCCTGGCGTTTTGAGAGCCATATCACTGTACTGCCTGCCTCCATCAGTATCGCACAGGTCTCCGCTTCAGCCCGGATCCGTTCCAAAGTCACCGCGGCGATCTCCGTCAATCATGAGATGTTCGGGACCTTTGATGCCCGGGATGAACAGGGAGCCCTTACCGGATCCTTCAGCGCAGGGCATACACAGTACCTCGCCAATGCGTCTGTTCACCTGTCCGGACGACTTTCAGCGGGATACAGCGTCATTCTGAGCAGACTGTCCATTGACGACAGGAGCTATTCGGACAGCTATGGACACTACGGCCTGCAGCTTCGCAGTCTGGACGGGAAAAACCGTCTGAGTCTCAGTCTGGCTGCATATCCCGAGGGTCCACAGAGCTATCAGGCCGGGTTCAGCAGGCAGTTAGCCTATCTTCCGGCCAGCCTGAATATCGATCATACACATGAAGGCCCTTTTGATATCAGCNGTACCCGGATCGGCATCTACGCCAGTCCAGATCCTCTTCTGGATCTATACGGCGGACTCAGTCTGCAAAGGCAGGATGTCCAGACACAGAGTCTGGGCGATGATTTTCTGGCCGGTCTTGCGGCAGGTGCTGCCTACCGCATCGGGAAATGGAAAATGTACCTGTCTTTTTTTCACTACGGCGGCCCGGGAATCGCCAGCAGTACAGGACTGCAGTACTACCCGTAATGAGTACTACCCGTAATGAGTACTACCTGAAAAAAGTGGGAGTTTAGAATGAGAAAAAAATGCCGTCTGATGCCTGCTCTCCTGGGCGCACTGACCCTGCTCAGCGTTCTCGGCTGCACAGAAGCGGATGATAAACCTGTTAATGTCAGTTACAGTGAAGATATACACCCCATTCTGCTGAGCCGCTGTGTCATGTGCCACAGCAGTGAGAACAATAACGGCGGGGTGAATCTGGAATCCTACAGCGGGATCTTTTCCAGCATTTCCATGGACAGCGGGGATGGGATCGTCCTGCCCGGGGATCCACATAACAGCCTGCTCTATGATGTCATATCCACAGACGATCTGTCCCGAAGAATGCCCCTGGGAGGGTCGGAACTGAAGCAGGATGATCAGGACCTTATCTACGTATGGATTCAGGAAGGGGCCGTTGAGAATTGAGATCGAATCTCTTTATCAGTTTTGAAGGTGTGGACGGAAGCGGCAAGAGTACGCAGATAGAAAAGCTCCGGGANTGGTTTATCAGCATCGGGGAAGAGGTTCTGATGCTCCGGGACCCCGGTACGACAGACATAAGCGAACGCATCCGTGACATACTTCTGGACAGGCNGCACATGCAGATGCATGCGGTGACGGAATGCCTGCTGTATGCTGCGGCGAGAAGCCAGCTGGTCACAGAGCAGATCCTTCCAGCACTGCAGTCAGGCCGGCAGGTGATCAGCGACCGTTTTTATGACTCGACGACAGCCTATCAGGGCTTTGGACGTTCTCTGCCTGAGGATCTGATAAAGGATCTGAACAGGATCGGATCCCATTCCCTTGTACCCGATCTCACAGTTCTGCTGGATCTGGATCCCGAGACTGGACTTGCCAGAGCCGGAAAGCACAGAAGTCTGGACAGGATGGAAAGCGGAGGAAGCGATTTTATCCGCAGGGTCCGGGCAGGTTTTCTGAACATCGCGGAAGCTGAGAAGCACAGATTCATCGTCCTCGATGCTTCAGACGGAGTAGAGAAAATACACGAAAAGATCATTTCTGAAGTGCAGCGCAGATTAAAAAAATCCCTGCACTGAAATGCACATATTCAAGGACAGATAAAAATATGATATACATTCCTCGATCCCTCAGAAACGGACTTCTGTTCATGCTGACCCTGCTCTTCCTGGTCAGCGCCGTAAGCCTGCAGGCAAATGAACGGAAAGAGGTCATGGCAGCGCAGAACAGAATGCTTCGGGCCTTTGCCATTCTCTACACCAATTACGCTGACAAACTGGATCCTCTCGAACTCAGTCAGGCGGCCATCGAAGGCATGACAGATGAACTGGATCCCTACACCGTGTATCTGGAACATCAGCAGAAATTCCGCATGGACATGATCACCCGGGGGGAGTACGGCGGTGTGGGTATTCAGATCGGTATGCGCAGTGACACCCTATCCGTCATAAGTCCCATGGAGGACAGTCCGGCCTGGAAAGCAGGCATTCAGCCCGGCGACAGGATCATGCGCATAGACAGTCTCTGGACACGGGGAGGACGCATCGATGACCTGGCGGAAAAGATCCGAGGTCCCGCCGGCTCTCAGGTGGAACTCACCATCTGGAGAGGTCTTTCGAACAGCGAGATCGTCTTCAGTCTGACCCGCGGTACCATTGAGGTCCGAGAGATCCCCTTTGCGGGCTTTATCGGGGACAGGACCGGCTATGTCAAACTCAACGGTTTCAGCCGACATGCCGCAGAGCAGTTCCGGGCCATTGCGGACAGCCTGAACAGAGAAGGTATGGACCGAATCATCCTGGATCTGAGAAACAACACCGGGGGTCTCCTGGATCAGGCGGTGGAGGTCCTCAACGTCTTTCTGCCGAAGGGAGAACGGGTTGTCTATACCCGTGGTCTCTTCCATGGAGCGAACAGGGATTTCAAGCTGCAGAAGGATCCGGTTCTGGACAGTGACGACCGGGTCGCCATCCTCGTCAACCACGGATCTGCTTCCGCATCGGAGATTGTCGCCGGAGCCGTGCAGGATCTGGACCGGGGACTGATCATCGGACGCAGCAGTTTCGGCAAAGGACTGGTTCAGAATATCTTCCCTCTGGATGACTCATCGTCCATCAAGGTCACCACATCCAAATACTTCATTCCCTCCGGACGGATGATACAGAAACGGGACTATTTTTCAGACAGTCAGATCCTTAAGGAAAGCGCCGAGAGCAGTGAGATCTATCGGAGCCGCGGCGGTCGCGAACTGCCGAACAGCGGGGGCATTGTGCCTGACTCCTCTGTTGTTTCAGCTGAGATCCATCCCTTCGTTGTTGATCTATGGCGGAAATTCATGTTCACTGACTTTGCCAGGGAATACATGATGAAATACCCTGATTTTACAGATTACAACAGTGACGCCCGCTATTTCAGCGAGTTTGAGGCCTTCCTCAGCCGTAGAGACTACCGCTTTGAGACCCCTCTTGAGAAAAAACTGGACGAACTGGAAAAAGACTACGAAGAACTGCAGTCAGACAGCGAAACTGCTTTTCGAGAGGCGTTTAGACTGCTTCGCAAGGAGCTGAATACTGAGAGCTCTGACCTGCTGTCAGAACACCGCGCGGATATCGTCCGGTTTCTCGCCGCAGAGATGGCCGCCTTCTACGGTGGACAGAAAGGAAGGGTCGAACAGACCGTCGGCAGCGATGAGACTGTGCAGACGGCGCTTCAACTCCTTCAGAATGACGAATATCTGCAGAGACTGGGAATACAGCCTTTCAATGAATAAAGTGTCACAGAGAAGTCCGGGTTTCATGCGCTTCATTGCTGCTGTGGCCAGACCGGTCCTGCGGCTGATGATGCGTGTGGAAGTGGAGGGCAGTGAAAATATCCCTGATCAGGGACCGGCCATTATCGCAGCCAATCATTTCAGCTGGTGGGAACCGCCGGCGATCATTGCATCCATTTTCAGACCGGTCTATTTTATTGCCGCCAATGATTTCCGATGGGACTTAAGGATACGCTGGATCGTCCGTCTCTACGGCAGCATTCCGGTTAACCGGAATAATTTTGAACGGAAAACGGTGAATATTGCGCTTCAGAAACTGAAGGATCAGCAGCTCGTGGGCATCTTTCCCCAGGGGGGCATGCAGCAGACGGAGATCACCGATGCAAAGCCGGGTGTCGTGTTCATGGCCTTCAAAGCGGATGTCCCTATCATCCCTGTCGGTATCAGTGGACAGATCGATCCCTCCAGATACTGGAAAAGGTTGAGACGCCCCAGAATCAAAGTGCGGATCGGCCGACCCTTCAGGCTGAAGACACTTGAAGGAAACTGGGCTCAGAACAAAGAGTATGCGAATGAAATGGGCCGTGATCTGATGGCGCATATCGCAGTTCTCGTGGATCCGGAATACCGGGGAAACTATGCTGAGCACCCGATTGTGAAAAACAGAGTGCAAAGCTGAGTAAATACCCCTCAGTATCGGCATCAATCGTTTGACTTAATTCATCAATTAGCGTAGATTTCTATCTTTTCCCGAACATTATTTCGGCGCAGTTCCGGGGGAAGAAAAACGAGCCGCCGACAGATCCGGAGACAGGGCAGAAAGATGACAGTATCACACAGGACAGGTTCCTTCAGGGAGCTGGCGAAGCGTATTGAACTGGCACAGACCTTTGTCATTACTGCGCATATCAATCCGGACGGGGATGCCATCGGCAGTGAGATTGCATTGTTTCACTACCTTAAGGGTCTGAACAAATCTGTACATATTCTAAATATAAGTGCCACACCTTCTTCCTTTGATTTTCTTCAGGGATCGGCTGCAGTTCAGAAGTACATTTCAGAGCAGCACGGTTTTTATGTGGACAGCTGTGACCTGCTGATCTGCCTGGACATCGGGGATTTCAGCCGTTGCGGAGAGATCGGAAAGCGGGCTCTGAAGGCCGGCCGCTCCATTATCAGCATTGACCATCATCCATCGATGGGGGAAACGCATTACACACAGGAAATCGTTGACACCGGCAGCTGTTCGACCGGCAGCATCCTGTTCAGATTCATGGAAGAGAGCTCTCCGGACCGTCTGAACCGGAATATTGCCGAGGCGCTCTACCTGGCCATCGTCACGGACACAGGCAATTTCCGCTATAACAACAGCAGTGCGGAGACACATCGTATCGCAGCAGCGCTTCTGAGCTACGATATTGATCCCAGCTTTATATACACACAGGCCTATGAGAGTTACAGTCTCCCCAGGATGCAGCTGCTCGGTGAGGTGCTTCAGTCTCTGCAGATCGACTGTGAGGGTCGTCTGGCCTGGGCAAACATCTCACTGGAAATGATGCAGAGGCACGGCGCCCGACAGGATGATACAGACGGATTCAGTGACATGATCCGCAGCATCAGGGGTGTGGAAGTGGCCATGATGATCAAGGAACGGGATGACGGCAGCACACGCCTGAACTGGCGCAGCAAGGGACAGATCGAAATGGCGGCTGTTGCTCGGCGCTTCGGCGGAGGCGGGCATCCCTTTGCCTGCGGTGCCACGCCGGATTTTCCATTCAGGGATGCCCCGGCGCGGGTTCTGCCTGCTGTGAGGGAACATCTGGCAAAGTATAAGGTTGAAAAAGGATGACATTAAAACTTCAACTTGACTTGAAAATTGACCTCGCGAGGGGCTGCGGTTTCTGCTTCGGTGTCCGCAACGCGCTGAAGAAGGCGGAAACAGCTCTGGAGGAGCACGGAAAGATCTATCTGCTGGGTGATATTGTTCACAATGAGCGGGTTGTGAATGATCTGAGTTCCCGGGGTGCCGTTGTGATAAATGATTTGAAGGAAGCCCGGGATTATCCCCTTCTATTCCGTGCCCACGGCACAGAAAAACACACGGTTGAGGAAGCTGAGAAGCTGGGCCTTCAGACCATCGACGCCACCTGTCCTCTGGTGACCCTGATTCACAATGATGTGAAGGAACTGGAATCCGAGGGACGGCAGGTCATCATCGTCGGAGACAAGGGGCATGAGGAAGTGATGGGAATCGCATCACAGATCAAGGAACCGATCATTGTCTCCTCCCCCGAGGATGTGGATCCTCTGCCGAAGATGAAAAAGGCGGGGCTTGTCACACAGAGTACTCAGATGCTTGAGAATGTTCAGGAAATCATCAGCGCTCTGGTGGAAAAGACTCATGACCTGAGGGTTCTGAACACCATCTGTCATCCGACTACCCTGAATCAGACCGAGGTGAAGAGGATCAGCAGAGACAATGACGTCATCATTGTCATCGGCAGCACGACCAGTGCAAATACCAAGCGGCTTCTGTCTGTGTCGAAGAAAGTGAACGAGCGCAGCTATATGATCTCAGGTGCCGAGGAGATCGAGGCCTCATGGTTCAGAAAAGGGGATAAAGTCGGGATCACCGCCGGAGCAAGCACACCGGATGAGGTGATCAATGAAGCCGTCCACTATCTTAAGAATTTGTAACTTATTTTATTATAATGCTTTAGGAGATTAAAATGGAAAAAGCATCATTTAAGGTCAAGATCGGACTCGCTGAAATGCTCAAGGGCGGGGTGATCATGGACGTGACAAACGCAGAGCAGGCAAAGATCGCGGAGGATGCCGGAGCCGCGGCTGTGATGGCACTGGAGAGGATTCCCAGTGACATACGGGAGTTCGGCGGTATAGCCCGAATGAGTGATCCGGAGATGATCATTGATATCCAGAACACTGTGTCCATACCGGTCATGGCCAAATGCAGGATCGGCCACTTTGCGGAGGCGCAGATCCTTCAGGAGCTGGGCATTGATTTTATCGATGAATCTGAGGTTCTGACACCGGCGGATGCGGAGAATCACATCTGGAAACATGATTTTACGGCGCCTTTTGTCTGCGGATGCCGAAACCTGGGTGAAGCGCTGCGGCGCATCGGTGAAGGGGCTGCGATGATGCGGACCAAGGGCGAGGCCGGCACCGGGGATATCATTGAAGCCGTGCGGCACATGCGCGAGGTGAATATGGGGATCCGTCGTCTGACCACTCTAGACAAGGAGGAACTGATGGCGGAGGCAAAGCGCCTCGGCGCCCCCTTTGAGATCGTTCAGGAGGTAGCATCCAGCGGAAGACTGCCCGTTCCGAATTTTGCCGCCGGCGGTGTGGCCACACCGGCCGACGCCGCATTGATGATGCAGCTGGGGGCGGAAGCTGTGTTTGTGGGCAGCGGCATTTTTAAAAGCAGTGATCCGTCTGCCCGGGCCGAGGCCATCGTTAAGGCTGTCACCTATTATCAGGACCCTGCTGTCCTTCTGGAGGTGAGCAAGGGTCTGAAAGATGCCATGATCGGGAAGGTTGCGGGACTGCTGCCGGAAGACGAACAGTTGGCAAAGCGAGGCTGGTGATCCATTGAAGATCGGTATTCTCGGTATTCAGGGAGCCTATGCAGCCCATGCAGCTATTCTGAGGAAACTGCAGCTGCAAGCGGTGACGGTGCTCTATCCGGAGGACCTGGAGCAGATCGAAGCTCTGATCATTCCCGGGGGAGAAAGCACGGTTCTGACCAAATTCTTCGGTTTCCGTCTTCACTATGAGGACATCCGCGCTTTCGCGGAGAGGAAACCTGTTTTCGGCACCTGCGCAGGACTGATCCTGATGGGACACGGAGTTGAGGATACACGGGTCAGGCAGCTGAATATCCTGGATGTCAGCGTGATAAGGAATGCCTACGGGCGGCAGACTGAGAGTTTTGAAACAGAAGTGACCGGATCTCTGAATCCGCCCTTTCAGGCGGTATTTATCCGGGCGCCCCGCATTCGAAGTGTCGGACCGGACATTCGCGTTCTTGCGAGTCTGGAAGGGCAGCCGGTGTGGGTTGAAAATGATAAACACATGGCATGTGCTTTCCATCCGGAACTGACGGGCGATACCCGCATACATGCCTATTTCATAGAAAAGATCAGGAAGAATCATGGAATACCGGTTACTGAACACCATTGATCGAATCAATGATCTGAAGACATTAAGCATTCCCGAGCTGCAGCTGCTGGCTGAGGAACTGCGTCATTATATTATCGAGAGCATTTCAAAGACAGGCGGGCATCTGGCCCCCTCACTCGGCGTCGTGGAACTGACGATCGCCCTGCTTTATGTATTTGACACACCGGAAGACAGTATTCTCTGGGATGTCGGCCATCAGGCGTATCCCTGGAAAGTGCTGACCGGACGGCGTGAATCTCTGAAGAACATACGGCAGTACGGCGGGATCAGCGGTTTTCAGAAACGGACGGAAAGCCCCTATGATGCCTTCGGTGCCGGGCATGCATCCACATCCATTTCGGCAGGACTTGGATTCAGTCTCGCTAATTATCTGATGAAGAAAGACAGAAATGTCGTCGCAGTAATTGGTGACGGGGCACTCACCGGCGGTCTCGCCTACGAGGGGCTGAATAATGCCGGCCACCTGCGCCGACAGCTGATGGTCATCCTCAATGACAATGAAATGAGTATTTCTCCCAATGTGGGAGCCATTTCCAAACACCTGCACAAAGTGGTGACCAACCCCCTGTACAACAGGATCAGGGACGAACTGTGGGATCTGACAAACCGGCTGCCAGGGAAACTGTTTCTGCGCCAGACCATGCGCAAGATAGAGGAGAGCCTGAAGGTGCTTGTCGTGCCGGGGGTTATTTTTGATGAAATGGGTTTCCGTTATTTCGGACCCCTGGACGGTCATGATCTGCCGGGGCTTATCGACAGTCTTCAGAAGTTGAAGACCATCAAAACGCCTGTTCTTCTGCATATCCTCACCAAAAAGGGCAAGGGTCTGGCAGAAGCGGAAAAGGATCCTGCAAAATTCCACGGCATCAAAGGCAGAGGTCCTGTTTCAGGCGGAGGAAGCTCTGTGGCGGGCTATACGGAGGTCTTCGGAAATACACTGACTGAGATTGCGGAAGCACATCCGGAGGTTGTGGGTGTGACTGCGGCCATGTGTGACGGGACCGGCATGAACATTTTTATGGAAAAATTTCCTGATCGCAGCTTTGATGTCGGCATTGCCGAAGGGCATGCGGTCACCTTCTCTGCGGGTCTGGCGGCCAATGGGATCCGGCCCTTCACCGCAATATACAGCACTTTTCTCCAGAGGGCAGTGGACTCGATCTTCCATGATGTCTCTCTACAGAAACTGCCGGTCACCTTCTGCATCGACCGGGCCGGTCTGGTGGGAGAGGACGGGCCGACACATCACGGCGTCTTTGACCTCACGTATCTGAGCATGCTGCCCGGAGCCATTGTGACGGCTCCCAAGGACGGCAACGAGCTGAGAGCACTGATGCACAGTTCTCTCTCTGAGACCGAAGCACCCTACTTCATTCGCTATCCCAGAGACAACAGTATTGCCTATGATCCGGGTGGAGAACTGATAAGCATCCCCACAGGGACATGGGAACGTCTCAGATCCGGAAAAAAACTGGCTGTTCTGGCCGTCGGCTCCATGGTAAAAGAAAGCCGTGAAGCGATCGAAGCCATTGCCTCCAGGAAGATCGATCCAACGCTTGTAAATGCCCGCTTCATCAAACCGCTGGACAGCGAGATGCTCAAAGAGATTTTCAGCACTCATGATATGGTGGTCACGGTGGAGGAAGGCAGCCCCGGCGGCGGACTGCACAGCGCCGTCATGAGGATGGCCTCTGAGATCGGCACAAAATGCAGAGTAAAAGCCATCACCCTTCCCGATGCCTACATCACCCACGGAGCGCGTAAGCTGATTCTGGATGATGCGGGACTGAGTGCAGACAAACTGGCGGAGAAATTCAAGGCCCTGTACTGATCAGGAAACAGAAGCAATAAACAGCGGAGAGCCACATGAGCGATGAAATGAAAAAGCGATGGCAGGAAAAGGCCGCATCGGCAAAAGCCCGCGATTACGATTTTCAGACTCTGAGCGGACTGGACAATGAGATCCTCTACACTCCGGATGATCTGGAAGGGAGCTATGAGGAAAAGCTGGGTTTTCCCGGTGAATATCCCTATACCCGCGGAATCCACCCCAACCTCTACCGGGGCAGGCTGTGGACCATGAGACAGTTTGCCGGATTCGGAACCCCGGAACAGACCAATCAGCGCTTCAAATTCCTGCTTCGGGAAGGTCAGACCGGGCTCAGTGTCGCTTTCGACATGCCGACCCTCATGGGTTATGACCCTGACCACGCCATGAGTCTCGGAGAAGTGGGAAAATGCGGCGTGAGCACCTCCAGTATCCGGGATTTTGAAACGCTCTTTGACGGAATCCCTCTGGACCGGGTGTCCACATCCATGACCATCAACAGCACAGCCATTATTGCCCTGGCCTTCTATATTGTCACTGCGGAAAGACAGGGTGTATCAGCAGAGCAGCTGCGAGGCACCCTTCAGAATGATATCCTCAAGGAGTACATCGCTCAGAAGGAATGGATCTACCCGCCTGAACCCAGTATGCGGCTGATCACAGACATGATGAAATGGTGCAGTGATCACATGCCCCTTTACAATACCATCAGCATCAGCGGCTACCATATTCGGGAAGCCGGCTCCACGGCGGCTCAGGAGCTGGCCTTTACCCTGGCTGACGGATTTACCTACGTTGAGTATGCCGTGAAAGCAGGCATGGATGTGGATGAATTCGCACCCAGACTGAGTTTCTTTTTCAACGCCCACAGTGACTTTTTCGAAGAGATCGCAAAATACCGGGCTGCCAGGCGTATCTGGGCCAAAAGAATGCGGACAA